>UMFO01037334.1_pt1 | contig 54170 bp, 52 predicted proteins | sample 1965051 | NCBI WGS metagenome assembly UMFO01 (sample SAMEA4836050, study PRJEB28245) | human gut metagenome | biome: gut microbiome; material: fecal sample | place: Denmark | collected 2008
CGCTCAGGTTGGCGTCGCGCAGGTTGGCGTCGCGCAGGTCGGCACCGCGCAGGTAGGCACCGCTCAGGTCGGCACCGCGCAGGTCGGCACCGCGCAGGTCTTTAGACGCGACCAAATCCCTTAAATTATCGTCCATACTTTCTATTAATTAATTGATAATTAAGACTATCTTAAAAAACCCGGCGCGGCTCCCGCGTGGCCGGGGCTAAACTAAAATCACAAACAATATGAAAAAGTACCTAATCGAAATAGTCCTCAGCTCCATCTACCTGCGTCGGGTCGAAGTCGCAGACAGCTACGGGCCATTGCAAGAAGACGCGCTCGTCCCTGTACGCTTCCAGCGCCGCGGGCATTTGTCGGCATTCCCAGGAATCGAGGCGGACAACGCCGCGCCATGCCGGGCCATCGAAATACGAAGCCCCCGGCCCATCGTCCTCTGTGTCGCAAAAGACCTCCACCGTGCCCTGGAGCAGCAACTGCCTTTCCTCCGGCCTGCCCGCCGCATCGGGCACCGCGAAGAACTCGGCAAAGGGGTATGCACCCTCGCGCCGCAGGCCGTACCGGAACCTCCTCTCGTCCGTCCGCTGCAGCAGCTCGTCGATAATCTCCCGGTAGTCCGATGACGTGAAGTCGCGACCCGAAAACCGAGGAGGTATCTGAGACGATACGGATACGTTGTTACTATTGTTCGCAGTCATTGTTCTTTAATATTAAAGAATTCTTAAACAGCCTTTTTGCCCGATATACGAGTACCCCGAATATTAGGAAATCGGTGCTAGTGCCACACACTACCAGTTCATCGCCGTCCTTACGCACGAGCGGGAGCCAGCCGGAAACGAAGACGCGGACGTCTCTCCAATATAGTTTTTTATATAATTCTGTATTCGTTTCCATGTCGTTCATGTTACATTAAAGCTCCACTCTCATGTATGTGCTTAATCATGTCTATGTACATCCAGTACTCCTCGATTTCTTTGTCCGAGTAATTATTTGAACGCCCTATATTTTCATAGTTAGACAGCCATTCGAAAATCGTATATTGCTTACAGCCGATTTGTATAGCGTCGCAACCCCAATAAGTAATCGTATGACGGGAAGCGTGTATGCAAAGAGTATGTTTAACTTTGCAGCCGTTGCCCAGCTTGCAGCTGTCGCCCAGCTTGCAGCCGTAGCCCAGCTCGCAGTCGTTGCCCAGCTTGCAATCGTAGCCCAGCTCGCAGTCATTGCCTATCCGAATGTTGCGTATTGAAAATTCATGTGCTAAATCGGACAGAACATCGTATTCAAACAACACCCATCCCTTGTCGGAATCATACAGATATAGCGTTTTCATAACTACTTAAAATATTTACGCAATTTATTGATGTTGAAATCATTGATTATTTCATACCCTTCTTCAGCGTATGTGTGTACTTCGAGCCAGCACTGCCCAAGACTGTCGAACTCGCGGGAAAACTCTCCACCGGAAGTATTGCGGGTGTAGTGTATCAAACCATAACCCGCAACAGACACAAACTGGTAACCATCGGCAGCGGAATCCGTTTCAAAACACACATCGGCTATCCTAAACTCGTCCGCCTCCGAATGCCAGCCCCGAATGTACGGCAGGGCATTATCTTCAATGTATTCAGCTATCTGCCGATAAATATCTTCCTCAATGTGCAGCGCTTCCATAGCTTTCGTATAACCTATTCCAATTCGGCGATAATTCGTTTTTCACGCTCGGATAATTCCCAGACGATGGCTGCCGCTTGCTTCGCCGCAAGTGCTGCCGCCCGTTTCGCCGCAAGTGCTGCCGCCCGTTCGTAAGCCTCGATTTTTCGCGCCGTGGCCTTATCCGAAAGGAGATATCCACTGCCGAAAATGCCGTTTCCTTTTTGGCTGTCGAGTTTGTATATTTTCCGACATTCCGCCGCCCGCACCTCGAATTTGACGTAAGGCGCTATTTTACCCAACAACGCGGCGGATACCACATTGTCCGGATAAACGTATGTCGGTATATTCACGGACTTTTTCGCCGCCTCTACGACATTTTTGATGCTGACATGCAGGTCGGGAGCGGTGATGATACGGATGTCGCCGAATAGATTACTGACGAACGATGTCATCACTTTCGCCCCGTTTTCATAAGTAATGAGCGCCTCCGTTACAACACATGTCCATTCTATCCCCCTCGTACTGAATAATGTAAAATGCGGAGCGAATAAAAAGAATCGGATACCGCGTGCCATGAAAAAACGACATATTTTGGAGAATATCGAAAAAGGCGGATTGTCGATTACCACACAACCATCCGGATATTCGTATGCCTCGTAATCGCCGCCAGGCCAGAAGGGCCGCACGATTTCCCGTCCCTCGATATCGGCATTTTCCCGCAACCATCCAAGGACAGCATCGTAAACCGGCTGTGGCGTGTAGCAATCGTCCGTTGTCTTTCGGGGCTTGAATTTCTCCACAAAACCGTCATAGTCCTCGTGTATCTCCCGTCTCGATTTACGGGTCGCCGTATCCCGCCGTGGTTCATCGGCGAAGAGAGAACCTTGTATATTCACGTCGTTAACCATCGTAATGTCTTGTGTTTTTGGAGAATGCAGCAGGACTCGAACCTGCAACCTGCGCTCGGAAATGCGGGGTGTTTCAATCCCCATGGTATTCTTATTTCGCATTCCTGCACCGCTCTAACCATTGAGCTATGCATTCATTTCACCGCGGTCCTCCCAGATGACGGTGAAAAATAATAATCATCTGACTATGTTGACTATGAGTAAAATAGGTCATTATTAGGCCAATTCGGCCCGTACATTGTTCGCCCGGCACCATCTTACCGCCCGGCTAAGGGTGGTAAAACTATGCTCCGTACCCTGTTCCGTGATGATAACAACCTTGCCGGCTTGCTCATCAATTTCTACTCGCGCTTTCATGATTCTCGTATTTGTTTTATCGAATTTTACCCCATCATTTATACACCGAGCCTGTTTCCGTAGCTCCGATTTATCAGGCGACGCAGCGTTGATTTCTCCCGATTTCATAATCATTTGATTCTTATCACGGTTAACATCCGTTTTTTGCTGTATCTGTTGTTGAGCTCGGTGGTAAAGATTTTGCCGGTGACAATCCCTATCCTGTGGCACGTAACGCCGATGGATGAATAATTGTATTCCGGGATGGGAAAACTCACAGCCTCTCCAATCTCCAAGGCCTTAATCCGCTCGCTAATTCTCAAATTCCTCTTCATTATCTTATCTTTAAGGCAGTTTGTAATCATGCATCCTTCAATTTTGTCGCATACCTAAAGTGATGGAAATGATATTATCAATATTAACTCCATAATTTTGCTACACTTGTTTATTTGCTTTGTATTACGGAGCAAAGATAGTGCAATCAAAAATAAAAAGCAAAAAAATACTGTGCAAAATACGACGCAATATGGAGACGGATGTTAAATCAAGGATTATCAAATTCTTAAAATATAAAAACATAAGCGCATCCCAATTCTCACAGCAAATTGGAGCATCCAGAAATTATGTGAGCTCAATGATTGACATACTCCCACGCGCTTTAGTCGTGGGAGTATGTCAAATAATAATTTGCCCGACCAGCTAACAACAAACAACGGCCATAACCAAAACTCTATAGATATGAACACAGACAAACTTATCGCAGTCATCGAATCTCAGAACGTGATGATTCGCCAGAAAGATGAAGAAATTCGGCAGTTAAGGGCACAATTAATAAGATGAGTCCGCTGATATTCAGCGGACTCATCATTTGGTAGGGAGCAGCCAAGGGAGCGTTTTTTTCTAAAATGACAGCAAATCATACTGCACCCCTACCCCTATATATAGGGCAGTCTTGTTCACTATAGGTATATAGCCATATCCGGCTTGAATACCTATTCCCCAGCGTTTAGATTTGTTGGATACGGGGATGGTCTGCGTTATAGTCTGCTGTTTTTGGTAAACCTGCATTTCTACCAAACTCGGCCGGTATCCCTCGACGACGGCACGGTAATCGGCCGTGGTGTACGTTTTCCGTTCTATTGGTACGGCGACCGGGATTCGGATGGTATCGGTAGGTGATGGTAGGTAGCATGTATCGATACGCACGACCGTGACAGGATTCGGTATGGGAATTTTCCGAATGAGAGTATCGACCACGGTAACGGTGTCGCGCCGCACTTCGCTCGATGTTATATCACACCGTTTCGAAGCACGTCCCGCAAAGAATGCTCCGATGAACAACAGTACGGCGGTTATGTATCCCCATACTTTCATATATTACTTCTAAGAAAGGCAAGGCAAAAACCTATGAGTACGCCGTCGAGCGTGGCATTTATATCCGCCCATTCGAAGGTGCCGCGCTTCAGCAGCCTGTCCCACAAGAACTCCTTACCGAACGCAGCTACAATACCGGCAACAGCTCCGAGCCACGGAAGCCACATACCGATAGTGACTGCAATAACATATCCGCACAATACATGCAGTAGTTTGTCTGTTTCCTTCATGTATATTTTATAAAAATTTCTATCTTTTTGACATACTCCCACGCGCTTTAGTCGTGGGAGTATGTCAACTAAAGACTACACGCACTCCATCCGCAATCCGGACATATTGCGCATCCGGATTGATGAATAAGCCACGCGCCGCACTCCGGGCAACGGTCGGTTATAAATGCAATACCTGCTGCCGGTTCCCTGTCGCTTTCCATGAAACATGTATCCATGCGTAATTGCTTTCGTCTATCAATTGGTCGAACTGAATCCCTGCTGCTTGAATCATGCTGAACAACCTACGATTCTTGTCTGGTGAACCTACCGTAATGTCTGCTGCTTCTCCCTGCATATGTTGAGAATTGACCGTCCCGCCTACTGCTTTGTTCAGCATCGGCGTGCGAAAACCGCTATTCACAATTACAGGACCGCCCCATAATGCGCGTATGGGGTCGAGACAATTCGTGATAAGAGCTATCAAATTCACTTTCGCACTGGGAGGAGGAGTATTGTCTATACCCTGTTTGATAGCTGTCCGGGAATGACATAATTCTTGAATTGTAAAATACTTACCCATTGCGTGACATATTTTGTTTGACATACTCCCACGACTAAAGCGCGTGGGATTCTTGTGTGCAAGCGCGGGACGCCGTATCGGATACGGTCTTACTCCCGCTCCACAATTCGGAGATGCCCCTCCGAAGTATATTCTCAGCCGCATTGAGGTCGCGGTCGTTTACCTTACCGCATTCGGGACATACCCATTCGCGGTCGCTAAGTTTCAATTCTCTGTTCACATATCCACACTCGCAAGTCTTTGAGGACGGATAGAATCGGTCTATCTTGTGAACTGTCACGCTATACTTCCGTGCGACGCATTCAAGTTTGCCGACAAACTCCGCATGAGCCAAATCCGACATCTTGCGTCCCCACATCCGCGTCTAAATGCTTTGTCCGCTTGGTCTGATACAATTTATATTTGTATGCTATCATCTTTTGTTATATCTTTGTGGCAAAGTTAATGAAAATATTCGACATATATGAGAGCTACCAGCCATACAAGAAGTTGGTAGCTTCCATCATTCCTCTGCTTTTTTGTTTATAGTATAATACAATGCGTCGTATTCTGATTTTTTTACTAATACGGGGCATTCTGTCACGTTGGTGATATGCGAACACTTGTGCGCTGCTACGATTACGCCGTTTAGGCGTGAAATACGCCCGTCTTTATGTAAAACGGATTTTTGGAGAGTCTCTATTTGGGTTTGACAGAAATCTATTTGCTCACGCATAACGTTGAGCGCTGCCTCCAGTGCTTTGACTTCCTTTTCAAAGGCCTCCGCATCCTTGAATCGTTTCGTTTGCCGCCGATATAACACCAGCGTGTACAGCGACGTGCCTCCAAATATGCACGTGACAGCCGAGAGTATCCAGTTCAGAATATCCATTATAGCCTGTGTCAAAGTTTTCTTTGTCCTACGCGCACTATATGGCGTGGAGCTTCAGTGTACGGGCGGCATTCCAGCAGTCCCAACGAGCTGCAGTGTGCCGTGACCTCCTCGAAATATGCTTCACCGATACGGCGGGCATCGTTAGAAGCGCGCACTATCGCGTTGTCTTCGGTTCTCGACGAAAACTCACCGTCTTTGTAGCGGACACCGAAGGCCGTGATATTGATAGGATTGTTCACAATGAACCGGCTGTATGCTATATAAGCTGTAGCCGCGACTATACCGTTACTATATTTCTCACCACAGCATCCCGCATAGTAGCCGCCGTTCATCAGTGCATCGTGGTCGTCCGCCGTTATGGTTGTCTCTGTTCCGTCTGGCCGCGTGTAGGTGAATGTGTCGCCGGTTGTGAAGTCCGTCTCATCGAGCCACCGGTATAGCGGCGCGCCGAGAACGTCCATCAGGCGTAGCCGTTCAGCCTCCGCAAGGTATGGCTCGAGACGTTCCTTGGCGTTAATGTTAGCCGCAATGGGCCGGACACGGTTAATATCCTGTATTGTCAGTAGCATTAGGCACAAGTTTTAATGCGTCTTCTTCTGTGAAACCGAAAAGCATCGTTAGTGAGCTGCGCTTCTGTTGTATAGTAAGCGTGGCATTGGTAATGACTTCCACTACATGCGCTGTAGCCGCCTCGCCGTGTGTCTCTATATATGAACCGCCGGTATTGTACGCAAGCGGCACGATATCAAAATGCATCGGGCTTTCATTCCACCAGAAGCTGAACAGGTATTCGAGCGTCTCGGTGATTATGGAGCGGTCGCGGTAAGTGACGGAGTTATAATATTTGTAAGCGTTTACGAACAGGTCGGCGCCAAGGTTGCCAGCTACGTCCTTTGCTCGCAGAATCGGCGGTTGTTTGAATGCCTCGCCGATATTGTCGGGGATGACCTGCTGCGTGGTCTTAAACTTGCTATCATAGTTATCGCCGGACAGCGATACAAACTGCGGTATTTCATCTTTGTTCTTCGCTGTGGTGTACCACAATTGCATGGCATTCTCATCGCCCTGGAATTGCATCAGCTCTTGCTGCTTGCGTGCTAACTGCTCCTCGTTCTGGTCGCTTTCCATGATGTCAACGAGCAGGCCGGCCAGCATGAAGTTACTGCACACGTTGCGTCCCGCGATGTTGGCAAGACCTTCCTCGGTACGCATATCGGTCAGTTCTGCTACGTACTTGGGTATTGGATATGCCAAATCGCCTACGGACGAGCCGCATAGATAGAACACCTGTCCGCGGTAACTCTCCCAGCCGCCGGCTTCGTCCACTTCGGACTGCACTGTTTCGGGACACGGGTTAAAAAGGTGATAACGAATTATGTCGTCAGGATACCAACGCATGCGAAAACGGGCACTACGCCGTCCCCAGTCTGCATGTACCGCAATATGAGTAATCTCGTCGCCGTTATCGGAAGTTCCCAGACGACAGAATTCGAACGGTACCACGTGCATATCTTTAATGTGGAAATCCTGCGTATAGTTCACATGAATTGCGAAGCCACAGTATTTGGTGTAGTCCTCTACGATTTTGCGGAGGAAGTGCGTACCCGTTTCCGTAGCGTTTACCATCATGTCCGCAACGGCACTGTCCCCGAATCCCTCGCCGTTCACGAAATCGGAGTAGATGTCGAGGCATGCATATCCCGTTTTAGAAGCTGTGACGAGTTCGTTCACTACCTGCGGAAAATCGTTATCCTCGCCGTAGGTAAGGATATGCCATTGCCGCCAGTCATATGACTTAAACTGCTGCCGCGTCTTTATCTGCGAGGCTATCATCTTCTACAATTTTTTTGCCCGCGGTTTGCGTGGTTTCTTAGGTTTGTCGGCAGATGTTCCGGATTCCTCCGACGATATGCCACCATTATTGCGGTAAGATGCTATGCGAACGTCTACATCCTCTGGTAGTTTGCTAAAGAACTTGCGAACGGCGGGATTATTGGACAAATGGCGTAATGCCATCTCCTCGCCTTTCGCCCGAAGTGTTGCAGGTGTTAGTACCCAATCAATTTCCATGTTTACAGGGTCTGTTTTGTAGGTTCCTGGGTAAACTTCGTATTCTGTAGTTTTTGGTTCTATTCCTTGTAACTTCATGAGTTTTATATGAGATTCGATATACGTGTGTATGCACGTAGCAAGGTTACGGCCAAGAAAAACTTTTGCGAGATAACGAATTTCTTCCATCGCCGCGCGGTTGCTTTCCAATGTCTGTATATAATGATTTCTGTATTGTTGAGACAGATTATTATATGCTGCTTGGTAGGCTTTCAGTTTTTCTATGTCTGATTTTTCCATAACGATATATTTGACGCATTGAGGCGGGGTTGATACCCCGCCTGTGCGTGCATCAGAAAATTAGACTGAGGTGGGGGAGAGCAGTGACGTAATAGCTTTGTCTGTCGTCGCCTCGTCCGTCTTGAAAAATGATTTAGGCAGGCTGTCTTCGCGTCCATCTTCCCCTGTGGACAAAGTTACGTCATAGGCTATGCCGTCCGTAATTTCTGTCGAAACTGTCAGCGCCGAAACGCTGAGACCTGAATTCCAACCGTACACTTCATATTTAGTGTCTCCGGATGCGCCTCTGTCTTTGTTCTCCACAATAGCCACTACTAAGGCATTGGTAAGACCGTTGATGAATTTCTTTGCTGCCTCCGATTTCTGGAATATACGCACTTGTACACTGTGCGTATGACTATTTACGTAAGTCCCAGCGTTGATTTCATCAGTGCCGATGGTTGCGTCCGGTAAAGAATCCACCTCATATGCTTTTGCGCCTGTTTTGAGAATCAGGTCGGAAATAACATTATTCGTCACTTCCGAAGTTGCCTTGTTGATATCAGAATGGCTTATCAGTATGACACGTGCCGCGGTACCGGGAGTAGCCTGAGATAAGCAGTCTTCACTCGTGAAGCCTACAGATATTTTGCTGCAATCTACTGCCATAACTTATCCTCCTAAATGGCTATGGTGAACATTTCGGGATTGGTAAGTTTTGCATCCAGACGTCCCATAAGACGAGTAAATACTACCTTGTCCTTGCGGTCGTACCACATTTCAATCTGGTCAAAACTGTTGAGGCTGTCCACGCCTACGCCGAGCACGGGCCGAGCAGTGTATATGGCGCGGTTCGGGTTGTCGTATTTCGTCCCGTTGTCGAAGTACGATTTAATCATCTTGTCCCATATCGGCATGGCAATTACGGGAATGCCGTCATAGGAGAGTGCGGAGCGTCCGTCAAGCAGCATGACGCGCGCGCTTTCGAGATATTGCGAGGATGCGAGATACTGCGTATAAGCGTCGTATATGCTCTGCGTCACAAGTATGAACTGATTTTCCATGCCTCGCAGTTCTATCGGAGCGCCGTAAACCAGCCCCGCGAAATAGTCCACGATATTCTCCGGCGATACCTTCTGTGCTGCATACGATGCGCCTGTATTTTCCGTAATAGTTACGCGCTGTTCCGCATTCTTGCCCGCCTGTGTGATAGCTTGTTTCCAGAATCCATCGAGCAGGGTGAAGTATTTCGTATCCAGCCCCGCGGTGACCGTGCCGGTAGGCGCGCTCTGTGCCGACGTATCGCCGAACCAAACGGTCCGATAGAAGAAGTCGCGTACACTCTTCCGTAGAACTGTGAGCACGATGTTTGCGTAATCCGTGTCAGTAAAATCGGGAATGCGTACGCCGGTATGCAGAGAGTATATCGTGGCTGCGTTCTGCAAATCAGTATAGCACTGTTTGAGGAATATTTCCCATGTCTTTGGATTCCACTCCAATTTTCGGGTATTGATGCTCCATGCCTGATTAGAAGAATTGCATCCGGTGTCCGGAACGCCCACCAGGCCGCCTTCACCGATGAACCCAACCTCAGTATTGGTAACGATACCCGGGAATATCGTATGAATGGACGTGAAATCGGGGGCACGCAACGTGTCCTCGAACAGCATTTCGCTAAGCGAATCGACCATTTTACCTTCGAAGGTAAATTTAGTCATGTCAATAAAACCTCCTGCTGCCATTTTTATAGGGTGTAATGTTAGTGAATGTTGGTTAGTGAATGTTGGTTATTTAATGAGTTTTTCAGCCTCAGCGGCCTTTCGCTGCTTCTCTCGCGCCTCCTTGATGATGTCCTCCTTCGAGAGGCTGGCCGGTGATTTAGATGTTGGGACATAGTTCTGTCTTGAAGGCGGTACTTCGCGGCTACCTCGAAGACGGCGTAACTCCGCTTCCTGCTCATCGATTACCCTGCGTGCTTCTTCCAGCATGTCTTCCAGCTCCCGCACGCGCTCCTCCATGTCTCCCACACCAGGCTGATTAGGCGATTCTATTGCCGTTACTACATTGTCCTCGATGTTGACTTTGCGGCCATCAGCAAGTACGAACTCGCCTTCGGTGTCGCCTTTTGCCACTTTTACACGGTCGCCAACGCTGAGGCTGTCGTCGGACGAGGATGTTGAAAACACGATATTTCCCTCCACGTCTTTGTAATCGTAGTTGAAAATTTCGTGTTTTTTGAAGTAATTAGCCATTCGTTCCATGAACGAAACATAGGCCGAAGATTTTGTTTCTGCCATAATGCAATTATATAGTTGATTGGTTGTGTATTGGTTTATTCTGTCTATAAATCCCATTTCGAGGAGGGAGTTCGCATCATGTACTTTTTCCTGCTGGATAACATTGCGTAAAAATTTCCTATCTGCTCCGGTGCGTTCTGTGTAAATATCAAGTATTGCTTCTTGCTCCATCTCCAGTATATCGGACATATTCCGAGCTTCTTCAGTCGATATGCATCCGTACATTTCCGTATAAACCTGATGAATCAGCGCACGGACATTGCGGTTAGCTGACCTGTTGCCTTTCGGAGCCGCAAGTAAAATTACAGTTGCCATAGAATGACAGGCCCCACGAATATTTGCGTAAATGTTTCGCCCGCTCATTCGCAACATATCGTATATTTTGAATCCTTCCTCCGTGCTCCCGCCGTCGCTGTCTATATCCAACAGAATATCAGGGTCGGGATTTCCGGCCAATATCTCCGCCAGTTTCTCGGCGGAAAATGTGTTGTCGCCAAACCAGCTATTTTCGGGAGCAATACATCCTATGACTTCTATATGTATCATATATACAAAGATACGTATTTTTAGTTTTATATAAGAAAAAAACTATAATAATAATTTCTTTGATTGTATTTTTATATAGTTTGCTTCCTGTCTTTTAATGTCCTGGATAGTTGCGACTATTTTCACAGAATTAAGAGCTTTAGCAATAGCTTGTTCGATGTTAGGATTGATATCCATTCCTGCGTGTCTCATAACATATCCGCCATCGTATCCGGCGGAGGCAAATGGAATACCTCCGCCCGCTTCATTGATGGCAGACAGTAGGGGGAGGAATCTGGCCGTCGAACGCCTGTTGATAATTACCTCGCCGGCCTCAGCTTCGATAACTTCTCCGCCCTGTGCATGGGTGCGTCCATGAATGTAACGGCCCCGGGAGGCGGTAGGAAGCGGGGCAGACAATACGGCAGCCATTTGCAGTGCGCTTGCCGCCGATATGAGCCCGGTAAGTATCCCGGCCACTACGGGATTTGCCTGCGCCTGTGTCCACGCCTGCACGATTGCCTGTGCAGTGCTTACCGTAATTGAAAATACGGATGCAGCCCGTTCGGCTTTCGCCTCTCTGATACGGGCTTCGGCTATTGCATCCTCCCGCTCTTTTTGCAGCCGCATACTTTCCGCGTTATATTCGGCTTCCGTATAGGCCCCGCGTGCGTACATGTCGGCTAAATTCTGTTCTGCCTTATCATACGTGTCGTTGATAGATGCCACTTGCTGTTCTACCTGCGAAGAAATTAGGTCGGTAATACCATTGAAAACTTCATTTATTTGGTCGGCAATGGAGAATATATCGTCCCGAAGTTTATTTTGAAATTCTTCCTCGTTTTGAGCCAGCTCCTGCCTGATTCTCTTTATCTCTTCCGCCTCTCCTTTATGGAGTTCCAATTCCTGGAGCAACCGTTCTTTCGTCGTCCGATATCGGGTTACATAATTGCTGTTGTCGATTTCATATCCCTCCAGCCATGCAGCACGCTCGATAGCCAATACTTGATTAGCTATTTCCCGCTGCAACGAAACGGTATCTTCTCCGAGCTGTTGACGGAGGCGTAATTCTTCCTGCATGCCCTGTATTTCCAGTTGCAGACGCTCGATGCTACCCTCCTTCATTTCTTCTGCCTCCTGCGATACTATTGCCTGCAAAGTTTTCAGCCGTTCCTTAAGGATTTCATTTTGCTTTTTGGCGATTTTCTCGTCTACTTCTATCGTCTCCTCCCCGTTCTTCTCCAGCATCTCCTTCTCTGCCTCAAAAGCCTCCAATTCGATTTTCAGACGTTCCGCGGCATTGTTCCCGGCTTCCAGAATGCGCCGGCGGTAAAGAATACTCAGTGCTTCGAATTCTTGCCTGTCGTATTTCTTATTGACTTCGGAAATATCTTTTGCAAGGTTTTCGGCTAACTTGTCGCGATATACCAATAAATTTGCCAACACCTCCTCGTAGGCTGTTTTTGCGGCTGCAGCTTCCTCCTGGGACATATTGCCAAAATCTATTTTTTCATATTCGGCAACCGTATCCTCTAACGTCTTGAGAGTTTCCGCATATTCGCGCATTAGCTGCCGTATCTCGCCCTGTCTGCTCCCTTCATTGAGAGTTTTAACCATTTCCTGTTGGATTTTTACGATATTTCCTGCGAATTTGGAAGCCAGCTGGTCTACGGTCTTGCCCGCGTCTTCTGCATCTTCTGCAAAGCCCACAGCGAGTTCCGAGGATTTTTCGGCGGCCGTGGCTGTAAGTTCGTTTATGAACGTCAGATAATTTTCGGCCCTTGAGAAAGCCTTGTCAGCTTTGTAGTTCAGCCTTTCTGCGCGGTCAGCTGTCAAATCGAAATTACGGCCTATATTATTTCCTAAGAATACAAATGATTGACCGAGCAAAGTATTGGCGTTAGCCCAATTCTGTATTCGTTTCTCCTCCCGTTCGCTATTTTCTTGTGCCAGTTGCCGTGCCCTTGCCTGATATTCTATAGCCTCTGTTATCTGCTCTTCATACAATTTCAGTAATGCAGCAGCCTGCGCACGTGCGACCATTGCATCTATGACTTTTTGCGTAGTTGCAGGAGAACCGAATACTGTCTCTGCATCGTTTACGTCGTTGATGGCAAGTCCTGTATCTGCTATCTCGTCCTTGTATTTTTGTATGAATCCCGCTTTTGCTTCTGCATCATCGCCCAATCTCGCCCATGCATCGGCGAGTAAATTGATATTCGCAATCTGTTTGCCGAGCCCGCTGAAATCCATTGCTTCATTTAATGCTTTCATGGAGGCCGCCGTGCTGTCCGCCGCGTTTTTCCCCTTTAACAGTTCGCCTATCCATTTTACTATTTCGCCTCCGTATTGCGCAAGTAGTGTAACGCCCACTGCTAACAATGTCTGCATGGACAGAAATGACGACAACACCGTTTTTATCACAGACGGTGCGGCCTTACCTTCCTTTCGCAGGGCTGCAGCCTCCATACGCACTTTCTGTATCTCGTCAAAAAACATCGGTAGGTTGTTCGAGATGGCGAGGAAAAACTGATTAGCGCTAACAGTGAGGGATGGTAATTCGCGTACCAGTTGTTGTGCCTGAATGTTCAATCCATTATATGCACTGCCGTAGTTACCGACGTTGCGGCGAAAATTGCCCAGCGCCTGTTCCTGCTTGCTGAGTTCCGCAGTCAGTCCTGCGATGCGGTCACGCAGTTCGGTTCCCTGCGCAGCTTCTCTTTCCGCCTTGCCCAAACCGTCGTATTCCTGTGTAAGTAACGACACTTGCAAACGCATGGCTTTAAGCGCATCTGCCTGTTGCCCCTCTAATTTCATAGAGTTGACAGCGAACTTACTGTATGAGTTGTATTGGGCAGTAAGCACTTTCAATTGGGCGGCCTTTTGCTGATACGCGATAGTGCCTTTTCCATTTTGCGCCGCCTCCTGCTTCATAGCTTCTTTAATTCCGTCTATTTTCTGCTGCAGCTCTGCCGCTGTAGCGATTGCCTCGGTCGCATTCAGTTTAATGTTATATACGGTTTCTCTTGTTTCGGTAGCCATGTTATTGTAATTTAATCATTTCACAGGTGACAATCTCTCCGGAGTAATTCTCGACTTTCAGCAGATAGAAGTATGCGCTAAACTGTTCTAACCAAACAGGTCTCATAAAATCTATCATGTATATATCGAGCAGCGACAAATCGAAAGAAGCCCGTAAAACGGTCGGGAAAGCAATTGCATTTGTTAAAGCATCAAAGTTCTGTTTGATGTTTTTTGTGTAAAAATTGCCTGTATATACATTCTTGGCAGCAGATACAGTACCTTGCTGAATTGTTTTGCTAAACGGCAATAATGCTTGTAATAGATAGGGTGTATCGCTTCCTTTCCATGTTCTGGATATGCCGCTATCCTGCTGTAGAACCTCATATAGTGGAAGATTGACGACTTGGCCGTAAGTATCAAATGTTAGATTTTTCGCGCTGGCAAACGGTATTTCCATATACTCCTCCGGCCCCTGTTCTAAGGATGCAGAATACATTCTGAATGTCCAGCCGGTTTGGTAATCATTTTCTTCCTTAAAATTGATTTCGTTGATTTTGGCGAAATTGTCGGGCTGATAGCTAAATTCGAGTTCATCGTCCTGTAATAGTTTGTCCGACCAGTCCATTACATTACCTGCATTCTTGTTGTCAATGACGGTTTGGAAAGTTTCAAAGGTTACGGTCTTGGTGCGATAATCGAATACGGGGAAAAGGGCAAAAGTCTGTATTACAGCACGCACAAAATCGCCCTGCGTGTCGAAGTTCATGCAATCGAACAGATTTGCGCTTGCGCCTATTGTGATGCTGCCGTAATCAGTTTTGCTGTCGGGGTCTGATGTAAACTTAACAGATAGGTCTATATCTATAGGCATTTGTATTGGAGACGTATTGGTACTGTCAAAACGCTCATAGGATTGGAATGTGAAACTAAAACGTAACTGCTCCCCCGCATTGATTGTAAATGGATTTTCTGTATATAGTAAGTGTGTTTGGCCGGCGGCTATATCTGGAAGCCAATAATTATTATTAATATCATCATACTGATAGCCTTTTAATGGCTTTGATACAATAACATTACCAGAGTTGTCCGTAATATTTGCAACAACCTGCAAGGCTGTTATCGTACTGTCTGGCGTGTATGGATAATTGATAGGAGCGCCAGGTTTTACAGATACTACAACGTCGCATTTCTGCGTATCAAGAGCGAAATATGTTGGTTTGCAACGTAATCGTATTTCATCCGAAGTGCCGCTATACCCACTCCTGCCTGAAGAATCAGGTTCTAAAGATATTGGTACTTTAACAAAATTTCGGCGCCGAATGATTAAAGAAGCGTGTAGTCCTCCCGTCATTTCGTATGTAAAATTTCCAGACTGTTTTAAACTAACACATGGAATGATGTGTTTATCCAACCCAGAGGAATTGTCGTACTCAGTATTCCATCCATGATACTTCATAATAGCGCTAAGTACGGATGGAACACTGAGAGCTGGAAAGACATTCCATACATCTACTGCCTGGCTGAGCGTGTCGGCATTGCTGACAGCTCCAGGTTCGATATCGTTTTGGGATAGAAAGTACAGACCGTTTACCGTGCCATATTTTCCAGCCGTTTGGCTAAACGTTCGGATTTGTGTGATATCTACAGCTCTGTTTAATTTTATTGCCGACATAGGCGTATCATCCATAGATACGAACAAGTCTTTGTTTGCACCTATGATTTGGCAGTTTATCTCCCCGCTGGTCATGGAATCGACGTACAGCAGCATATCCTCCTCGGTGAATTTCTGCCCGTCGCAAAGGAGCAGGCAGGGCCACGCGTGCGTCGATATATCCCCGTATCGTCCGTTAATGCCGTTGAAATACTGCATAGCCCGAATGTTCGTTTCCGTAACAGGCAATGTTAGTGCCTGGGAAAACGTGACGTTTCGAGCACTCGGTTCGGATACGTCGAACGCCTGCAGTGTGATGTACGGATTTTCATCGCCCAAATCGAGCGATATCCATTCTTGCGCCTCTGCATGTCGTATTTTTACATCCCATTTCATAGCTGCTGTAATCTGATTGGCGGTAGCGTAAATGTGTATTCTATATCCCCAAGTCCTGAGCGGCTATTCCATGTTACGGAAATCGAATCTTCGAATACGACCGTCTGCCATTTGCCGATGCTTTCGTCATACCATTCAACGAGAGGGGAGCGGGGTATGAATTTCAAGCACTCAAATTCTTCGCGTGTTAACAATCCGTCGCCTACCGTTATACGCTTGCGACCTATGGCACTTGCGCGATGCCATATGCGGTATTGGTCGGAAGGATAGGGTAGTGTATTTATGATATCTTCAATCTCCTGTTCGGCCGATGGATATGCCTTGAACATCCAGAAATCGTATCCTCCTTTTTCATTTATCCAACGGACATAGAACGGATTGGGAGGAATACAGCCCCGGAGACAATAATATTGAGGATTAAAATAAGATATCGAAGATAACGGCGTATTTCTTATTTCCCAGCTATATGTATTTGAAAAATCAATTACGGTAATGCCTGCAGGTAATTGACTACCTTTTTTTGTTCCATCGAAAGAGGCTCCATATAAATATGGTCCAACAGTTAGGCTATTAGCGTTAACTACCATTATAAGTGGATAGCCTTCATACCATATCCAACACGCTGGAGACATAAGCATTGTCACCCCGTTCGTTTGCATATCGCTGATATGTCCATACTGAGATATGTGACGCGTGAATAACCTGCTTGCATTTTCTTGTGTTGTCTCTTCGCCGGGAATGTTATGAACTGTGTAATTACCATATAAATTTTTATCATAGTATCCTGATTTTTCGTTCAGAAAGGATGATTTGAAAATCCAGCCTAAATCATATCTCACTTTACCGGCTGTGTCCGCTTCTGAAGATAATATCACAGTATGAGTACTTTCATCAGATTGTTCAACATTCACCGTAATTGTCGGTAATGTCGTGTCTGTAGGCGATAATGAATTGAGCAAATCAGCAGGCGATGGAAGATACGGCAAGTATTCATTGCCTTCATTTAACATTATTGATGTAGCCGTAACTTTTTTAAGGAACAATACATCTTTAGATGTTGCATTATGGAAATTAGGATGGTAAATGCTCCAAAATGCATCCGGGGACTGACTTAAATTTAAACTGAACCTGCCTACAGAACTTCTTATAGTTGTTGATTTATTATCTGATATTATCCATGGCAAAAACTCAAACATACAACCATATCTATATTCAGACGCAACCTCCGTTCGTATAGTCATAGCGTATGGTATGATAACATCTAACGGATTTCCATTGTTCCATAAATTCCGATTAATATATTCAGTATCCCATATTGTATTAAACACTCTAAATGTGTACAATATGATATGTGCGGAACTCGAACTTCCGCCTCCTATGTAAAACGAAGAGCCAGCCGATATATCAGAAATTGAAATGACTTCGGAAGAAATACCATCTACTATAACGACCAGGGTTTTTTTAATGCTATTAAAACACGCAACGATTTGATGTAGTTGATTAAGTGTTATGCTGGCAATCATAGGGCCTCCTACCACTCTAAGTTGTCCGTTGTAGAATCCTATTCTAATAAGAACGTTTCCATCTATATCTGACATTGCCAATAAATACTGCCATGTATCTTCAATATTTTCTGTTAAAATAAACGAAATTTCCACCATGCTATGTACAAACGGCATATTACTCGTTTGACCATAAAATCCATTTTGCGTAAATTGTAATCCTTGGGGAATTCCAAGACATCCACGAAAATTGAACCATGCTGTAAGGCCCGGCAATGTCCATTCGGATATTCCGTCAGGGGGAGATTGCACAGTAAATGTCATTTTTAATGGAGATAACATATCTGGATAATTATCCGAAGAAACCAGTGAAGCATCTAATTGTACGCGTTGGATAAAATCCGAGAATTGCCTTCGAGGAGTAATATTTCTTCCAAATAGAGTATTGCCATAGGTCTGGTCGATTATCATTTCAATGTAGCCCCCTAATGGAACATTATTAGCTGAATTTGTGTCAATAAATAATTTGCTAATGCTACAGCTATATTGATGTCCGGCTTCAAAAGGTATTGGGATACTCACTCCGCCCGCTGATATTATAGTAATGCCGGACGTATTTATCCTATAAAATAATGTCGGTAATTGACGTTGACCGACCGGCATAGTCGAGCTACCCACAAGCATTTCAACATCTGCATTAGATGTTTTTAACGGTAGAATATTAACTCCCTCTGTATCATTTTGATGCGCTTGCGCCCATTCATACAGTCCTTTGTCAGTTTGCAATACGAGTTCCGTCTCCTCGTACGCTGAACATATTGGTTTCGGTTTTTTCAGACAGTATGCCATAATCTACAATATATATCCGTGTTGTGATGATGCAGGGACGGACAGTGCTTCATTGATAAGTATTTGCATCGCTTGGTCTAATGCTGTTTCAAGCCACGCCTCAAAATTTTTTACGGGCGTGTCCACCAAATCCACGTATAGATGATTTCTGTATAATTCCGACCCTTCGCGGCGTATTTTCCATGCTACCGCATTGGCAAAACGTCGGGCATCTCGCGCATCTACAAAATAAAGACCTTTGGCGGCTGCCCATTCTTCGATAATGTCGGTAAAGTTGGCCGGGACGCGTCCGGGCCCCCGACCCGTGATGAGAGTATGGAAATATCCGGGAGCCTTTATCGCTCCCTCGATAATATCCCCAGTGCGCTCTACCGTTGCCGTCGTTTCTGAATACGTCCGTCCACTTGCCTGCTGTCCGGCACGGCGGGAAGCCTCTACTATGTCATCCCTCAGCATTTCCAAGTGTTGAAGCAGCTCGCTGTCGAATCTTGTTGTCATCGTCTTTTTGCTTTTCGTGCACGGGCGGCTTTTTCTTCGCGATTCTTATGCAGCCGCTCGTGAAATATCGCCCGCTGCATATCAGTATAAAGTATATTGAATACTTTCGCGTATTTCCATGACAGTATCGTGTCTGGGTCCGTCGCGAACTCTTTTGCGAGAGATGTGATTACTCCCATGTAACTGATTTTCCGCTGCATGTCTAGTATACCTGCAGCTTTCTCTTCCGTGGTAGGGGCTTTATAAAGCTCTTTATTTTCACGATTAATCCAGTATGCCAAACCGTCTATAACTTCCGGCCACCAAGCAATGCTTTCACGGATATTCAGGAACGACCATTTTGGCACAAGACATTTCATGCACGCTTCCATTTTGGCGAACTCAGACAGTTTCGCGTTCTGCAAAATGCGCCCGAGTTCTATACGTTGTCCGTATGTAAACTGCCCCCCTCGGATATCTACTTTACGCATAATCTTCGGCACACAGCCCCTCCTCCCACTGAAATTCTACATAAATGCTTATTTCGTTCGCGTCGAATCGCGGTTCCGCCCTGTAGTTAATACGCAGATTTGCGAACGAATCGGGAAATCGTGCGGCCATGTCCGATTTTTTCAGCGCCTGCAGAAATGGCCGGACGAGCCGCCGCTCTATCGTGTCCTGCACAGCAAGACGCGTACGAGTAGTCATATCATTATCGGAAAATTCCGTGCTTCCTTTTTCATACGTGCTGTGCATCTCAACAAAACCGCAGAAATATACACGCACTGTAGTTTGCTGATGAGGGATACGGCCTCGCGGCAATATATAGTTAGAGTAGACAGGCGGTTCGACATATATAAAGAAATTTGCGTGCCCATCGTCATTCGTTCGCGGTACGGTATCGATTTTAACCGCAATCAAATCGGCACTGTCGCACTCGAAATACACATCTCCGCCTCCGACGTTGCGCGTTTTGGCAAAATCGCCGATAAATGATATTATGCTTCCAATCATCTTTTTTTAGGTATTTGCAGCGGCGAGAAACGAGCCCCCTCCGCTTTGTCGTGTATGTCGAAAAACTGCCGCATAATTAATGTGTCTAAAAAATCCGGCGAATGCCCCAATGCCTGTTTCATTTCCTCTTTTTTTATGAGAGCGCGCTTATTGTCGGTGTTCACGTCAGCCGCTTTCAGCTGCATAAGCTCCGTGCGTATGCGTTCGGCATACTCGGGCGGGCAATCTATGCGTATCTGACGTTTATTTATTTTTTCGGCCAATCTATATGCACATTCGGCCTTGAGCGAAGCGTATGTGTCATGTATTGCTTTTGAACCACCGCGAAACTCCTTTATGCCGCGCATATAGCTCTCAAGAAAAAATCCCAGACCGTCCGCGTCAGCCACTATGTGCGACCTGGGCACGTTATTTTCTGTCGCAATTCTCTGTATAGCTGTTTCAATATCTTTTCCGCCCGTCTTATTTTTCACGAACGGAAAGCGGCAGACGTCGCCATGCCACATAGCTATTACGCACGTATCGCGTCCGCCTCCGGCCAAGTCTGCCGATATATATGGGTCACCCTCGTTCACGAAATCGTTTGTAAATGCGTCGCATACGGCGTCATAGTCTACCAGTAATCTCGCGTCTGTATCAAACTCCCAACGTCCGTACAGCAGACGCTCTCGTTCTGCGGGGGTAAGAGCTTGTCGCAGATTTTCGATGTATTCCTGCGTAGCCGTCTTATTGTCTGAAATAAACGCTTGGATGAAACGGATGTGCGACGGTAATGTCCCGTCGCGGTAGGGCTTGTAATAATCGTTGTACAAATAGTTATTCGACGGATTGCATGTTTGTAACAATTTTATTGACAGGTCGTAACGTTCGTTATTTTTGCGTCCCAAAGTAGCCATAAGGTTGGACTTGGCCGCCCTGCAAAATTCTCCAGCCTCTTCAATCCATCCGCGCGTCATCTGCATCGAGCCGAACCGCATGTACAGCGGGTCGGAAGGCCTATAACTCGCTTCAATCAAATACACGCGAGAACCATTGTACAGCTCGAAATAGTGATATGCCCCGTTGTACGTCACATACTGCGAAGAATCAACCCCCCATGCATTCAGAACTTCATGAATAGACGGAACTGTAAAACGCACGAGGTCGGTGAGATTTTGCCGCGCAATAAAATAGTACGTTTCAGGATACGTGAGCGCATCTCCAAAAATCAAAGAACATCCGAGAAAGGATTTGCCGCCCATTTTGGCGCCTCCGTAAAGTATTTCTGTTACGGAGTTGTCGCACCACAGCCGAGCGCATTCTTTCTGCTTGTCATTTCCGCGCGTGTCAAACGTCAGTTCCATATTTCCGTCTGTATCTCGCTTCAAGACGCTTCCAGCGCTTGAATAAGTGGGCCTCCCATCCACCGACGATACGGCGATATATTATCGGCGCGCCAATGCCGCAAACGGCTCCTAAACCGATAACGGCAAAAGGGAGCATTATCCAAAAAATAGTTATCATATTACTTTCATACCTGTTATCTGATTAACGTCTACGCGGCCGGCCAATTCGCTCGATTGCTTGTTCTTCCATTTTTCCGGGTCAAGATTTGTCAGAAGGAAAATACAGGCAGCAACATTAGGGGCTTCGCGCATCGTCTTCTCGGTTATTTGTTTCACCACTCCGTTTCCCGTCTTTTGTGTAACAATTTGCGTCCATTCAAAACCCTCAGCGGCTGTGGCAAGAGAATGCACTATCCGTTTTTCCAGCCCCTCGCGATATTCCTCTTTCGCTTTTTTTATAGCCTCGTGAAATTCGGACCGTTCGAGCCAGTCGTAATAGGTCGAGAAATGGATATCGCATGCCTTACATAAAGCGACGACAGTGCCGCCTCCGTATTCAATCAGCCCGTTTTTGCGTACCCATGCGGCACATTCTTCTATTTTCTCCTGAGAATACTTCCCCATTGGTTTAGCTTATTATTTACTACAAAAATAAAAATAAAAACAATAATTATGAGCGAAAAAAATGCAGCAGCAGGCATCTTTTTTTGAAAAAAGGATTTGCATTTTCAAAATTAATTACTACCTTTGTAGTGTAATCAAAAACCAAAACCAAGCCGCCGGGCTCAAAACGAGAACAATATGAAAACTTTCAAAAACTTCTACGACAATCTTTCTGACCTTCGCGCAAAAAACAACGTTCGCGCAATTTTCAATCTGATTGACTGCATTCCGACAAGAAACTATCCGGGTAACCGTATTGTCTGGGAATACTCGGTAGAGGCGAACGGCATTCTCGAAATCGTTGCAAAATACGGTCAGGGATTCGTAACCGACATTTGCGACAAGGCTCTGCATCACGATGTCTGCCTTTCCGAAAAACAGCGCTGGTGCGTGGCCTTCGCCATGATGAAGGTTACGGACGAGCAGATAGCCGAATACCGCGAATGGGAGCAGGCGGAAATGGCTGCCCTCGACGCAGAGATTGAGGCATCCGAACAGAATGCGGCTGAGCAGGCCGCAGAACCGGCCGAGGCGGAGCAGGTAACCGCCGAAGAATCTAAAAACGACAAAGAATTCGACAATCAAACAACAGACAACGATATGAAAGCATCGGACATTCGTTTAATCAACGAGAATCAGGAAAGCGGCCGCGTATTCTTCCACACAAACGACGGTCAGACAATCTGCCGCACGATGACGTCGCGTGAAGTGCAGCAGGGGCAGATACTTCGCAGACGTGAAGGGAACGAAGCATTTACGAATTATTTTGTCGATTTATTCAATAATAGATACTCGGAGCCGCAAGATGTGAGGTCGAGAATGAGCGAGGACGACGCACGTTTTTTCTGGCTGCATCAATGTCGTGAAATAAATCCGCTCACTCCGGACGAAGAAGAAGAATATCAAAGGTTGTTGACGTCAACAGATTTTTAATATTATGCCGAAAAATTATCCAGCATTCATCATCGACCGCAGCCGCCGGAGAACGGCGGCTCGGTTTACCGACGATTTCGTGGTCTGCACAGACAAGGAGGTCGGATTTATCGCTCGTGGCTATCTTTTGCCGAAAAGCCGCCGGGACGCACACATCGCAGCGTTGCAGGCAGAAGGCAAAACTTTCATCACGAAGACGTTCGAGGATTCGACGACGGTCGTGTTGGAGGTTGTCGAATATCTTCATACGCCTCTGACGCATCCGAATCGGGTGCCGCCGCTGTTGAAAAAAGCGCTAAGAGCATATATTTTCGGAGAAATGGAAGCGGTCGGCGGCGGTCGCGGCGGATACGATGAACAAATAGCCGCGATAGACGACGTACTGCGGACGGCCCTCTCCCAGCGGGAGCGCATGGTCGATGCACAGGGCGAGGCGGGGGCAGAACGCTTCATAAACGCACTTTGTGCAGCCCGCGGCACGGTAGCGTTGATGCAGAAGATTACGAAAAGCGAATAGCCGATGACCGAGAAAAAAAAGAAAGACGGCCGGGGCGGCTACCGTCCCGGCGCCGGTCGTAAACCGATAGGCGACCGGGCCGGGGTCTGCATATCCTTCAAGGTGCCGGAAGAGGTTCGGGATGAAATCCGTGCCCTTATCCGTCGGAGGGGAATACCGAGCGCCGTGTTTCTCATCGAGGCCCTCCAGCTGATGAAGGAGCGTTACGGCGACGCGTCGCCGGAGCAATAACGGCGCATGTTCTTACCGTTTTTTCGCGGCGTCCGCGTCGGTGAACGCGAAGTCGAACGACATGCGGAACTCGCGGATACCGTCGTCCCGCCGGGCCCGGACGCACCGGGAGCGCGTCAGGGGCGAGAATCCCGGCCCGGAGAGGCCCTGCAACGCCTGATACACCGCCTGGAGCAGGTCGAACATGGCGAACTCCGCCTGTGAGGCGGGGGCCTGGAAAGAGCCGTTGAAAACGCGGTTATCGGCCACGCGGACGGTGAGCGACGCCTCTCCCTGCTGGAAGCCCCGGCCGCTGTCCGAATAGCGTACTTCCTCCACGTCGAGCAGGATGCAGGGGAAGCGCACGGGCGGCTGGTTGAAAAAATCGAGCTGTCCCCAGTCCTCGGCCGTATAGCGCAGGTCGGGGACGGTTTTCAAGGCCTCTTTTACGGCCGTTAAAGTGTCTTTAATCATACTTGAAAAAGGATTATTTGTGTGTCATTTTTGTGAATTTCGGGTCGATGTTTTTCGCCACCCATTCGCGCACGTTCCGTTCGCAGGTATCGCGGACGATGCGTCCGACGGCGGGATGGTCGCCGACGACCTGACGCCGGGGGATGTCGAACTCCGTTTTCTTAGTCAGGGCCAGGGAGCGGTAATAGGCGGCGGTACGGCTTTTGCGGTCGGCCCGTTTGCCGGTAGCCCCTTCAGGCGGGACGTTGCGGTAGTACATCGCCCAGAAGTAACGGCGCATGGCCGGGGTAACGGGCACTTTTCCTCCGCGGTTGTGGATGCTGAAATAGGGCAGCTCGGAGGAGAAGTAGAGGGAGCCGCGGGCGGCGGTGCACCGCAGGGAGCGGCGCATGGCTCCCGACACGACCAGCAGGGTGCCGCGTCCCGTATCCATTTTCCGCGCCGGCCAGGGCCGGTCGAAGAATGCCTTGCGGGTGAAGTTGCTATTAAACTCGTCGAGCACTTCCACCCGAAGGTCGGATAAAATTTTTCGGAATAAGAGTTGCGTATTCATAAAAAATACGTTATATTTACGGCAGTTAAACCATCCGAAGAGTGTGTTAGCCGGATTGCAGTTCCGGGGGCACTATTTTTCGGGTGGTTTTTTCTGTATATGTTTCAATATGCTTACATTATCGGATATGCTATGTATATGGCATTCCCCGTCCGGATGCTCTCTTACAACAATCCATGATTTTTCAGTTTTTATCTCTATTTCAAAAAAATGTGCTGTTACGTCCAGAATATGTTTATCCGGACCTGCTCCGAGATACTCGGCATTCTGTACGACCTCTCCGATTTCCAGCAACAGTTCATTTTTAGCCTCAATATGTTTGTGCGGCTGGTTTAACCATTCTTTAATATCGGTGTTGGTAATGGATATAGGTTTGTCAAATGTCCTGTTGGAGAATGTGCGGCCCGCTAATGTTTTTGCCTCCTGCTTTATCTCCTTTCGGCGCCGGCGCAGCCGAACCAAATCGACCCCGGTGTCCGTGTCCTGTTCGGGCGCCGTTTCCTGTAATGCCTTCACGGCCTTTTTGACCTGTCCGGCCGCTTCCCTGCTCAGTTTGTAGTATGGGTGTTTTGGCGGGAAAAGCTGTCCGTCGATACCGGGGTTGAAACGGAAAATACGTTTTTTGGGGGTATCGGTCGTTCTTCGTCCGGCCTCCATAGCTTGCCCGGCATCGGATGTCGGATACTTTCCTTTGCGTACCTGTACGGCTGTACAGCGGCAGTTCCAGCCGTTGGGCGGATAGTAATAGCGCCAGAAGTCATTCGACGGAGGGAGCGTTACGCCGTTCAGCGCGCGGTGCTCCTCGCGGACGTGGTCGTCGCCGGCGGTCCGGTATTGCAGGTCGTACCGGTCGCCGTCCTGCGATACTTCGGCCCAGGAGGCGGCCATCTGCGCGGAGCTTACGGCGAAATTGTACTCCGCTTCCAGATAGCGCACGTTGTAGTTTGCGTCGATACGTCGAATATCGGTCAGGAATCGGGAGAAACCTTTTACCGTACCGTCTTTCTCCCGCAGCAGCAGGGAGGCCTCCTTCAGCTCCTGTGCGGTCTTGAATCCTGAAAAGAGGAAAGCACTGTTATCCAGCTTTCGGGCCATTGCGGCGGGGATGACGTTGTCGGCCACGCCCGCGTCCATCGCCTCGCGGATAATACGGTAGGTTTCGCGCACCATGTCGGCGGCCGGTTCCTCCTCCATCATGTCGGGCGAGAACTCTCCGCGTCCGTGAAGCCATCGGGCGGCCCGCTCGAACACTGCCGCCCGGAACCGCCGCGGGGCGGATGTCCCGGCCAGTGTTACGGGGCGGAGGGTATCGCCGTACAGGTCGTCGAGGGCACTGTGCAGCCCGGCGTAATAATTAGCCGGGCTCAGGCGAAAAAACCGTCACGGGCCGCAAGGGGTACGGAGAGCGCGCCGGTCGAACAGGCATCTTTTCTCACGGTATGCCGGGTTTATTTCGTATCTTTGCGCACCGATGAAGCGTCGTGAAGTGGAGATGTTGTGGAAACCCGGGAAGATTGAGTTGCTTGCACCTGCCCGCGATTTGCGGAGTGCTCGTGCCGCTATCGACTGCGGTGCGGATGCCGTTTACATGGGCGGACCGCGTTTCGGCGCGAGGCAGGCGGCCGGCAATAGCGTGGCGGACATAGCCGCCGTGGCGGAGTATGCCCGCCGGTTCGGCGTGCGTGTTTATGTGACGCTCAACACCCTCCTGTTCGATGACGAACTCGCCGATGCCGAGCGTATCGCACGGCAGGTGGTCGAAGCGGGTGCGGATGCGCTCATCGTGCAGGATATGGCTTATCTGGAGATGGAACTCGAAGGAGTGGAGTTGCATGCCTCGACGCAGACTTTCAATGCCTCCCCGGAGAAGGCGGCTTTCCTGGCCGACTGCGGTTTTTCGCGCGTTATTCTCGAACGTAACCTTTCCCTGGAGGAAATCAGGCGGATACGGGCTGCCACGGATGTGGAGCTGGAGTGTTTCGTGCACGGGGCGATATGCGTGTGTTACAGCGGGCGGTGTTACATGAGCCGTACCATGTCGCCGCGCAGCGGAAACCGGGGCGACTGTATGCAGGCCTGCAGGTTGCCCTACGACCTGCTGGATGCCGCCGGTAACGTGTTGATGGCCGGCAAACACCTGCTTTCGGTACGGGATATGGACCTTTCGGGGCGGCTCGGCGACCTGCTGGATGCCGGTGTCACCTCGTTCAAAATAGAGGGGCGGCTCAAGGATGAGGCATACGTGCGGAACGTCGTCGCATGGTACCGCACCCGTCTCGACCGGGAGATAGCTGCCCGTCCCGGACTGGTGCGGGCCTCTGAAGGGCAAAGCGACCCGGGTTTCGAGCCCGATTTGGCGCGTACCTTCTCTCGTGGACGTACCGAATACTTTTTCGACGGCCGGCGGGCGAGGGTTTCCACACCCGATACTCCGAAGGCCGTCGGCGGTTTCGTCTGCCGGGTGGCGCGTTCCGGTCCCGGGTGGTTCGAGCTGCAGGGCGGAGAGGCATTCGCCCCTGGCGACGGCATCTGTTTCATGTACGGAGGCCGGTTGGCAGGTACGAACGTGAACGGTACGGAAGGGGGGCGCGTGCAGCTCAACAAGGAGTGGAAACTTCCGGCCGGGACGGAGATTTATCGGAATTACGACCGCCGGTTCAGCGCGCGTTTGGAGGGAGCCCGTGCCCGCCGTTCGGTACGGGTGTCCGTGACCGTGAGTTTTGACGAAGGTGCGGTGTCGGCAGAGTTCCGGGATGGAGACGGCTGTTCGGCGACGGCTTCCGTTGTCTGCGGCAACGGGGCGGCGCGGGAACCGGAGAAGGTGCTGGAGATGCTCCGTACGCAGCTTGTCCGGTCGGGCGATACCATGTTCGATGTGGCGGAGGTGTGTTTTGCGGACGGTACGGAGGGAGTGCCTTTCGTGCGGGTTTCCGAGGCGAACGCTTTGCGACGGGAGGGGTTGGAAGCGTTGCTGTGTCACCGGACGGAGCGCCGGACCGAGAGACATCCGGCCCGGGCGGCTGCCGGATGCCGTTATCCGTACGGTACGCCCGAGGCTTCGGAGAACGTAACCAACCGGCTGGCCCGCAGATTTTACGAACGTGTCGGCGGGGCGGGCGCTGCGCCGGGGTACGACCTGCAGGCCGACCTGCGTGGAGTGGCGGTCATGCGGACGCCGTTCTGTGTGCGGCGCGAACACGGCATGTGTCTGAAAGGGCGGCGGGATGAAGGGCCTGCTCCGCTGTGGCTCCGCCACGGGCCGTTCGTCTATCGTCTGGAGTTCGACTGTGCGCAGTGTATGATGAGCGTCGTTTTCGAGGGACGCGGTTGACGGGCGGTTCCGGTACGGAGTTCTTTTCCGTATTTTCGGTTGTGTTGAAATGGATTGAATCGAATGTCTTATGAAATGTACGGATGTTCCGGAGATATTGTCCCCCGAGTGGGAGGATTATGAGTTGGTCGATTGCGGCGGCTTCGAGAAGCTGGAGCGTTTCGGGCGTTATGTGACGGTGCGCCCCGAACCGCAGGCCATCTGGCACAAGTCCCTGCCCGAAGAGGAGTGGGAACGTATGGCGTCCGCCGTTTTCCGGCGCGATGCCAACAGCGAGGAGCGCGGCCGGTGGCTGCTGGGGGCGGGAATGCCGGAGCAGTGGCGAATCGACTATCGTTACCGCGGCATGTCCCTGCGGATGCGGCTGGGCCTCACTTCGTTCAAGCATGTGGGCGTATTCCCTGAACAGGGTGAGAATTGGAATTTCATTTATGACAGCGTTGCGGAGCTGAAAGCCCGGCTGGGCAGGGAACCGCGCGTGCTCAACCTCTTCGCCTATACGGGCGGTGCGTCGCTGGCGGCCCGGAGTGCAGGTGCGGAGGTGACGCATGTGGATTCCGTGCGCCAGGTGGTGACCTGGGCCCGTGAGAATATGGAGGCGAGCGGATTGGACGGTATCCGTTGGGTGGTGGAGGATGCGATGAAGTTCGTTCGCCGGGAGGTCCGCCGCGGCAGAAGTTACGACGGTATCATTCTCGACCCGCCGGCTTACGGCCGGGGCCCGGAAGGGGAGAAATGGGTGCTCGGCCAGGATATCGGGCCGATGCTCGAATGCTGTACCCGGCTGCTGTCGGCGACGGACGGTTTTCTCGTACTGAACCTCTATTCCATGGGATTTTCGGCCCTGTTGGCCAAGAGTATAGTCGGCCAGCTTTTCCCCGTACCCTCGGCGGAAGAGTTCGGGGAGCTCTTCTTTTACGACCGGGCGGAAAAAATGCTGCCGCTCGGAGTGTTTTATCGGGCCCGCTACGGAGGAGACATGCAGGGCCCGGCGCAGAAACGACCGGAAAACAGCAGACGGTAGGAGAAAAAGATGGAAGCGTATCGTGTTGATTGTTATGTCTGTGTGTGATGTGTCGTAAAAAAAGACTGAAAAAAACTTCGGAAAAATTTGGAGTGAGAAAAAATTGCCCTATATTTGCACTCGCAATTGGGAAATATGAAATGGTTTCCGCAAACTATCAGTATTTTTCAATTGCACCACGAGGGAGTATAGCTCAGCTGGTTCAGAGCATCTGCCTTACAAGCAGAGGGTCCGGGGTTCGAATCCCTGTGCTCCCACACAACAGAGTGAAGTTGAGAGCCACCCGATATCGGGTGGCTCTCTTTTTATACTGCACCGGTGAATTTGCTCGTATCGGATGATATTTGAAAGGTGGTGCCTGCAACGTGGAGAGACCTTCGGTTGTCGATGGAGTGAAGGTTTGTTTATTCTTGCAGGAATTTTAGGGGTACGGTGCGGGTAGCGGCGAACCCTGTTTTTTCATGCAGTAATCCGGCGAGAATTGTTTGCAGAAGTGTTTTTTCGTTGTCCGAGAGTAGTGCGGTTTTGCCGGCGCGGGCCCTGTGATAACGGAGCAGGTACGGAAGTTTCCGAGTGGAGACCGGCGGGATTTTGTTGCGGGATGGATGGGGCCGTTTCGCATTGTTGATAGTGTCCGTTCTGCATCGAATCGGATGGATTGTATCGGAACCGTCGGATGGTGCCGTACTGTGTTCCGGGATGCTTTCTTCCGGAAGGCAGAGACAATGTAATCCTTTTATCTTTAATTTTGCGCGGCGTTTTCCGCCTCTATAGAGGGCGGGGCGCAGGGTAGGAATCGAAGGAGAACTGAAAAAGCATCGTCATGACAAAGGAACGTCTCATCACACCGGGTTACTGTTTCATCATCGCAGCGAATTTTCTGCTTTATTTCGGATTCTATCTTCTGATGCCGGTTTTCCCTTTCTACCTGACGGAGGTCTTCCATACCGGAAGCGCGACGATGGGCATCGCTCTTTCCTGCTATACGCTTGCCGCACTGACGATACGTCCCTTTTCCGGTTACCTGCTGGATACATTCGCCCGCAAGCCGCTCTATATCTTCGCCTATTTCATCTTTACGAGTATTTTCGCCGGCTACATCGTCGCCGGTACGCTTGCCGTTTTCATCATCCTGCGCGTCGTGCACGGTTTCGCGTTCGGTACCGTGACCGTGTCCGGCAATACGCTGGTTATCGACATCACCCCCTCGTCGAGGCGCGGCGAGGCGTTGGGATACTACGGTCTCGCCAATAACATCGCCATGTCCATCGGTCCTATGGTGGGGCTCTTCATGCACGATGCGGGGCTGAGTTTCGACGTGCTTTTCGTCGCTTCGGTCGTTTCGTGTTCGCTCGGCCTCGTCTGCGCCCTGCTTGTCCGGACACCCGTGAAACCCCAGGTGAAGCGCGAGCCCATCTCGCTCGACCGTTTCTTTCTTGTCAAAGGCATTCCGGCCGGCCTCGACCTGTTGCTGCTCTCCATCCCCTACGGTATGACCACCACCTATGTGGCCATGTACGCAAGGCAAATCGGTATCGTATCGGGCAGCGGGCTTTTCTTCACGCTGATGGCGGTAGGAATGGCCGTGTCGCGTCTGTTTTCGGGTCGGCAGGTCGATAAGGGGCGTATCGTGGCCGTCATCTCCTTCGGCATCTATCTCGTTTGCTTCTGTTTTTTCGGCCTCTCGTCATGCAAATGGCTGATGGCGGAGTTCCCCGCAGTCGGACGGTACGTCTTCTTCGGCATCGCGCTCCTGCTCGGGGTAGGATTCGGAACGATGTTCCCGGCCTTCAATACGCTGTTCGTGAATCTCGCCCCCAACAGCAAGCGCGGTACGGCCACATCCACCTACCTCACGTCGTGGGACGTGGGTATCGGAGCCGGGTTGCTGCTCGGCGGTTACATCGGACAGGTCAGCACGCTGAATGCAGCCTATTTCGTCGGGGCATGCCTGACGGTGGTTTCGGCGCTCTTTTTCAATATCAAGGTCGGCCCCCATTTCGAGCGGAACAAGCTGCGGTGAGATTTCTTGTGTTTACGGGAATAGGTAGGCGTACGAAGATATTTTCATATAATACATATGAATGTAAAAAATATGATATAACTATTGCTTTGGTGCAGGAAACATATTAACTTTGTTTAAGGGAATAAACCCTAAGTTCTCAACCTGAAATGAAAATTTTTAATTTTTGTTTAGCAAGCGTTGCGGTTCTGTTTCTGGCTGTTTCCTGCGGAAAGGAAGAGTATGGAATGAGCGGGCGTAAAGAAGTTGTCGGTAACGACGGTTATGGACTGTCGGCAGTGACGATGGATTATGACGAGGTGATGGGAAATCTGGCTCTGTCGGTCAGCCGGGCGATGTGTGGAAATACCGAATTCAGACAACTGATTCATGAGAATGCGTTGGAACAGTTCGACGGAGACTATGATGTCCTGTTAAAACATGTTGCGGATGATACGGTTTTGGCTGACGATGAAACGGTGGTTACACGGTCGGCGGACGGTACGATTGCCGTGAAAGACCTGCTGAGTGTCTATTTCCCTGAGGAGGGGACAGAAACCCGGAGTTCCGGTACGAATATTATAGAAGAACTTCAGAGGTTATATCCGAATCTGCAGATATCGGTACCTGTGCACGCGGAAGATTGGAATCCGGAAGAATATGTACCTGTCGTAGCGTTTTTGCCGGAAGATTATTGCGATGCGACTGTGACGGAGATTCCGGGATATGATGCGGCGGGAAATTTCGTGTGGATAGATGCGATAAATATTCCGGAAAACCCGGTTATAGTCGTAGGATTGTGTGAACGCACGGATGCGAACGGCGAGTTGTTGGATGGATATAATCCGGAGGCTGTTTATCCGTATCAGGATAATGTTGCAGGCGATACGCGTGGTTGGGGTGTGACAGCTCCTGCTGCTCCGACCAATTTGGCAGCCAATCGGGTTACGACGGGAGTTGCATTGTCGTGGGAACATTCCGGTACGGCAAACGGTTTTTATATATACCGTAAAGCAGCCAAAGGAGGCGCCTATCAGAAAATAGGTACGGTTACAGGAAGTAATAATAAGACTTATTTCGATTACAATCTTATTTCGAATGAATATTATTACTATTATGTTTCTGCCTATTCGGTGGGAGGAACCTTAACCGGCCAGCAAATTGCCGAATCCGGCCAGTCCAATGTCGTTTTCGTGCAGGCACCTGCTGCGCCTGCCGCTTTATCGAGTTTTACGACTCATTACAGTGGAAAAAATGTGGAACTTCGCTGGAATAACGACGGTGATAATTCTTCGCGGGTTGTAATCGAATATATGGTTCCAGAGCATCAGAGTGGGTATCAGCGTTTGATTACCAGATCGGGTGGAGTGAATAATTATATCTATTCACCGGCGTACCGGGGAACGAAGATTATGTACCGGGCCTATCGGGAGAATTCCATCGGTAATTCCGATGCGGTGTACGATTTTATTTATCCGCCTTATCGGAATGCGGATGCGAGTTCGCCGGTTTATGTGAAACAGATTAAGTTTACCGATTGGTCGCTGGAGCGCTGGCCTGCAGGAAAACCGGAGTTTTATTTGAAAGTCGTAGGAGCTACCGATGATGGAAAAACATATGAAATACAGAACCAGGTCGAGTTCAATTTCGATTCTAAATCGAATATATCTCAGGTGTTTAAGGATAAAAAGGTAGTGGATTGGCGGTGTTTTTCAGACCAGGATTGGTATTCGATGATTACGTTTTGCCTTGAAGAATACGATTTGCCGAATGCTGCCATAAGTTTTAAAATCAGTGCGGATATTGGTGTGAAAATTGCTGATGCTTTGGAAGTAAGAACAGGTGCAGAATTGGGTGTGCAATTTTCTAATAAAGGAGAAATGTGTGGGAATGCATCCATATACTATTTTGACAATCCGGAGCAATGGGTTGTTTTTCCGAATTATGGAGTGCAGATGTTGATTAGTGAACACGGCAATTAGGCTAATTGAATTGACTATCATGAAAAAGGTATTGCTATTGGCGTTGTGTGTCGTTTTATGGCAAACGCTGGAAGCTCAAAAGATTTCCAAGGAACGGTTACCGATAACGGTAGAAGCCGGTTTTGGTATATTTAATACAGATTTGAACTTGGATGTCTTCATGGATATGAATTATCCGACACAAGGAGGAAAAATTTATGGACAGGGTAATATCAAAGCGTTTAATTTGAAATTTACGACGGAAACACGTTACCGGAATCTTGATTTGATTTTTGGTGCGATGGCCTTAATAGGGGAGCGTTATAATCAGTTTAGTATTGGAACTTATGAAAAGGATGGGTATCAGTATCTGATGAACGGCGGCGGGGTGTATGCCGGAATCAGCCCGAAGTGGAAAACGAAGTATTTCGGACTGACATCGGATTTTGCAGTCGGTATTTTTCCGATAAAGGAGTATGCTTCGGCTGTATTGGCTGACGAGGCTCATCCGAATTTCACCAATGTAAATCAGAACAAGGCATCCGTGTTCGGAGCCATGGCTTCGGTGGGATTCTATGTGAACGTCTGGCGGATAGGAATCAATCCGACTTTCAATGTGCTCTATGCCGGTGGAGCGGGTGCGGGATTCTTCCTGTACGGTTTCATGCTGCCGCTGACGATTACGTTTTAGCCGCTGCGAAGAGGCAAGCACAGGGAGCCGGGAGGCTCCTTGTCTGTTTCCGGCCGGTCGGGCGAATACGCGGTTCATGTTTATTGATTACATTTGTGGACCGATTGCGGCGGCACTCTCCCGCCGCAATCGGTGCGGAACGGATTGGTAATTTAAAAGACGGAATAATGAAACGTTTGGCTGTGATTATGTTGTGTGTCGCTTTGCCGTTGTGGATACTCTCCTGCGGACGGTGCGGCAAGACCGGGAACGGCGAGACTGTGGCAGGCGCTGCGGCTGCGGGTGAGGTCGTAATCGCCGATTCGCTGCCCGTGAAGGTGCAAGTCAGGGATGGCTGCGGACGGATGGTGATTCTCAAGGAGCCGGGCAGAACCGTAGATGTCGAATTCGATTCGGGCGGGTGCGACCTGCTGTACGGCGAGATTACCGGGGTCGGCGATATGGCCAATGTACGGTTCAACCAGATTGTCATGCCCGACGGTACTTCGGACGGGCCTTTCGGCCGGAGTATCGAATACGGCTTGGAACAGCAGGGGACGTATCATCTGCTGATAGGGGAGAGCCTGATGGCGGGTGAGCCGTGGGGCGGCGAGTTCATGCTCGAACTGTGGCTGGGTTGCAAGGTTCCCTATACCGAGGGACATAACTATTTCGTCAACAACAGCTATACCGAAGACCGGCTGCCGGCAGCCACCATCACCACGCGCGAGGAGTTCGATACGGTGTTCGGCAAGGCGCCCGTAATGGGGTCGCTCCCCACGCCGGTGGATTTTGATACGCAGTATGTGATAGCCGTCATAGAACCTATGACGGACGAGGCCGTTTACCTCGAGGTGGAGAGCTTGGTGAAGATAGGTGACAAGTTGATAATGACCTACAGCCGGGAGACGGGGGACAGGCGTTCCTACTCCGTGCGCCCTATGCTGATGCTCGTAGTCGACAGGGAGTATGCGGGCGAGGTAGAGATAGTGATGGAGTGATTGCCGGTTGCGGTGCGTCGGCGGGTGGAAGTGGCGCATCGGCTCCGTTTCGGCGGAAGGAAAAGTGGTTGGATGATGGAGTGCGACGTGATACGGACCGAACGACTTCGGGCGGGTGTATGGCGGGGGGAGGACACGACGGAGTTTATCCGGATGAATGCCGACAGCCGCGTGATGCGGTATTTCCCGAAGCGGCTCTCGCCGGAGGAATCCGTGGAGTTTCTCGGTCGGATAAAGCGGGAGTTTGCAGTGTACGGTTACGGGCTCTTTGCCGTGCGGGAGCGTACCGGAGGACATTTTGTGGGGTTTGTCGGGCTGCACCGTTTCGATTTCGATGCGGATTTCGCTCCGGGTGTGGAGATAGGGTGGCGGCTGCTGCCGGAGTATTGGGGACAGGGGTATGCGCCGGAGATGGCGGCGGCATGTCTGGCATACGCCCGTGATACGCTTCATCTAAAGAAGGTCTTCTCTTTTACTGCTGTGCAGAACCGGCCCTCCGAACGGGTGATGCAGAAACTCGGGATGTGCCGGGTGAAGGAGTTCGACCATCCGGCCGTTCCGGCAGGCCATCCGCTGTCGCGGCATGTGCTCTATGTGATGGAGTTCCGGGAGGAAGGGTGAAAGTTGCGACCGTAAGGCAGGGGAGGGAATTCCTTCCCTGTCGCTTTGATGGGCGGCAGGGCGTGGAGTGTCCGGCTTTCTGAGGTTGCGGTACGTGGAAATGGAGGAGATTTTCCCGGCGTGGAGAGCTTGCGGGGCTTTTGGTTTCCTGCGGTAAATGTTATCTTTGTGCCTAAGCAAGTATTAACAGCAAAAAAGGATTTCACACATGAAGAAAGGTATCTTGTTGGCGGCTTCGCTCGTGGTTGCGGGAGGTATTGCGGCCGATGCACAGTCCATAACCGGCGATGACGTGGCGCGGATGCGCGACCGTTTCCGCGGCGACCCGTCCGTCGTGGCCATACAGAACGTATTGACCTCCAACGGCGATATACGGGCCCTGGCGCTGAATCACGGGCTCGACGGTAAGGTGGACCATTATTTCAAATACAGGGTGAATGTGAAGGGGATTACCGACCAGAAGCAGTCGGGCCGCTGCTGGATGTTCACTTCGATGAACGTACTCCGTCCTTCGGTCATGGAGAAGTACAATTTGGATGAGTTCGATTTTTCGCATAACTATCTTTATTTCTGGGATATGCTCGAAAAGGCGAACCTCTTCCTCGAAAACGTGGCCGCGACCGCATCCAAGCCGATGGACGACCGGGAGGTCGTACACTACTTTTCCGCTCCGCTCGACGACGGCGGGGTATGGAACCTCTATTACAACATTGCGGGCAAGTACGGGGTGGTGCCTGCGCAGGTGATGCCGGAGACTCCCCATTCGGAGAATACGGCCCAGATGGTGGCGCTTATCAACGAGAAGCTGCGGGCCGAGGGGTACAGGCTGCGGGAAGCGCTGGCCGGTACGAAAGGCAAGGCCCGTGCGGCGGTGGTGAAGGAGCATAAGGATGCCGTGCTGAATGACGTTTACCGGATGTTGGCGCTGTGCCTCGGCGAACCTCCTGTCGAATTTGAATGGAGGTTCCGTGACCGTGCAGGCAATCTCGTCTCCAAAACCTATACGCCGCTGGAGTTTTATGCCGAGATTACTCCGAACGACTATTCTCCGGAGAACTACATCATGATAATGAACGACCCCACGCGCGAATATTACCGGGTGTATGACATCAGCAACTACCGCAATACGGTCGAAGGGGTGAACTGGGTGTACCTCAACCTGCCGAATGACGCCATCAAGCGTGCAGCGCTCGCCTCCATCAAGAATAATGAGGCCATGTATGCGTCGTGCGACGTGAACAAGCACCTCAACCGCAGGACGGGTGTCATGGACCCCGCCATGTACGACTACGGCGCACTCTTCGGGGTGGACCTGTCGATGGACAAGAAGGCGCGGATACTGACCCGGCAGAGCGGGTCGAGTCATGCCATGACGCTTATCGGTGTGGATACGGACGAGAACGACGTGCCTGTGAAGTGGGAGTTCGAGAACAGTTGGGGTACGGAGTATGGCAACAAGGGGTACCTGACCTTTACGGACGCCTGGTTCGACGAATACATGTTCCGGCTCGTCATCCACAAGCGGTATCTGGATGAGAAGGCCGTCGAGGCGCTTTCGGGCGAACCCGTCGTACTGCCCGCGTGGGACTATATGCACTGATGCGGAACGAAGAGTGCGGAAAGCGGAGGGCGGACGACAATCCGCCCTCCGCTTTCCGTGTTCCGGCATCTTTCGGATGATGGCGGGGAGTCGGCCGGCCGGTCAGAAGTAGTCGGAGAAGTAGGGCTGTCCGTCGGGGATGATTTCTTCCAGAAGTCGCAGCGTCCGTTTGTCGGTGTGCAGCCGTTCGATTCTGGCGAGATAGGAGGGGCGTTTGTAGCCCATGAGCATGGCCGAAAGGGTCTGTATGTCGAGTTCCACCGCTTTGCCTGCCGGTTCGTCGGTCACGGAGACGGTACCTTCCCGGTCGGTTGCGACACTGAAGATGCCGTTGTTCCACTCCGCCATGGGGTCGGTCACGACGAAATGGAAGGGGCGTATGCTCCCTTCGAACGGATAGAGGCGCAGGAACTGGGCGACGTCCACGATGCGGGCCATGAAGTAGGGTTCTATCGTCTCCTGTATCTGACTTTCGTCGAGCAGGAAGGCCAGCGGTTCGCCCGTGTAGATGTGTCCCTTCACGGCGTCTATCATGGAGTAGTGCGCCCGGATAAAGTTCCACAGCCCCTTGCGGGCCTCCTGCGTGAGATAGACCATTTCGCGGATGTGGAAAACGTCCTCCTCCACCCAGTAGAGCAGGAATCCCTGGGGGATATCCTTTGCGTCGTAATAGACCGCCGCCGTCCGTTCCTCCTCGTTCTCCCAGCGCCAATACTCCATCCACTCGAAATCGTTGCGGATGAGGGCGCCGTGCGTGCAGCGGGCGAAACGGTCGTACGTTCCCTTGACGTCTTCGTCGCCTACGGGGAGCCGCTCGACATGGCCCGGCACCTCGACGGTTTCCGGTATCTCCGTATCTTTCAGGGTAAAGGTGATGTGGTCGGACATGATTTCCCACCCCTTGCGTCTGTAATAGGGAATGGAGTAGGGATAGAGATAGGAGACATACTGCTCCGCCTTGCGCATCTTTTGCAGTGCAAGCCGTATCAGGTCGTTCATCAGGCCCATGCCGGCGAATTCGGGGTAGGTGCCCACTCCCGTCACGCCGCCCATTCTGAAGATGCGGCTGTGAATGTTCACTTCGCACGGATAGATACATATCTGCGACACGAGTTCGTCGTCGTGGGTGAACCAGCCGAATACGTCGGCTTCCTGCAGAATAGGACGTTTGGAGCGTCTCAGTTCCCCGTCCTCATAGCCGCTCTCCTCCAGCTCCCGGTCGGTGACCTGAAAGACATATCGCAGCAGTTCATTGTATTGGTCGAGGTATTTCAGGCTGACGGGTTTTATCTTCAGGCTCTCCTTTATCTTGTTTTCGTGCATTTGTGTCGGGTTTGTTCCGTGCAAATTTATTGAAAATTGTCGAGCATTGGAACGGAACGTGGCCGCTGTCCGCATCAGGACATGAAAAACCCTCCGTGTACCGACGGAGGGTTTCGGCTGCAGGCCCTGCACGGCGGGCATCAGTAGGTGCGTTCGCGCACCGCGACGAGCTCCTGCCACTCGGGGTGGCGGCGGATGTAGGAGGCGACGAATCCGCACTGGGGGATGACCTTGCTCCCCTGTTCCCGGATGTCGGTGAGTGCCTTGAAGGCTATCTGGCTCCCGACGCCCTGGCCCGCGTGGTCGTAAGGCACCTCCGTGTGGGTGAGCGCCACTTCTCCGCCCGGTGCGAGATAATACTCTATCATGGCTATCTGGCCGTCTTCCAGGTCGAGTTCGTACCGCCGTTTGGCGGTGTTGTTGCTGAATCTGTAATCTTTCATGGCAGTATCGTTTGAATCGGTTCCGTTACAGATAGAGCAATAACCCTGCCACTGCCGAGAGGACGATGATGAGGATAGGATTCACCTTTTTGAACGAAGCGAGGAAGGCGGCGGCGAGTATCGCCCAGCTTTTCCAGTCGATGAAGGTTTCGGGGGTGAGGAGCAGGAGCGCCGCGGCCATTATCATTCCTATCATCATCGGTTTCATTCCTTCCATGGCGCCCGACACGTAACGGTTGGCGCGCAGCCTGAGATAGAACTTCGTGGCCGCAAGCATCAGGGTAAGCGACGGGATGCAGGCAGCCAGCGTAGCGAGGGCCGCACCCCAGACCGTACCCGTCACGGCATATCCGACGTATGTGGCGCTGTTGATGGCGATAGGGCCCGGCGTGACCTGTGAGATGGCGATAATGTCGGTGAGCTGTTCGGATGTGAGCCATCCGCGCTGTACCACGATTTCGTTCTGGATGAGCGAGAGCATGGCGTAGCCGCCGCCGAACCCGAAAAAGCCTATCTTGAGATAGGAGAGCAGCAGTTGGAGGTATATCATTGCATTCCCTCCTTTCCGTTCCCGGCCGTGCCGCGTTTGTCGTGCAGTGCATGGAGGATGCCCGCGGCCGCACCCGCTATGATGAACCAGACGGGGGATACGCCGAGCTGCCATACGATGACGGCCGCGATTGCTGCGAGCGCGATTTTCCACCAGACCATTCCGCGGGCGAGATTCAGGATGGGGGCTGCGATGAGTGCAATCACGGCGGGGCGCATTCCCTTGAAGGCGGCATCCACGTAACGGTTCTCGCGGATGTCCGTGAAATAGATGGCGATGAGCAGGATGATGACGAATGACGGGAGTACCACGCCTGCCACGGCCGAGAAGGCGCCCCGGTAGCCGGCTATCTTGTAGCCGACGAATACGGCCGAGTTGAGGGCTATCGGGCCGGGAGCCGACTGGGCCAGCGTAAGCAGTTCGAGAAAGTCGCCGCGTGCTATCCAGCCGCGCCGGTCTATCATCTCCCGTTCGATGAGGGGTATCATGGCGAAGCCTCCTCCGAAGGTGAAGGCACCTATTTTGAAAAAGGTCGTGAAGAGCGAGAGGCATACCCGCAGGCTGCCTGTACCCTTCGGTTGTACGTTGCGTATGTGCCGTAACTCTTTTTTCATGACGCTGTCGCCGTTTCCTTCGGGGGTGCCGGCTGTTTCATGCCGTTTATGAGCGCTGCGGCGGTCACGACGGCGAGTGCCGCCGTTTCGGTGCGCAGACGGCTCTCGCCGAGGCTCACCTCCGTGAATCCCGCGGCCCGGGCCGCCGTTATCTCCTCGTCGGAGAAGTCGCCCTCGGGGCCTATCAGGACGAGGACGTTCCCGCCCCTGGGCAGCGCGTCGCCGATGAAGCGCCGTTGCGTATCGGGGCGGCAGTGCGCTATGAGTTTCACGCCGTCAAAAGGTATGCCTATCACTTCCTCTACAGGCGTCAGTTCGTCCAGCTGTGGACGGTAGGCCTTCAGGGACTGCTTGACGGCACTTGTCACTACCCGTTCGCCCCGTTCGCGTTTGAGCGTCCGGCGTTCGCTGCGGCGGCATTCGATGGGGATGATACGGTCGATGCCCGTTTCTGTCGCCTTTTCCAGAAACCATTCGTAGCGGTCGGTATTCTTGGTCGGCGCGACGGCCACCGTCACTCCGTAACTGCGTTTGCCGTATTCGGGGAGCGTCTCCGTGATGCGTACCCGGCAGTGTTTCGGGTCGGGTTGCAGAACGGTGGCCCGGTAGAGATTGCCGCACCCGTCGGTCAGGTGGAGTTCGTCGCCCGTCCCCAGGCGCAGCACCTTCATGCAGTGTGCCGACTCCTCTTCGGGCAGTGTATATTCGGGCAGGGAGATGTCGGGCGTGTAAAATAATTGCATTTGTATCGCTAAAATCGTAGTTTTGTACGTTATATAGAGTAACGCAGGTGAATCGAAAAAACGCATAAAAGTATGAAAAAAATCCCATTGCTATTGACCACAGTGTGTATTATGACCGCAGTTTCATCGTGCGGCAGCAAGGAGGCGCCGGCCGGTGCCAATCCGCTGCTCTCCGAATGGGATACGCCTTACGGCGTTCCCCCGTTCGATAAAATCAAGGTATCGGACTATATGCCGGCTTTCCGGGAGGCCATGAAGCTCCATCGGGAAGAGATAAAGGCCATTGCGGAGAATCCGGAGGAGCCCGATTTCGAGAACACCGTTCTCGCCTTCGACAACGCCGGGGAGATGCTTACGCGCGTGGAGCAGGTATTCTGGAGCGTGGCGGCCGCTGACACCAATCCGCAGATGCAGGCCGTACAGGAGAAGGTCGCGCCGATGCTGTCGGAGCATTATGACGGCATCATGCTCGACGAGAAACTGTTCGACCGCATCCGGAAGGTGTACGAGGGCCGCGATGCGGCGGGGCTCGACCGGTTGCAGAAACGTCTGGTGGAGAAGGTTTACAAAGATTTCGTCCGGTCGGGAGCCAATCTGACCGCCGAACAGAAGGCCGAATTCAAGGAGATAAACAGCCGGCTTTCGGAACTGACTTTCCGTTTCGGGAAAAACCTGCTCGAAGAGAACGCGCGTTTCCGGATGGTGCTGAATGAGGAGGATGTGGAGGGACTGCCGTCGGGCGTGCGCGGCGCGGCCCGCAATGCCGCCAAAGAGGCGGGACTCGGCGACGACAGATACCTTTTCGATATCGGGAAACCCAGCATGTTGCCTTTCCTCTCCTATTCGCCGCGCCGCGACCTGCGTCAGGAGCTTTATACGGCTTACATAGAGAAGTGCGACCACGGTGACGAGCTCGACAACAAGCAGTTGATAAACGAGATAATCGAACTGCGCACGCGTCGGGCCAATCTGCTCGGTTACGGTACGCATGCGGAGTATGTGCTCGACGCCAACATGGCCAAGACTCCGGAGAACGTGTACGGGCTGCTCGACGAGATATGGACGCCGGCGCTCGACAGGGCCCGCGGGGAACTTGCCGAGATGAAGGAGCTGAAGCGCAAGGAAGACGGCAGCGACGATTTCGCCTCGTGGGACTGGTGGTATTATGCTGAGAAGATACGCAAGTCGAGGTATAACCTCGACCAGGAGGCGCTGAGGCCCTATTTCCCGTTGGAAAATGTCAAACAGGGTATTTTCGAGCTGAGCAACCGGCTTTACGGCATCACGTTCCAGCCGGCGGTGCTGCCGGTCTACAACAACGAATGCGTGGCCTACGAAGTCTACGATACCGACGGCAGCCTGCTCGGCATCCTGTATATGGACCTGTATCCGCGTGCCGGCCGCAAGGGGCCGGGGGCGTGGTGCGGTACGTTCCGGGACCAGAGTTACAAGGACGGTGAACGGGTGGTGCCGGTGGTTTATATCGTGGCGAATTTCACCCGTCCGAACGGGACGATTCCCGCCTTGCTCGATTTGGACGAAACCACCACCTTTTTCCACGAGTTCGGGCATGCCCTCCATTCGCTCTTCAGCGACGTGCCCTATCGCGGACTGCTTGCCGTAGAGAACGATTTCGTGGAACTGCCTTCGCAAATTATGGAAAACTGGGCCACCGAGCCGGAGATGCTCCGCAGTTATGCCATCCATTGGCAGACGGGCAAGGTCATCCCCGAAAACCTGATTAAGCGCATACAGGAGAGCGCTCTGTTTAATCAGGGATTCGAGACGGTGGAACTCGCGGCGGCCTCCTATTCCGATATGGAGCTGCACGACATGGAGGAGTATGTCCCCGTTGACCTGGATGCATTCGAGAAGCGCGTTCTGAACGAGGAGCGGGGACTGATACCCCAGATAGAGCCGAGATACCGTTATCCCTACTTCTCGCATATCTTCGACGGAGGCTATTCGGCCGGCTATTACGGTTACCTCTGGGCGGAAGTGCTCGATAAGGATGCGTATGAAGCCTTCCGGGAGACGGGTGAACTGTTCAACAAGAAGGTCGCTGCCCGGTTCCGTGAAGAGATACTCTCCAAAGGGGGGACGGAAGACGGCATGGTGCTCTATGAGAATTTCCGCGGACGTCAGCCCAGTCGGCTGCCTCTGCTCGTGTCGCGGGGACTGGTAGAGGAACCGGCGGCGAACGGTGCGGAGTAGACACAGAGGCCGGGGCGTCTCGTTCTGGCAGGGGTTCCCCGGCGGATTGGATTTCGGAGGTGCAGGCCCTATGGGCCTGCACCTCCTATTTCGGCCAGGTCGGACGGACCGGCCGAATAGCGACGGAGGCAGAGGCAGAGGGATGACGGACGGTGGGGGTATTGCAATGCGATAGCTCCGGCACACGCAACGTGTGCCGGAGCTATCGTAAGTGTATGTTAGAGCGGAAAAAGATTACTTTTCGCGGCGGATATCGCCGAAATAGCGGTCGAGCAGTTTGCGGGCGGCGACGAACGAACTGAGCCGGTCGCCGAGTACCTTGCGTTCGAAGTCCGGAAGGGCCGCTTCGATATCGGGGTCGCGGTAGAAGCTGTTGCGCAGCGCCTCGTTGATGGTTTCGTACATCCAGTATTTGTTCTGTCTGCGGCGGTTGGAGGTAAAGAAGCCGTTGCGGCGCGTGCAGGCGATGAAGTCGCCGACCTCCTTCCATATTTCGGAAAGTCCGCTGCCGTCCACCGCCGAACAGGTGAATACCTGCGGCCGGCATCCCGACTCCGGTTCCGGAAACAGATGGAGTGCATTGGATATCTGTGCTTTCGCCAATTCGGCCTTGCGGATGTTTTCGCCGTCCGCCTTGGTGATGACCACCAGGTCGGCCATCTCCATGATGCCGCGTTTGATGCCCTGCAGTTCGTCGCCGGCTCCGGAAATCTGGAGCAGCATGAAGAGGTCTACCATGGAGTGGACGGCCGTTTCGCTCTGTCCTACGCCGACGGTTTCGATGAATATCGTGTCGAAGCCGGCCGCTTCGCAGAGGATGACCGTCTCGCGTGTCTTGCGTGCCACCCCCCCCAGCGAACCCGCCGACGGAGAGGGGCGGATGAAGACGTCCGGATTGGAGGAGATGCTTTCCATGCGTGTCTTGTCGCCGAGGATGGAGCCGCCACTCCGTTCCGAACTCGGGTCGATGGCGAGTACCGCCAACCGGTGGCCGAGCGAGGTCACCATGTTTCCGATTGCTTCGATGAAGGTGGATTTTCCCGCTCCCGGTACGCCTGTGATGCCGATGCGCACCGAATTTCCGGAACGGGGCAGGCAGCGTTCGATTATCTCCTGTGCCTGTTCGTAGTGTTCGGGAAGGTTGCTTTCGACGAGGGTGATGGCTTGCGACAGTACCGTGATATCGCCGGCGAGGATGCCTTCCACATATTGGGCCGTCGTGAGCGCGGGTCGTTTTTTCCGCCGGAAATGGGGATTGACGGAGGGTTGTCCGTTCACGCCTTCGGTGACGTGCAGGGCGCTCCCTTCATTCTCTTCGCGGTGGCGGTGTTCCCAGTGTTCGGAAAATTTCATTTTTCGTGTCGCGGTTTAGTGGATGATGTCGGCGACGTCTGCTGCGGAGAGCGACGAGGGATTGCCTACCCAAAGGATGCGTCCCCGTTTGTCGTAAATGACCGAGTAGGGGACATAACGGGCCGAGAAAGCCGAGAAGACCGAACCATCGCCGTCATAGCCCACGCGGTAGGAGGGGTTGCCTCCGAGCAGGGACGATATGACGGCATCGTCCTTCTCGCGTGTCACTACGATGACGGCCAGCCGGTCGCCGTAAGATTTGGCGAGTTCGTCGAGCTGTGCGAGCCGTTCCGCACCCTTGGGATTGGAGGAGTGGTAGAACTCGACCATGACCGCTTTCCCGTCGGAGACGGGAGCTCCGTTGAGCCATTGTGTTATATTCAGGTCCGGTACGCGTTCGCCTATCACGAGCCGCTGTGCATGCAGCGGTATGGCTAAAATGGCCAATAATGCCATCGTCAGTAATCTTTTCATCGTTTTTCCGTGTTTCGTTCTTCTGCGGCGGACAATGCCGTCTCTCCGCATGCGGGCAAATATCGGGCCCTGTTCCGGGGGTCTCTATCGTGCGAATTTACGATTTTTATTTCATACTTCTGCGCCTTTCTGCCGGAAAGCTGTCGGGAGGGGGCGGCTGCCCTCTGTCGTTCACGGTGAGAAACGGGTATACGGGCTGCCCTGCGGCAGCGGTCGGAGACCGGCCGGCGGCGTAGCCGTGAAGGATGCCAGTTGCGGAAAAAGGGAGGCTGTATGGCGGTTTTTCGATAGATTGTTTTATCTTTACGGGCACGGAATCTTTCATCAAACAGGGGAATGTCATGAATGTCGGGTTCGATGCGAAGAGGCTTTTCTTTAACGGAAGCGGTTTGGGAAACTATGCGAGGAGTACGGTGAGGCTGTTGGCCGAATACGCTCCGGATAATCGCTATACCTTGTTTACTCCGCGGGAGGGCAACTGCTGCGGGTTCGAGGTGCCGGACAATGCCGGAATCGTGACGCCGCAGGGTATCCGGGCGCTTTTCGGTTCGCTCTGGCGCAGTTACGCCATGGGCCGCGCCATCCGCCTGAGCGGAGTGGATATCTTCCACGGCCTCAGCAACGAACTTCCGGCCGACATCGGACATACCCGTGCGCGGAGCGTGGTGACGATGCACGACATCATTTTCGTGCACCATCCCGAACTCTATAAGCCGGCGGACCGGTGGCTCTATACGCGCAAGTATTCCCGAAGCTGCCGCAACGCCGACCGTATCATCGCCATCAGCCGTCAGACGGCGGGCGACCTCGTAAACTATTGGCATGTTCCGGAAGAGAAGATTGCGGTGGTGTATCAAGGGTGCGACCCGGCATTCGAGAAGACCGTCGGGGAGAAACAGCGGCGCGAAGTGCGTGCCGCCTACGGTTTGCCGGAACGGTATATCCTGAGCGTGGGGACGATAGAGGAGCGCAAGAATCTGATGCTGACCGTGCGGGCGATGGTCGCCGGAAAGCTCGACATCGACCTTGTGGCGTGCGGGAGGCATACCCGTTATGCCGACCGCGTGATGGAGTATGCCGCGGCGCACGGCATTGGCAGCCGTGTGAGAATGCTCCACAGCGTGCCGTTCAGTGACCTGCCGGCCCTTTACCAGATGGCTTCCGTGTTCGTCTATCCCTCTTTTTACGAGGGGTTCGGAATTCCCATTCTCGAGGCGCTGAATTCGCGTGTGCCCGTCATTACCACCCGTGGCGGGGTGTTTCCGGAAACGGGTGGCGATGCCTGCATCTACGTGGAGCCGGAGAGTACGGACGAGATGCTCCATGCGCTGGAGACCGTGCTCGGCGACCGGGCGGCGGCCGACGGGATGCGCGCGCGCGGTGCAGCCTATGCCCGCAATTTCCGCGAACCGGTCATTGCATCCAACCTGACGGCCGTTTACCGGAGTCTGTTGTAGAGCGGCGGTGCGTTTTTACGAACCGGCCGGGCCGGAGGCCGCACAGGGGAGGGATGGTTCGGAGATACGCCGTGCTGCTGTGGCGCGGGAAAAAATCGCGGGTTTGTTTCCGGCATCTGAAAAGAAAGATTATCTTTGTAACGTTTGGGATTTTCCGACCGCCGACAAGCGTGTCAATTCAGTTAAACCAAAAATATCAAAGAGATGAAAATTTCTCATATCGAACATCTCGGAATCGCCGTGAAGAGTCTGGAAGAGGCGATACCTTTCTGGGAAAACATTTTGGGTTTCAAGTGTTACAGTATTGAGGAAGTTGCCGACCAAAAGGTGAAGACTGCATTTTTCAAAGTCGGCCAGACCAAGATAGAACTGCTCGAACCGACGAGCGAGGAGAGCACCATCGCCAAGTTTATTGCCAACCGGGGCGAGGGAGTGCATCATGTGGCGTATGCGGTGGAAAACATCGAGGAGGCGCTTGCCGAGGCAGAAAGCAAAGGCGTACGCCTTATCGACAAGACGCCGCGCCGCGGGGCCGAGGGGCTGACGATAGCCTTTCTGCATCCCAAGTCTACCGGGGGTGTCCTGACGGAGCTCTGCGAGGACAAGAACGGGAAATGATACCGCAGCATGTGACGGCGCCCCGCAGTCGCAGGGCGCCGTTCTTTGGCGGCTTTCTGCCGGGCCCTGCGGGTGCAGGCGATAACGAACGATAATAATTTAGTTGGAAAACATATGAGCGATAATCAGAACAAGGTCGCGCAGTTGATAGAGTTGCGCGAGGAAGCAAGGCTGGGTGGCGGTCAGAAAAGGATAGACGCGCAGCATGCGAAGGGAAAGTACACGGCCCGCGAAAGGATACAGATGCTTTTGGATGAGGGCAGTTTCGAGGAGTTCGACATGTTCGTGACGCACCGTTGTTACGACTTCGGCATGGAGAAGAGCCATACGTACGGCGACGGCGTGGTAACCGGTTACGGGACCATCGACGGCCGGCTGGTCTATATCTTCGCACAGGATTTCACCGTATCGGGCGGTTCGTTGTCCAAGACGATGTCCGAGAAGATATGCAAGGTGATGGACATGGCCATGCGGGCCGGAGCTCCCTGTATCGGTCTCAACGACTCGGGTGGTGCACGCATCCAGGAGGGGGTGAACGCGCTGGCCGGCTATGCCGAGATATTTCAGCGCAACGTGATGGCTTCGGGCGTCATACCCCAGATTTCGGTCATTCTCGGCCCGTGTGCCGGCGGGGCGGTCTATTCGCCGGCGCTGACCGACTTCACGATTATGAAACGCGATACGAGCTACATGTTCCTTACCGGTCCGGCCGTAGTGAAGACCGTGACGGGCGAGGATGTGACGCAGGAGCAACTCGGCGGTGCTTCGGTGCACACCAGCAAGTCGGGTGTGGCCGATTTCGCCGCTTCGACCGAAGAGGAGGCGATGGAACTCATCCGCAAACTCATCTCCTATATCCCGCAGAACAACATGGAGGATGCGCCCCTGGTGCCCTGTACCGACTCCATCAGCCGGCTGGAGGATTCGCTCAACGAGATAATTCCCGACAGTCCCAACAAGCCTTACGACATGTACGAGGTGATACGCGCCATCGTCGATAACGGCGATTTTCTCGAGGTACACGAGTCGTTCGCCAAGAATGTCATCACCTGTTTCGCCCGCTTCAACGGCCAGAGCGTGGGCATCATCGCCAACCAGCCCAAGTACATGGCCGGTGTGCTCGATATCAACGCTTCGCGCAAGGCGGCCCGTTTCGTACGCTTCTGTGATGCGTTCAACATACCGCTCGTGACGCTGGTGGACGTTCCGGGCTTCCTGCCGGGTACGGGTCAGGAGTACGGCGGCGTCATTACGCACGGGGCCAAGCTGCTCTTCGCCTACTGCGAGGCGACGGTACCCAAAGTGACCGTTACGCTGCGCAAGTCTTATGGCGGGGCTTATATCGTGATGTCCTCCAAACATATTCGCGGCGACATCAACTATGCCTGGCCGAGTGCCGAGATAGCCGTGATGGGTGCCAGCGGTGCCGTCGAGGTGCTTTTCGCCCGCGAAATCGCCAAAATCGAAGACCCGGCGCAGAAGGCTGCCTTCATCGCCGAAAAGGAGGAGGAGTACCGCCAGAAGTTCTCGAACCCCTACAATGCGGCCAAGTACGGCTATATAGACGACGTGATAGAGCCGCGCAATACGCGTTTCCGTATCATCCGTGCATTGCAGTCGTTGGCGACCAAACGTCTCACGAACCCGGCCAAGAAACACTCCAACATACCGCTTTAGGCTTATGAGGAAATTTTGTCTGTTGGTCGTTATGGCGCTTTGCGGCCTCGGAGTGTCGGCGCAGGGCGTGCTTAATGTGAGAATAAACGAAGTGCTCGTGCTCAACGAGAACGACATCGTGGACGATTACGGTGTTCGGGAGTCGTGGGTGGAGCTCTTCAATACCGGTTACGAACGTGTCAATGTGGGCGGCTGTTATCTGGGAATCCGGTATGCCGACCGTTACGATGCGGATGGCAACAAGCTTATCAAGAAGTACTATATCCCGCGCAACAATCCTGCGACGAGTATCGAACCGCTGGGGTACAGGCTCTTTTTCTGCGAAGGTACCGATACGAAGGGAACTTTCTACACCAATTTCACGCTTGGCGACGAGCCTGTGGACATGGTGATACTCTACAATGCCAACGGTAAGGATATCATCAGCGTATTCAAATTCCCGGAGAATTATACGCCGGTGCCGGATGTAGCGTGGGGCATCCTCGGTCACGAGGAGATAGAGTCCAAGGTTTTTCCCGAATTCACCCGGGCCGAACGGCGTGCGCTGCGGGGCGATGCCTATCTCGATGCTGTCGCCGCACGGTTGAAATACCAGCCGCAGGCGATGCTGAAGACCACTCCGTTGGCGACCAACGAAGTGAACGAGGAGGTGCCGCGGCACGAAGTCTTCCGCCAGCGGGACGAAACGGGCGCGGTCATGTCGCTGACGGCCATGAGCGTGGTGTTTCTCGCCTTGGTGGCCATTTTCCTGGTTTTCAAGGTAATCGGCATGGTGATGGTCAGGAGGGCCAACCGGAAGTCGGTCAAGGAGGGCGGCGAACCCGTAGTGGGAAAGCAGGCCCGGGACGGCGGCTATACCGGAGAGGAGATGGCGGCTATCGGACTTGCGCTCAAGCTCTATCAGGAAGACCTGCATGTACACGAATCGACGGTCATCACCATCAACCATGTGAACAGGATGTATTCGCCGTGGAACTCCAAGATACACGGCATAACCGAATTACCCCAGAGAAAAAACAGATAGCATACCTATATGAAAGAGTATAAATTCAAGATAAACGGCAATGCGTACAAGGTTGCCGTGGAGAGCGTCCAGGACGGTATTGCGGCCGTGTCGGTGAACGGTACCCCCTATAAAGTGGAGATAGAGAACGACCTCGGCGGTCCGAAGCCGGTCAAACCGGTGCAGGTGGCTCCGGCAACCTACCAGGCGACGCCCCAGGCCGCTCCCGTGAAGATTGCCAGCGCACCGCCTGCCGGCGGCAGCGAAACGCAGTTACGGAGCCCGCTGCCCGGTACGGTGCTCGAACTCCGGGTAAAGGAGGGCGATACCGTAAAGGAAGGGCAGACAGTGATGATACTCGAGGCCATGAAGATGGAGAACAACATCGACGCCAACAAGAGCGGTGTGGTGAAGAGCATCGTGAAGCGGGCAGGCGATTCCGTGATGGAAGGGGATGTATTAATAACCATCGGATAGCCTTATGACCATGTTTCTGGAAAGCGGGTTCGGGGCTTTCATCGGGCAGAACCTGCGCGAGTTCTGGAGTATAACGGGTTTCGCCAACGCAACGTGGGGGCATATCGTCATGATTGCGGTGGGCCTGTTTTTCCTCTATCTCGGTATCAAGCACAAGATGGAGCCGATGCTGCTCGTCCCCATCGGTTTCGGTATTCTTATCGGCAATATTCCGTTCCACGACGGAATGCAGATTGGCGTCTACGAAGAAGGGTCGGTGCTCAATTACCTCTACTTCGGGGTGAAGAACGGCATCTATCCGCCGCTGATTTTTCTCGGTATCGGAGCGATGACCGACTTTTCGGCCCTCATATCGAATCCGAAGCTGATGACGATAGGTGCAGCGGCGCAGCTCGGTATTTTCGGTGCATACGTCGTGTCGCTCGCTTTCGGATTTACGGCGGCCGAGGCCGGTGCGATAGGCATCATCGGCGGTGCCGACGGCCCCACAGCCATCTTCCTTTCGAGCCGGCTCGCTCCGGACATGATGGGTTCCATCGCCATAGCGGCCTATTCTTACATGGCCCTCGTGCCGGTACTCCAGCCGTGGATAATGAAGTTGTGCACAACCAAAAAGGAGCGTCTTATCCGGATGCGGCCGCCCAGGCCCATCTCCAAGAGCGAGAAAATCATGTTCCCGATAATCGGTCTTCTGCTCACCTGTTTCCTCGTTCCCTCCGGTCTGCCCCTGCTCGGCATGCTCTTTCTGGGAAACCTGTTGAAGGAGAGCGGCGTTACCAAACGTCTTGCCACGACGGCCGGGGGACCGCTCATCGATATCGTGACGATACTCATCGGATTGACCGTGGGTGCTTCGACACAGGCCACGACTTTCCTGACGGAGAAGTCGCTGCTCGTTTTCGCAATCGGTGCGGCTTCGTTCATCATCGCCACTTTCGGCGGAGTCCTGTTCGTCAAGTTCCTCAACCTGTTCCTCAAGGAGGGAAACAAAATCAACCCGCTCATCGGCAATGCCGGCGTTTCGGCAGTGCCCGATGCGGCTCGCGTTTCGCAGGAGATAGGGTTGAAGTACGACAAGAACAATCACCTGCTCATGCACGCCATGGGGCCGAATGTGGCCGGCGTGATTGGCAGTGCGGTGGCTGCGGGTATCCTGCTCGGATTCCTCGGTTAGCGCCGGGACCGCACGGTAAGCGAGGGAGCTCCCGACCGGGGTTCCCTCGCGGCCGTTCGGAGATGTGCAGTTTCGGAGCGGCCGGCGGAGGGCTTGGCCCGATTATTTCGTACCTTTGACTACGTCTTAGATACTCCGCCTCGGCAAAAGGCAAACTCCGGTTTGCCTTTGCTCTCGGCTTATCCGTATCTTTGAAAGGACGGGCCGCAGGCGGAACGGCCGGCCGGAAACGGTATGGGAAACAGTAAAAACGGAATCGGTTATGAATGTGGTGTTGGACAGTTTGAAAACACGCCGCAGCATCCGGGGATACGACCCCGACCGGATGCCGGCGGAGGAGTTAATCGGGCAGATAATCGAGGCAGGTACCTATGCCCCGACGGGCAGGGGGATGCAGTCGCCCCGTATCGTGGTCGTGACGGACAGGACCGTGCGCGACCGTCTTTCGGCGCTCAATGCGGCCGTGATGGGGAGTGCTTCCGACCCCTTCTACGGTGCTCCGGTAGTGCTCGTGGTATTGGCGGACCGTAGCCGGCCCACCTACCTGTACGACGGTTCGTTGGTGATGGGCAACCTGTTGAATGCGGCTCATGCCGTGGGATTGGGAAGCTGTTGGATTCATCGGGCCAAGGAGGTGTTCGATTCGCCGGAGGGAAAGGCACTGTTGAAGGCGTGGGGCATTGAAGGTGATTATGAAGGTATCGGACACTGTATTCTCGGTTATCCCCTGCCGGGAGCCTTACCTGAGGCGCAGCCCCGCAAGGCCGATTATGCCCTGTGGGTGCGGTAATTGCCGGGAAAAGAGAGAAAGACCGGGCCGTGTCGGACGGAACTCTTTCGGTTCGGCAGGTCGTAGAGAAGTGTAGCAAACGTATGGGGAAAGAGATGAAAACCGTTCGGCTCATCTATCCGCAGTGGCAGGGAGCCGATATTGTCCGGCTGGTGCCGGAAGTGAAAGACCCGGCCGATGCTGCGCGGGGATACTATCTGGGGGCCCGGCTGCTGGATTTTCTCGCTCCGGCAGCCGAGGGGGAGACGCTGACCGTTCCGGTGGATACCGCCATGACAGCCCGCACGGTACAGGACGGCGTTATCGACCGCGATATCATCTTCCGCCAGACGCAGGCGGCGCTGGCGATGTTGCGGGCCGCGGCTCCCGACCGGATTGTTACGCTGGGAGGGGAGTGTTCCGTCAGCGTGGTACCGTTCACCTATCTGGCGGCACGGTACGGGGGCGACGTGGCGATGGTGTGGATTGATGCCCATCCCGACCTCACATGGCCCGGCGATGTCTATCAGGGCTATCATGCGATGGCCGTCGCGGCCTGCATGGGGGACGGCGAGCAACGGATTGCTTCCCTGCTGCCCGCCCGGTTCTCCCCTTCGCAAATTCTCTATGTGGGGTTGCGGAACTGGGAGCGGGATGAGATTAAGGTGCGTCAGCGGATGTACGGCATCGCCCAGGTATCGAAAGAGGAGCTAACTGACAACAGCGATGCAGTGCGCCGTTGGCTGGATTTGTGTGTCTGCTCGAAAGTGGTCGTGCATTTGGACCTGGATGTCCTCGACCCGGCCGAAATCGTCGCAGCGGTGGGAACCGACCCCGGCGGCATGTCGATGGAACAGGTTGTCCGGGTTGTCGATGCTGTCGCGAAAGAGAAGGAGCTGGTCGGACTGACCGTAGCCGAACCGATGCCCCGTACGGCCATCCGGCTGCGGAACCTGCTGCATAGCCTGCCCCTGCTCCGGTAGGAGGGTGCGGGGCAGGGTACCGGCACCGGAGCCCGTTTGGAAGGATGTTGGGTGTCGTCTGCCTGCAATATGGGTATTAAGTAAAAAGAAAGGATAGTTGATATGGCGGTCGATTCGTATATGACGTTGTCGCAGTTGCAGGAGCGTATCCGGGAGACGCTTTGCCGCGGATTCGCCGCGCCGGTGTGGATAACCGCCGAAATAGGCGAACTGAAGGTGAATGCCCGTTCCGGGCACTGTTACCTGCAGTTGGTGGAGAAGGGCGGCCGCAACGGCGTGCCGCAGGCGCAGGTGCAGGCCGTCATCTGGGCCGGACAGTACGGTATGCTCTCCTCTTATTTCCGCGGGGCGACGGGGGAGGAGCTGGCTGTCGGGATGAAGGTGCTGCTCCATGTGACGGTGACCTACCACGAATTGTACGGCCTGTCGCTGCGAATAGTGGATATCGACCCGCTCTATACGCTCGGTGACCTGGCCCGGCAGCGCATGCAGACCATCGCCCAGCTCCGGGAGGATGGTGTGTTCGACCTGAACCGCGAGCTCGGTATTCCGGAAGTACCCCAGCGCATTGCGGTCATCTCCTCCCCGCAGGCTGCCGGTTATCAGGACTTCATGAAGGAGCTCGGTGCGTCGCCTTACCGTTTCGATGTGACGCTTTTCGGTGCCGTCATGCAGGGGCACGGGGCCGAGACGTCGATAATCGGGGCGTTGGATGCGGTGGCCGACCGGGCGGAAGAGTTCGATGCGGCGGTGATAATCAGGGGAGGCGGTTCGCAGAGCGATTTGAGCTTTTTGAACTCCTATCTGCTCAGTTTCCATATTGCGCAGTTCCCGCTGCCCGTTATCGCCGGATTGGGACACGACAAGGACCAGAGCGTCGTGGATATGGTCGCCGCCCTTTCGCTGAAGACGCCGACGGCGGTGGCGGCTTTTCTGGCCGACCGTGCGGCAGGGTTCGATGCCCGTCTGGAGGGACTCGGTGACGAGATACGCAGTTGTGCCCGCCGAATCCTTGACCGGGAGGGGAAGGATGTGCAGATGTGCGGCGCCCTGCTGCGCGAGCGGGTATCGGGGGCCCGTCTGCGGATGGAGTGGCGTTTGCGGACCCTTGCCGACGGCCTTGCTGCCGGTGCACGCAGAGTGCTGCAGATGAAGGGTCTTCGGCTCGATGAACTCCGGGAACGCCTGGAAGAGGGTGCCGGTCGGGCCGTAGCGAGCGGGGAGGCCCGTTTGCTTCAGGCACGGCAGCTTGTTTCGGCTGCCGACCCGCGCAACATCCTGGCCCGCGGCTTCGCGGTGGTGCGTACCGCCGGCCGGGCTCTGACCGACGCCGCCGATGCGGTTCCGGGAGAGAATCTCGATATTACGTTATACAAGGGTAGAGTGACTGCAAAAGTGACCGATAATGAT
>UMFO01030969.1_pt1 | contig 52438 bp, 39 predicted proteins | sample 1965051 | NCBI WGS metagenome assembly UMFO01 (sample SAMEA4836050, study PRJEB28245) | human gut metagenome | biome: gut microbiome; material: fecal sample | place: Denmark | collected 2008
AAAAATATTTCGTAATGTTGCACTCGCTGGTTGACTCTGCCGATTTCTTCAGCAACCAGTTCACGTTGCGGATATCCGTTTATCCATTGGTTGGGGTTTCCGGTACTCGTCATAAAGTGCCTGGCTGTATCAAATATTTCCATCAGGCGGTCTATATCGGTAAAGATGGCGGGGCGTATGGTCTGTATCATATTGTAAAGTGGCTTTGGTAAAATACAAAAAAGGTGAAACAAAACTGATGCTCCACCTTTTTTGTTGGTATGTAATAAATAAGCTTTAACGTCCTTTACTTGAACTCAATAATTAGCGATTGATTTGCTGGTATGATAAGATTTTTAGTGAAATCCACTTTTTTACCGGAAGTGAGGATTGTTCCTCCTTTAGAATCGCGAGTTAAAGCATTGTAGTGTTGGCACGGCAGAACTTGCTCTTTGTTAGTACTATTCAAGATAATCATTTCTGTTTTGCCTTCACTGGTACGGGCGTACACGTAGATTCCTTGTTCGGGAATGTGATACTTTACAGTTTTGTTTTCTGACATATTCTTGTTTAGTTTTAGTTTTGCACTCCAAAGGTAGAGTTTTCATTCTAAACAAGCGGAAAGAAAAGGGTTAAAATTGCAGGTTTTATGCGGTTTTTATGATATAAATCAAGTTTTTGACAAGGTGACGAGGTCTCAGTTGACAAGGTGGACAAGGTTTTAAATAGTTTTTCGAATGGAATGTTTTCTAAAGCCTTGTCTCCTTGTCAACTGATATTTCGTACTTCATTTATATTAAGAATCCAAGCAAGATACCTGCCGCTACGGCAGAACCGATGACACCGGCTACGTTCGGACCCATGGCGTGCATCAGCAGGTAATTGGTCGGGTCGTATTCGGCGCCTACGATTTGCGAGATGCGTGCCGAGTCGGGCACGGCAGATACGCCGGCATTTCCGATAAGCGGATTAATCTTGTTGTCTTTCTTCAATACCAGGTTGAATATCTTGACGAAGAGCACTCCCGATGCGGTGGCTATCACGAAGGACAAGGCACCCAGCCCGAAAATCTTCAGTGAATCCCAGGTGATGAATTCCGAAGCCTGCGTAGAGGCACCTACGGTCAGTCCCAGCAAGATGGTGATGGTATCAATCAGCGGTCCGCGTGCAGTTTCTGCCAGACGGCGTGTTACGCCGCTTTCCTTCAGCAGGTTGCCGAAGAAGAGCATGCCCAGCAGGGGAAGGCCCGAAGGAACCAGAAAGCAGGTTAGCAGCAGACCCATAATCGGGAACAGGACCTTTTCGGTATGCGACACGGCACGCGGGGCTTTCATGCGGATGAGACGCTCTTTCTTGGTGGTGAGCAGGCGCATGATGGGCGGTTGGATAACCGGCACCAGTGCCATGTAGGAGTAGGCAGACACGGCGATGGCTCCCATCAAGTTGGGCGCCAGCTTCGATGAAAGGAAGATGGCAGTGGGGCCGTCTGCGCCACCGATGATGCCGATAGCGGCTGCCTGCATGGGGTCGAATCCCCATTCGAGGGCAATCATGTAGGCACCGAAGATACCGAATTGGGCTGCCGCCCCGATAAGCATCAGCTTCGGATTGGAAATCAGTGCCGAGAAGTCGGTCATGGCGCCGATGCCGAGGAAAATGAGCGGCGGATACCAGCCCGATGTCACGCCTTGGTATAAGATGTTGAGTACCGAACCCTGTTCGTAGATGCCGACTTGCAGTCCGGCTTCCATATTGAACGGAATGTTGCCTATCAGCATACCGAATCCGATAGGAATCAGCAGCATCGGCTCGAATTCCTTTGCCACGGCAAGATAAATGAAGAATATACCGACGGCTATCATGATGAAATGCTGGTAAGTGGCATTGTAGAAGCCGGTATACGTCCAGAAATCAGCCAGGTTGCTCTGTAAGAAATTGATGAATTCTCCCATAGTTATTCGATGATTATAAGGTCTGTACCTTCAAGAATAGATTCTCCTTTGCTCACGTTGATGGCAGTCACTTTGCCGTCGCGGTCCGACTTGATGTCGTTTTCCATTTTCATGGCTTCCAGTATCAGCAGGGTCTGTCCGCGTTTCACCGTGTCGCCTTCCTTTACCTTGATATCGAGGATGACTCCGGGCAGCGGAGATTTTATGCCCGACTTGCCTTGCGACACTGTGGGGCGGGTTACGGCAGGAGGAGGAGCGGCAGGCGTGGTGGAAGCCGTGCGGATGACCGGCTTGATTTTCGGGGTTGCAGGCTTCTCCAGTTCTACGGTGTAGGGCGTACCGTTTACTTCTACGTGTACGTTGTTTTCTTCGATGTCTCCTACGGTCACTTTGTATAAGTTTCCGTTGATTTTGTATCTATATTCTTTCATGGTTATCTATTCGTTAGAGGGTTATTTCTTGTGAGGATTTTCGCGCAGTGTATAAATCTTCGAGCTCCACGGCGAGTAGCTCCGTTTCACACGGCTGATGGTCAGGATGGTTTCTTCCACGTCGTGGTCGCTTCCCTGCGCTTCATGCAGCGCCATGGCAATGGCGGCTATCACGTCGCCCGGCGCTTCGCCCAGCCGGCGTTCCTTGGCTTCCTGCTTGTCGGTGATGTTGTGTGCCTTCATGGCGTTGCGCTTGCGCAGCTTGACGGCGATTTTCCCGATAATCCGGAAGCTGACGTACAGCAGGATAAGCCCGATGAAGACTACGCTCATGGCGGTGATGGTCATGCCGAATCCTGCCGAGTCGTGCTGTTCGAACTTGTCCATCTTCGGGTTCCCTTCCAGCGTCTGGTTGTTCGTGCTGGGAGTGACGTATTTGGTTTCGCTGTCATCCTTCACTTCCCATTCGTCTGATCCGTCGCTTATCCGTGCATACGACTGGTCTGTCTTCAGGACTCCTGCCGGCACCACGATTTCGTCCAGCAGCTTTTTGCCCGAATCGTACAGCCCTATCCAGTTGTCTTTCGTCTTGCTCAGTACGAAATTGGTATGGAAGGTGCCTCGGCGCGGTGCTCCGTCTGCCCAGAACAACGCATGCTGGCGCGGGCTGATGGCGGTCAGCACGTCGCCCTTCGGAATGAAATAAGAGAGGGTGTCGCCTGGCTCGCTGCTTACTTTCAGGTAGCATCCGGCAAGGTTGACACTGTTGTAAGAGGTGTTGAATATTTCCACCCATCCGCTATGCACGCCGTAATCGTCCTGAAAGTTTTCCTGGTTGTCTACCAGCACTTCGTTGATGACGATTTTACTCTTGGCTTCCGGCGTGGTGCACGAACAGAATGCTCCCAGCAGGGCGGATGCGAAAAATATTCCGGCTATATATTTATTCATAATTAAACGCGTTTTTTTGAGTTTTTAAGTTCTTAAGTTCTTGGGTTCGTAAGTTCTTGAGTCTTTAAGTTTTTAAGTTTGTAAGTTGAGAAACTCAAGAACTCAAGAACTTAAAAGCTCAAAAACTTATAAACTCATTTACAAAGGAATGTTCCCGTGTTTCTTCGCCGGATTGGTCTGCTTCTTGGTTTGCAATTGCTGCAGGGCACGGATGATGCGGAAACGTGTGTTGCGCGGTTCGATGACATCGTCGATATACCCGTACTTCGCCGCATTGTATGGGTTGGCAAACAACTTGGTATATTCGGCTTCCTTCTCTGCCATAAAGGCTTTCGGGTCGGCAGCTTCCTTGGCTTCCTTGGCATAGAGCACTTCTACGGCTCCTGCGCCTCCCATGACGGCGATTTCGGCAGTAGGCCATGCGTAGTTCATGTCGCCGCGCAGCTGCTTGCAGCTCATCACGATGTGCGAGCCTCCGTACGACTTGCGGAGAGTGACGGTCACCTTAGGCACCGTAGCCTCGCCGTATGCATACAGCAGTTTGGCTCCGTGCAGGATGACGGCGTTGTATTCTTGCCCGGTACCCGGCAGGAAGCCCGGCACGTCGACCAGTGACACGATGGGGATGTTGAACGCGTCGCAGAAGCGGACGAAGCGTGCGCCCTTGCGTGAGGAGTTGCAGTCGAGCACGCCTGCAAGGAATTTGGGTTGGTTGGCTACGATGCCCACCGACTGTCCGTTGAAGCGGGCGAAACCGATGATGATGTTTTTGGCGAAGTCGCGTTGCACTTCCAGAAACTCGCCGTTGTCGACAATGGCTCCGATTACCTCATACATGTCGTAAGGCTTGTTGGGGCTGTCGGGGACGATTTCATTTAATGAGTCTTCCAACCGGTCTATCGGGTCGGTACAGTCCACGTAAGGCGGTTCTTCAAGGTTGTTTTGGGGAATGTAGCTCAGAAGCTTGCGTATAAGGGCCAATCCTTCTTCTTCAGTGGCGGCGGTAAAGTGTGTTACGCCCGAGCGGGTAGAGTGCACGCTGGCGCCTCCTAAGTTTTCCTGAGTCACGTCTTCGCCGGTAACGGTCTTCACTACTTTCGGCCCGGTGAGGAACATGTACGACGTTCCTTCCATCATCAGGGTGAAGTCGGTCAGGGCCGGAGAGTAAACGGCTCCTCCCGCGCAGGGACCGAAGATGCCGGAGATTTGCGGAACTACGCCGGATGCCAGAATGTTGCGCTGGAATATCTCGGCATATCCTGCCAGCGCGTTAATGCCTTCCTGGATGCGTGCGCCTCCCGAGTCGTTCAGCCCGATGACGGGTGCGCCCATCTTCATCGCCATATCCATCACCTTGCAAATCTTTTGCGACATGGTTTCCGACAGCGAGCCTGCCGATACGGTAAAGTCTTGTGCAAAGACATACACCAGCCGTCCCTCGATGGTTCCGTATCCGGTTACTACGCCGTCGCCCAAGTATTGTTTCTTGTCCATGCCGAAGTTGGTGCAACGGTGTTTCACGAACATGTCCATTTCTTCGAAACTGCCTTCGTCGAGCAGCATGGAAATGCGTTCGCGTGCTGTATATTTCCCTTTTGCGTGTTGTTTCTCAATCGCTTTCTCGCCGCCTCCCAGACGGGCTTGGGCACGCAGCTCGATCAGTTCTTTTACTTTTTCAAGTTGGTTACTCATGGCATTAAGTTTTAGTGTTTGATTTTAGTTGTCTAGGAGCTAGGTTTTAAATTGTTTTACTGATGTATTCAGAACCTAGTCGCCTAGTACCTAGTCAACTAGTACCTATAATATTATTTTTCACACAATTCAGTCAGTACACCCATCGTCGATTTCGGATGCAGGAAAGCAATCTGCAGGTTTTCCGCCCCTTTGCGCGGAGCCTTGTCAATCAGGCGTATGCCCGCCCCCTCGGCTTCTGCCAAGGCGTTTGCCACTCCGTCTTCGATGGCGAAGGCAAGGTGGTGGATGCCCATGCCTCGCTTTTCAATGAAACTGGCGATGGTACTGTCGGGACTAGTCGGTTCCAACAATTCGATTTTGGTGTCTCCGCATTTCAGAAAAGCGGTCTTTACTTTTTGGTCTTCTACAGTCTCTATGTTGTAGCAGGTCAGTCCGAGAACTTTTTCGTAATACGGAAGGGCTTCTTCGATGCTTTTTACAGCAATGCCCAAGTGTTCGATGTGGGAAATTTTCATAAATGTTGTTTTTTATAAAGTATTAAATTCTTTAATTTATTCGCATTGATTGCACAAAGAAAAGAAAAATGTGCTGAAAAACGAAATCTTTCTTCGATTTATTTTCAGAAAAGATGCATGTCTGGTTTTTCTCACGGCATACAGATGGTGATATTTACTTGACAGGCATTGTTCCTTTCAATTCGATGCGGCTGCGTCCTTCTCCTTTTTTTATGACACGGATTTGTACATTGATTCTTTCGTCTAACTCTTCACGATGCGATATGATGCCGACACGTCGCCCGTTTTGTCCTGCAATTTCCTGTAGTCGTTCAAGGGTAGACATGACAGAGTCTAAACTTTTTTCATCAAGTGTGCCGAAGCCCTCATCAATAAACAGAATGTCTATATTCATGTCCGGACGGTTCAACGACGAGAGTGCTAGCGATAATGCCAATGAAATCATGAAGCGTTCGCCTCCCGAAAGCACTGTTACGCTGCGCACTTGGTTTTTGTTGTAACAGTCTAAGACTAAAATGGAAAGCTGTTCGTTTTCTTCGCTGCATGTCAGCTTGTAACGGTCGGTAATCTGTGCGAGATAGATGTTTGCATTGTTGAGTAACGGCCGCAGGATATAGGATTGTACGAGTGTGCGGAAACGGGTTCCTCCAAAGCGGGAATTTAGCCGGTCCCATTTTGTAAAATTCTTTTTTACAGCTTCCAGTCTTGCTGTTATCTTTTTGAAGTTATCTTCGTTGCGTTTGTCTTCTTCCAGTTTACTGCAGATAGTTGCCTGTTCACTTACAAGCTGGTCACGGGTAAGTGCAAGTATGTTTTTTTCTTCCTGTAGCAGTGTAAGGTCTGGGATATCTTGTCCTTCACAGATACCTAGCTTTTCCATAGCTTCAGTCTGTTGCCTTTGCATTGTGGCAATGGCATCACGTCGTGAGGTGATACTTGCCTGGAGGTCATTGATACGTTGGCGTGCCTCTGGTATTTCTTTTTCTTTTCCAACGAGGGCAATAAGATCAGATTCGGCTGTGCCTGATGTCTTGTAATATATACCCAGTGTGGTTTCGCAAGCTGTGATAATGGCAGTACACTCACACGTGTCTTTGGCTATTGTATTAATTTCAATATAAAGCCTGGTCCATTCATCATTGATGTCACTGCATGGATAAGTGACAGGAGAGGCTGAAGTGTTCCATCCGGCATGTAAATGGAGGATTTTGTCTCTTGTGTTTCCGATGGAGACTGCTGTAGCCTTTGCTGTTTGTAATTGTTGTGCAGCTGTATCAAACTTTTTTTTCATATCTGCGTATTCGTTAGCATCACGGCAAAGAATATTTTTGGTGCTGTAGGTGTCTTGTTGCCAACCGGGCATCCAGTTTGCCAATATTGCGTTCAAGTCAGTGAAGAGGTTGATTGCGGTCCGTTCTCCAGCTTTCTTTTGTTCGTGTAATTGATGTATATGTTGCTCGTTGGCATAAAAATCTTTGTCTGCCTGGACTTTAGCTTTATCGGCTGTTGTTTTTTGGATTTCAAGCTTCTTCTTCTCATTCAGCAACAGATTAATCTTGTTTTGTAATTCTTCGGCATCTTTTTGTTGCAGTTTGAGTTGGTGGAGGATCTGTCCGATTTCATTTATGGCTATGTTGACCTGTTGTGCTATGGGTTTCGTTATATCCAGACCCGATTGTTTTGCCACGGTCAGTGCCTGTTTTTTGGTAGCATCGGCTTTATTCTTTTGCTCAGCCAGTATGTGTCTTTGGGTTTCGAGCATGCCAGATGCTGTGTTGTATCTTTTTTTTGCTTCATCATATGCTGTGGTAGCTTTCAACAGGTTTTTCTCTGTAATGTTTTTCTCTTTTTCAAGAGGGGTAAGCACGGCTTTGAAGTCTTCGTCAAGATATATGTGATTGATGTGTTGTCCACACAAGGGACAGATGTCTGCCTGCTCAGCAATGAGACGTTTGCGTAACGTGACAAGGTGTTCTTCCAGACTGGTTTGCATGGTGTGGAGCAGGTTATTGGCTTTTTCGTCTTTTTCTTTAGCAGCCAGATAGGCTTCTTCGGCTTTTTGGACTGCTTGATGGAAAATGGTCAGTTTTTCGGTTTGTCCTTTAATTTCTTTATCAAGTTTTTCCAGATTGTTTGTATCAGTCTCCATGTTCTGTAGGGTTTGCTGAAGCTGTTTCAACCTGGTATTTCTCATGTTTGCCTGTTCAAGGTTTTGGTTTATCAAAACCGGGTTCAGCATTTCACGCTGTTTGCTTAAGGTCTCTATGTTTTTTTGTATGTCAGCTATTGCGTTATCTGTATTTGCTGCTGCCTGTGCGGTCTTTTCTACAATGTTTTTTAAGGTCGTTGTCCGGGCGGTTTCAGTTTCTATCTGTCTGGCGATGGTTTGTATTTCTTTGTTGGTGTCTTCATATTGTCGTATCTTTTGAATGATTTCTCCGGTTTTGCTATACACTTCTTCTTGACTTTGATGTGCCGTTATCCATTGGTGTAACTTTTCGGTTTTGTCGGATAGTTGGGACATGTCATGGTTGCGTTGGGCAAAATCGGCGGAAAGTCGGTTGAACATTTGTTGGCACATGGGTTCTTGGGAAAGCGATTGTTCCCTTTTGACTTTTGCTTCTTGCATTTTGACGAGTGTCTGGCGTTGGGCAGTGGTGTTGTCCCAGTTTTTGACCAGTTTCATGTCTGCTTTGTATTCTTCCCCTTGTAAGCGTTTTTGCAGTTGCTCCAGTTCTTCTTGAGCTAACGTTTGGTTTTTGCGGCATTGATTGATGGTATTGACTAAAGTGAGTTGCTGTTCGTTTAGTCGGATTTTTGTTTCCAGTGTCTGTTTTTGAGTGTTTATATTGGATTGTTCGGCAAGCAGTTTTTCTTTTTCTTCTTTGTCTAAAATATGTGTCTTTTCTGTTTCATATTCAGTTTGAGTTTGCTTGTAGATTGCCTGGGCTTTGTCGAAGAGGTTTTTGATAGCAGCACCGTATTTTGAGAAACGTTCGGTATTTGTCAGTTGTTCCAAGATGGCTTCACGTTCGGATTTGTTACCGGTAAGGAATGTTGCGAATTGTCCTTGTGCCAGCATGGCCATGCGTCCGAATTGTTCGAAGGTAAGTCCTACTGCCTGTAAGATGGTGTTGGCTACTTCTGTATTGCCGGATATCCAGTCGTTGTCTCCTTTTTTAACTTCCCATTTAGGCTGTCGATGCTTTAGCTGTTTACGGCTTCGCTGCATGCCAAGGGAAAGCCGTGCATGGTAGTTCATTCCATCGTTTCCTTCGAATATCACTTCGCTGTAACATTCTTCACGTTCGGATATTCCTAAGCGGGTATATTGCTCGATGCTGGCTACCCGCAGGGTTTCTCCTTCGGCATTGACATAATCATTTCTCATAGCGTTGGCCACTCCGTCTATGCGGGGAGTTTTCTTGTATAAAGCCATTGAGATACAATCCAGTATTACAGTTTTTCCGGCACCGGTATCTCCGCTGATAAGAAAAAGCGGGGCGGTTTCGCCACTTATGGCATCACGTAACCCGTTTTCAAAATCAATGTCACCTTTCTCTATGGAAGCAATGTTCCTGATATGTAGTTCTTTTATTTTCATGATTATTTGATTATCAAGTTTTTAGTCTTGTATGGGGTATACATTTGCTGGCAATGAATGATTTACAAACTTCGGAATCTGCTGTTTATGCGGTTAATTCTGTATTGTTTTTTTGCGCGAAGCATTGCTTTCTTCTGCCATACGTTTTACTTCCGCTTCTATTTCGACAAATGCCTGACGTACTTCATCCATGTCGAGTTCTGGATATTGTTGTTTGGTTTTTTCTATAAAGAGAACCGGATTTGTCATCTGTTGTATTTCGGCTACTTCAAATTTGGGTTTGGTTGCCTCGACAGTGTTGTTTTCTGAAGTTCCTGTCCATTTTATTTTCGGATTGTAGCGCAATTCACCGTTATAAGCATCGGTGATGGTGTAGACCATTTGATTGAAATCTGAAGGTAACGATGTTGCATAATCCATTTGCAAGCGGATGTATCCTCTTCCACCTTTTTCGGCAAATTGTTTGATGCCGTTCAGTGCTTCTTCGGCACTGGCAAATGCAGTTTCATTGGCAGGTAAAAGATAGAAATGACGTAATTCGTTGATGCGTAATTGCCGTATACGTACATTGCCTCCATGACTTTTTATCTCTATGACACTGACGGTGTGAGGATAGTTTTCATCGCTACTTACGTGCAGGGCACTGCCTGCATAGCGTATGACAGGGGCAGGGTAGGTTACGTCTGTCTGCTGGTTGTCATCTCTGTGTCCGATGGTTTGCGGTCTATGTATGTGTCCAAGTGCCAGGTAGTCGTATCCTGTGCCTAAGCTGGCAATTTCTTGGGTACGTATGTGCCCGATATCGAAGTCGTGTCCTGTCATATCACTTCCTTTGACAGTAAGATGTCCTGTCATGATAACTGGCTTCCCTTCAGTATTTTCCGCTTTTACATAGTCCAGCAGTGATTGAATCATGGAGGTACGTTCGCCAGTCATATAAGGTAATGCAATAATGTACCCGTTCGGCAGACTGATTATGAAATTTTTTTGCCATTCGTCTGCCGATGTAAAATCGGCAGGTGGCGGTGTTCCTATAAGATGTGTATTAGCCAGCTTCCATATCTCATGATTAGATTGGATGCGGGAGGCTGAATCGTGATTGCCTGCGATGATGACCAGATGCATGGTAGGGGAGGCTTGGTGTAAGCGTACAAAACGGTCGGTAAATGATTTCCAGACGGCAGCCGAAGGTTGTTGGATATCGAATACATCCCCACTTACGATTAAGGCGTCGGGCTGTTCTTCTTGGCACCATCGTTCCAATTGTGAGAAAAAGCAATCGTGCTCATCGTTCCGTTCATAATTTTGATAAATGATTTGTCCCAAGTGCAAATCGGCAGTATGAAGTATTTTCATGCTTGTAATTATAGGTTTCTAAAGGCAAGTTATCAAAAATAGTTGGAATATGCAAGAAAAAACGAGAATATGCAATTGGGGGTCTTTTAATTTCCCAAGCACCTGCTTCTGCTTTCTAAGAAGCTGTTTTGAATTTCTCCAAAAAGTTTTTCTTGGCTTGATGTATCCGTTTTCGTGTGTGCTTTGGGCGATTTTTTGGTTCTTTTCGCTCCTGTTCTTCGTCAGATAGCCCGCTATCTTCCTCATCACAGAAGCGAAAAATGCCTCAAAAACTCATCCCAAATCATCGCACGATAAATCCAAAACAGCTTCTAAACTATATTCTTTCTCAGCAGCAGATAACTTCATCTGATGTAAGATTAAGAATCTTACAGCGGATGGACTATATGTTTGTCTTAAAATGCATGTCCGACAACAACCAATATATACCCCTGAAAAATGAATATATACTGCATTCGTGATTGAATATATACTGCATTCGCCTACGGATATATACTTCATCGGCAAATGCAGTACTACTGCGTTTCCGACTCGGACGGATTGGCTAATGGCGGCCATTCATATTTCCTTAGAAACTGTTTTTGAATTTCTCCAAAAAGTTTTTCTATTCATTTTCGTGTGTGCTTTGGGTGATTTTTTGGTCCTTCCCGTTTCTGTTCTTCGTCAGATAGCCCGCTATCTTCCTCATAGTAAAGACGCAAGATTTTGCGTCTCTACAAAAACTCATTCCAAATCATCGCATGATAAATTCAAAACGGTTTCTTAAAGTATTTGTTCTATTTGCTTGAGTTCTTCGGAACTGAATGCTGTATTCTTCAAGCACATTAGATTGTCTTGCAATTGCTGTACGGAACTGGCACCGATAATGACCGAAGTAACCAGGTCATCTTTCAGTAACCAGGCTAGTGCCATTTCAGCCAGTGTTTGTCCACGTGAAGCTGCGATTTTGTCTAAAGCTTTTATTTTGCCGATTGTTTCAGGGGTAAGGGACTCTTTCTTTAAGAAACCGCCTCGTGCGATGCGTGAGTCGGTGGGGATACCATTCAGGTAGCGGTTTGTCAACAGTCCTTGAGCAAGTGGTGAGAAAGCGATAAATCCGCTGCCAGCCTGTCGTGCTTGGTCGAGTATGCCTTCTTGTTCTACTTTACGGTCGAACATATTGTATCTTCCTTGATATAACAGGCAGTGTATGTGCTGCGATTGTAGGTAGTTGTAGGCTTCTTCTGCCTTGTCTTTCGGGTATTTAGAGATACCTACGTAGAGTGCTTTGCCTTGGTGTATGATGTCTACCAATGTTTGTAAGGTCTCTTCCAAAGGTGTTTCCGGGTCATAGCGGTGGCTGTAGAAAATATCTACATATTCCAGATGCATCCGTTTTAAGCTTTGGTCGAGGCTGGCTATAAGATGTTTGCGTGAGTTCCAGGTTCCGTAAGGACCTTGCCACATGTCGTGTCCGGCTTTTGTTGAGATAAACAGTTCATCGCGGTAAGGTGCCATTGATTTTTGCATGATTTGCCCGAATGTTTCTTCTGCCGAGCCTGCTGAGGGACCGTAGTTGTTTGCTAGGTCGAAATGTGTGATTCCATGGTCGAAAGCATAATGGACGATGTTTTTACAAGTTGAAAAGATATCTATGTCTCCGAAGTTATGCCACATTCCCAGTGATATTTCCGGCAGGAGAATGCCACTTTTTCCTGCACGCCGGTATTTCATGCCACATTCATAACGGTTTTTGTCTGCTGCGTAAACATAATTATTCATAGAGTCGTTTTTTAAAGATTATATGTAAAAATGAATGAGTATCCGATTCAGCCATTTCCATCTGATTCTGAACCATCGGCGTGTGCTGATTTGCCTGCCACCGAAGCGGAGAATGAAGTCACGGTATGTATATTTTTTGAAAGGAATGCCAGCTTCGATGAATTCGAAATGTCTGTATCCGTGTTGGCGTGAATAAGTCATGGCTTTCCATACAGCCAAGATGCCAGGATAGAGTAGGGGATAGCTTTTCCGCATTCCGGCAGAGAATAGTAAGTAAGCAGTGTCTTGCGAAAAAAGGCAGACAGAGCCGCCGATGATTTTGTTTTTGTAGCGAATGACGAATATTTGTCCCAGTTTATCTCGGGTAGGATGTTCTAGCAGGGAAATAAAGAAACGGAGGTCGGGTAGGAAACGGTGAATTTTCGAAGCATAGTATTTTCTCAGCATGGCAAAGAACTCTTCAAGGTCTTTGCGGTTGTTTACTACATCCATTTGGGCTCCGTTTTTCAGTCCGCGTGCGATCTGGCGCTTGCGGGACGGGCTGGCCCATTTGTCTAATGCAGTGTGATGAATGGAATTGCGTACCCGCAACCAGCGTACAGGGAAATATCCGTTCTGGCGGAAGTATTTGTAACCGAAAAGCGATTGTTCCAAATTACGGAATTCCAGAAAGAACGAATCGTCTTGAAAACGTACCGTAAGGTAAGAAAGAAATTTGCCGAAAATGGTCTCGTCTTTCACAGCCGAGTGGAAATATTCGCCTGTCCCGTAAGCATACGTTTTGTTACATAGTCCGGTAATCCGTGCGTTACGCCGGGTAATGCAGAGTAGTTTGCCTACTGCTTTATTACCTTCCCAAGCTACTAGCAGTACCGGACGGTAACCGGGAGTTTGTTCTAATATCTGGAACAACTCGGTAGAATGAAAAACATTGGTTCCTGGGAGGTCCGGGATGTCTTTCGACTGTTCGTATATATTCACTTGGATAGCCATGATATTGCAAAGATAAACTTTTTTTAGGTAACAACGGGCTTCGGGGCAAAGGATTTTGCTTCTGTGATATCAAGCCAACCTGTTATTCGTATCCCGGATTCTGTTTCATGGCTTTGTTCATACCAAGTATTTTTTGTGGAATGGGGAATACGGTGGTAAAACCGCTTGTTTCGTTTTCCACCTGAGGGCGAAAACTGTAAGGACGGGTGAAAGTACCGAAACGGATCATGTCTTGACGGCGCCAGCCTTCCCATGCCAACTCCAATTGTCTTTCAGCCAGCAGATTCTCAAGGGTAGCAGTTCGTGGCGATGCACCTGCCCGGTTACGTATTTCATTCAGTTCGGTATTGCCGTCTTCTCCGTTGCGTACTTTGGCTTCGCTTTGCATCAGCAACACGTCGGCATAGCGGAACAGGACAATGTCGTTGTTGATTAGTTTTCCGTCCTTTAGCGCGGTTTTGTCTACTTCGTATTTTTTCATCCTGGCTCCGGCGGTTTGTTCGTATGCGGTTCCAGACAGGTCAAGACTGACTTGCCAAGGTTCGTAGACCAAAGGTGTCTGTTCGTCATCCAGCAATATCGGATTCCCGTCAAGGTCTTTTACCGGACCGGCAAAATAGCAGAAATCGAAGCGGGGATCTGTATCAGGGGTATCGTATCCGAATGTTTCCAACACTTCGAGGGTAGCACTCGAACCGTTTTCGCCACCTAAGCCATACGCTTTGGCATGGTTGTAATGGCGTGAGCGGAACAGATAGATGAACTGGTTGGTATATAGTGTCTTGTCCATCGGTATGACAAAAATGTTTTCTTGCGATGATTCGTTGAAAATAGCGAAGTTGAGTGTGTAGTCTGCTTCCAGTCTGTATCCGGCCGAGGTAATCTGCCTGCAGTAATATTGTACGGTTTCCCATGCGTTCAGCTGGTTGCCATCTATGTCGAAGAATAATTGTTTGCCGTCTGGCTTGTCGGAGTCTGTCCAGAGGTCATCGGCATAGATTTCTGCATTCAATGCCAGTTTGGCCAGCAAGAAGTATGCTACTGGCTGTGTGATTCTTCCGTAATAGATGCCTGGTTGGTTACTGCGTTCTTTACTTAAGAAAGGAACTGCATCTTGCAGTTCATCGAAGATGAAACGGAATGTTTGACTTCGCTTTTGTTGTTCGATGTCGCTGACATGTAGGTCGGAAGATAAGAGCAGGGGAATATTACCGAACAGGTCCATGGTATAATAATAGAACATGGCTCTCAGTGCCCGTACTTCTGCAGCATAGATACGGGTGTCTTCATCTGGATGTTTTTCTGCGTACGATTGGATTTTCTTCAGCGACTTGTTGCACAAAATGATGACTCCGTACAAGTATTCCCATGTGTCGTGTATCGCATCGTTGTTCACTCCCCACCGGTGCAGGTAAAGTCCTTGCCAGAATCCTCCATCGAACCAGTCGGCACCCCGTGTGGGCATAATGGCTTCATCGGTTGTGAAAGTATTCAGGTCGTATACGCCACGTCCGGTTCCTTGCAGTCCCTGACTGTCGTTGTATCCGCCGATATGGTTATAGAGCGACAAGACGCCGTTTTGGAATAACTCTTGTAACGTTTCGTAAGCGGTGTCTTCGTCAAGGCTGCCGCGTGGGTCTTCTTCCAGAAACTTGCTGCACGAAGGCATTCCCAACAAGAGGGAAAGCAACAAAAAAATAAAGGTATACTGTCTTTTCATAAGGCTCGTAATTAGAAGTTAAGACTAAGACTGATTGTGTATGTGCGCGAAAGCGGATAGGTACGTTTGTCGTCTACCCCTAGCGTGTTGTCTGCTAAACTGGAGTTAATTAATGGAGTCAGTCCCGAATAGCTGCTGATGGTTCCCAAATTGTTGACAGTGCCTGCCAGGCGTACTCCTTTCAGGAAACGGGTATGTTTCAGAGGGATGGTCCATCCGATAGTCAGGTAATCGAAGTTGACATAATCGCCTTTTTCCAACCAGTAATCGGTAGCGGTCTGGTCTTTTATCATTTGTTTGGGGGCTTCTTCCAGCACATTGTAATCAGGCAGGCTGTTCATGTTCATATACGAGAGGGATGTCCCGTTGTATATTTTATGTCCGAATGCTCCGTTTATCTGTAAGGAAATGTCTATATTTTTGTAGCGGAAACTGATGTTCGAACCCAATAGCGTTTTCGGAATGGCTTGTCCGGCTATGTAGCGGTCTTCGCCATCTTCCAGGTTTACCCCGCCACCGTTCAGGTCGGCAATCTGATAAGTATATCCTCCTTTTCCGTCTGCTGCAAGTCCTTCGCAATGTGGTAAGTAAAATACGCCCAAAGGTTGTCCTACAATCTGATACACGATGTTGTTGTATCCTCCGTGTGTGCCAGCACCGTTTAATCCGGCGATGGCGGTGTATTCGGAAGCCGAGACGTATTCTCCGTTATACATGCCGCTTAACGAGAGGAGTTTATTTTGTTGGAAAGTAATGTTTGCGTTGATGTTCAGTTCCATGTCTTGTGTTTTCAGTGGTGTGATGCCTATGGATATTTCTGTTCCGCTGTTCCGCATGGAACCCAGATTTGCCAGTAAGGTGTTGTGGGCAAAGGGAGGTACGCTTACATTATAGGAATAAAGCATGTCTGTGGTTTTCGAATTGTAGTAATTGACCGAAAGCAGGAGCCGATTGCCGTATAATCCCACATCGAATCCTGCATTGAACGTGCGTTTCACTTCCCATTTTAAGTTAGGGTTGATGTTCCGGAGGTTTTCGTATGTGACCAATGGGGCATTGCCAGTAGGTGTTATTCCGTTAGGACGGACTAATGCCATGGTGGTATACGAATCGATACCTGCCTGATTGCCTGCAAGCCCGTATCCCATACGTATTTTCAGGTTGTCTATGTAGCGGAAACGTTTCATGAATGCTTCTTCCGAAATGTTCCATGCAATGGATGCCGAAGGGAAAAATCCCCATTTATGGTTTTTACCGAATTTGGATGAAGCGTCTGTACGTGCATTCAGGGTCAGTACGTAACGGTTGTCGAATGTATAGTTCACGCGTCCCAAGAATGAAACCAGATGCGGTTCTTCGAAATATGAACCGGTGCCTTCCCATGGCCGGAGTGCTCCGCCTTGCAGGTTATCGAATCCGGTTTCATCGGAAGAAAAGTTAGTCACGGTTGTATAAAATCCTTTATAAATATCTTTCTCCAGTTCGCCCAGTGCCAGTGCGTCAAAGAAATGCACTCCTTTGTGTTTGCGGTAGGTAAACATCAGATTTCCCAAAAGTGATTCAGACTTTCGGTCGCCTCGGTAAGCCTGCCCATGTGCCCATACACTGGTAGGAAGATATTGCGAGTCTTCGCTGTCACTGTATGTGTACGAACCGAACAGAACCAGCTTCAGGTCTTTCAACAGGTGGAAGGTCAGGCGGGCGTGGGCACTAAAATATGATGTGGCATTCTGGTTGTTCACTTCCATCCACGCCAAGGGGTTTGTTATCTGGCTGGCTGTGGTTATCTGGTCCCATCCTCCTGTCTCAGGATTTTTGTGGTTGGGGTAGGTAGGGTTGAACGTTGCTGCCGAGTAGAATGTCTTTTGATAATCGAATAAGGTGCGGTTACGCTTTACTGAGCCGAACAGTCCCAGTTCGCAATCAATGAAGCCATCCAGTAATTTCTGGTTCATATTCATGTTCGAGGTGAATAGTTTCATATTTTCGTGTCGGACAACTCCTTCACGGTTCTGGAAGCCTAGTGAGACACGATAGTTCGATGTTTCACCTCCTCCATAAAATGCGATGTTATGATTTTGTTGCAATCCGGTTTGTTCTATTTCCTTTTGGAAGTCTGTATCATAACCTTTGTCCAGAAAGTGCAGACCGTTTTCGGTTGCCACTCTTCGATATTCTGTTCCTGAAAGCATGTCCAAGTGGCGGTAGACGTGGGCTATGCCGAAGCTTCCGCTGTAATTTATCCGTGTTTTCCCTGCCGTCCCTTTTTTAGTGACAATATTGATGACTCCCGAAGCTCCCCGAGAACCATATTGGGCAGTTTCTGATGCATCTTTCAGGATGGTGAAACTTTCGATGTCGGCTGGGTAAATGGATGTCAGCATCGTTAAGTCACCCAGTACACCGTCGACAATGATTAGCGGGTCGTTTCCGCTAGTCAGTGAAGTGGTACCCCGCATACGTACAGATTCCAGTGCAGCCATACCGTTGCTGCTTTTCAGAATGGTAAGTCCTGCCACTCGTCCTTGGATGGCTTCTAAAGGGTTGGTGATTTGTTCTTTATTCATCTGTTGTTCGGTAATCCGTTCTACCGAACCTGAAAGGTTTATCAGGCTGCCTTGTGCATATCCGATGTTCAATACAGAATCGGGAATCGATTCCGTATGTTGTTTTTTTTCTTGTGCCGACAAGGGTTGCAGGCAAAAAGAAGAGACGATAATACATGTTGTCAAAAAGTGTTTTTCTTTTTTCATAAGCGTCTAAGGAACATGGTTTATGCAAATATATGTAATATTATCGACAATTCCTATTATTATGGATACAGATTATAAGTTTTCGGATATTGTCCCAAATTGTCCCAAATATGTGCTTGAGCCAGGACATAGACGATTTATATGCTGGTTGTGTTGGTTTTTAGAAAGAGCTGTTTCTCATAAGGGTATTTCAATAAAAAGAGGGTGTGCCGGAATTTGATACACCCTCTTTTTTCACAAACAAATTTTGTCTTAGAAGCTGTTTTGAATTTATCGTGCGATGATTTGGGATGAGTTTTTGAGGCATTTTCGCTTCTGTGATGAGGAAGATAGCGGGCTATCTGACGAAGAACAGAAGCGGAAAGGACCAAAAAATCGCCCAAAGCACACACGAAAACGAACACATCAAGCCAAGAAAAACTTTTTGGAGAAATTCAAAACAGCTTCTTACTATAACTTCTAACCGGAGTGCTGGCTCTTGTGAAACATAATTGCTTGCAACTCCTGATTAGCGCCTGCTGATTATTTCTTATAATCTTTTACAATAGCATCGGCAATCCAGTTTGCTAAAGCTTGACGGTTATCGGGAATAACCAGACGTTTTTGGTCTTGTGCGTTTTGGATATTTCCCAATTCCAGAAAGACAGCGTAAGGAATAGTATTACGCAATACAAACAAATCACGTGCACTTACCGTCCCCTCAAAGCCACGATTGGGTTGATGACGATCGTATTTTGCCTTGAACGTTTTGTGCAACTGAGTAGCAAGTCGTTTTCCATATTTACTTTGGGGGGCATGATAAAAATATACATCGGTCTGCTTGCCACGGCTCCTGCTGTCAACATGAATGAATATCGCTCGTTTGTATTTGCTTTTATCCTTGCGGTAAAGTCGGTTGATGGCGTCGCAACGTTGTTGTAACCGTGCTACCTGCTTTAGTGGAATGGGTCTTCCCATACATGTTTCACGCTTGCTATTTTTCAGGATCGTTGTGTTGCGGATGCCGTCTTTGGCATCCTGGATGATGAAATGCACTTTTGCGCCCCGTTTTAGTAATTCGCGTCCCAGCCGTAAAATGATGTCATAAGCATACTCGTCTTCATGCAGTTCCTTGCCTTGATACTTACCGATGCATCCCGGATCAGGTCCTCCGTGTCCGCTTACCAAATAAAAGGTAGCTCCCTTCAAACTGTTGGACGTAACTTGATAAGTGGCATTAGCTTTTCCGAACAAGGGCTCGCGTCGGGTATTTTTCTTTTGGGCATAAGCAGGTGCGAGCAACAGCAGGCACAATGCTACAAGTGTCAGTCGCAAACGGTTCATTTCAGCAATTCATCTATTTTATTGCACAATGACGCAAACTCGTCTTCGTTGTAGAGGCGGGTCATCAACACAATCTTGCCCGTCTGGTCAATCAGCACGTTACGGGTAATGCCAGCACTACGCTCTGCGTAAAGCGCAAAAATATTGGCATCCGGATCAAGCCCCATTGGATAAGTTACTTGGGTCTGTTCCACGAAAGCTTTCACTTTATCTAGCGGTTCGTCTCGGTCAATGCCATACAGTGCGAATGTGTCGTTGTCCTTGTGCTTCTGCCAGATGTCACGCTCAATGAAAGGCATTTCCTTGCGGCATACGCCGCACCAACTTGCAGTGAACTGAAGCATCACCACTTTGCCGCGTAAATCAGAAAGTTTTACTTGGCTGCCGTCAGTGAGCATCATTTCAAAATCGGGTGCTACATCTCCTACCTTTACTATATATCCATTGGAATCGGGCATAGGTTGCTGCGCGTGTAAAGCTGGAACTATTCTCAGCATAAGGATACAGCCTAAAAGCATCGATAAAAACAGTTTTTTCATACACATCATCTTTAGTCACTAGGCAAAGATAATGCAAAAAAGCGAGACACCGAGCAAATCAGGGAAATATAATGAAGAATAATCACGGTTTTTTTCTCTTTTGTAACCAAGTAATGCAAGTAATGAACTTTGTTTGGGATTGTTAGTATTAGCTTGGTTCGTCTCATATCGTGTGCACATCGTGTCACAATGGATACAACAGCATCTTCTATATCTATCGAAAAGGACTCCGAGAATGATGGTTATCTCGTTGAATTTGTTCGTCAGACAGCCTGCTATCTTTTTCATAAAATCAGAAAAACGTCCACGAAAATAATTCTCAATACATGATTGAGAAGCTGTTTTGAATTTATCGTGCGATGATTTGGGATGAGTTTTTGAGGCATTTTCGCTTCTGTGATGAGGAAGATAGCGGGCTATCTGACGAAGAACAGGAGCGGAAAGGACCAAAAAATCGCCCAAAGCACACACGAAAACGGATACATCAAGCCAAGAAAAACTTTTTGGAGAAATTCAAAACAGCTTCTGAAAGGTTCAGTATCTGTTTCAGGCTGCCTGGATTGATAACGCAACCCAATCAGAAACTCCAACTGTTTTGATTACTTTTGGAATTTGATTACCAAATTAATTAGATGCCCATCACATTTTTCTTTGATTAATTCAAAACAGTCTCCAAGGAGTGGGGGAAAATTATACACCTTAATATCAATGCCCAAATGAAAGAACCATGGGGTATGCATGTGAAATCTATATACAGAAGAAGGTTTTTCCGTAGATTTTTCCTACATTTGCATACTCAAACCAAAAAAAAGAATGCGATGAATTTTATCGGAATCATTCCTGCAAGATATGCATCAACTCGTTTTCCTGCCAAGCCGCTGGCATTGTTGGGAGGAAAACCGGTTATTGAACGAGTGTATGAACAAGTATACGGTGTATTTGATGATGTATACGTGGCCACTGACGACGAGCGCATCGAAGCTGCTGTTAAGTCGTTTGGTGGAAAAGTTGTAATGACCTCTGCTGCGCACCGGAGCGGAACAGACCGTTGTGCGGAAGCTTACCGGAAAGTGGGAGGAGAATTCGACGTAGTAGTCAATATCCAAGGCGACGAACCTTTCGTCCAACCTTCGCAGCTGAAAACTCTCAAGGCCTGTTTTGACGACCCTGCTACACAGATAGCTACGCTGGTGAAACCCTTTAATGCGACAAATGGATTGGATGCACTGGAAAATCCCAATTCGCCCAAGGTTGTGGTAGGGAGAAATGGTAATGCTTTGTACTTCAGTCGTTCCATCATTCCTTTCCTGCGTGGGAAAGACCGCCAAGAATGGTTATCCTCGCATACATACTACAAACACATCGGACTGTATGCTTATCGCTCTCAGGTACTGAAGGAAATTACAGCCCTGCCCCAGTCCCCGCTAGAACTGGCCGAATCGCTGGAACAACTACGCTGGTTGGAAAACGGATACGTCATCAAAGTGGGTATCAGTGATGTAGAAACAATAGGCATAGACACCCCGCAAGACTTGGCTCGTGCCGAGAAGTTCTTGCAAGAACATTTCCAACAGCTATGAGTCTTGACAGAACAACAGCTCCTGAAATACGCCAGATAGAGCATTTCTCGATACCGGAACCCGAACGTTACGTGCTGCGTAACGGCATCCCAGTGAACATCATGCAGGTGGGCGATGAAGATGTCATCCGTTTTGACCTGCTGATGAAGGGTGGGCAATGGAACCAAGAGCAACCTTTACAAGCAATGTTTACCAACCGTATGTTACGCGAGGGTACTCGCTTATTGACATCGGCGCAAATAGCGGAACGTTTGGACTATTATGGTGCGTGGCTCGATTTGTCTTCATCGGTCAACTATGGTTTTATCACGCTATATTCGCTGGGTAAGCACTTTCCACGCACTGTTGAGGTGGTGGCTTCGATGGTGAAAGAACCTGTATTCCCGGAAAAAGAACTTTCGGTCATCGTCAATGCCAATAAACAGCAGTTCCGGGTGAATGCCCGTAGGGTGGACGTGATGGCCCGTAAACGATTGAATCGTGCTCTTTTTGGCTCTACACACCCATTGGGAAGATACGCTGAATTGGACGACTACGACCACATCACTCGAGACGCATTGGTGCGTTTTTATCGTACTTATTATCATTCAGCTAATTGTTCGATGTACGTATCAGGCAAAGTAACTCCCGAGATATTGCGTTGTATCGAACAGCATTTCGGTGAAACATCTTGGGGCGAAAGTTCGCACACAGCTACCTTTGAGCAATATTTACCCGATACGGAGAACTGTCGCCGCCTCTTTGTGGAAAAAGACGATGCTCTTCAAAGTTCGTTGAAGATGGGTGCCTTCTCGCTTCCCCAGCAGCATCCCGATTACCTGAAGCTACGCGTGCTGGTCACACTGTTTGGCGGTTATTTCGGGAGTAGGCTGATGTCGAACATCCGCGAAGAAAAAGGATACACTTATGGAATAGGTGCCGGACTGGTCAATTATCCAGGAATAGGCGTGCTGGGCATCAGTACTGAGGCTGCCAACGAATATATAGAGCCAATCATTACCGAAGTATTCAAGGAAATGGATCGCCTATGCTCGGAAAAGGTGTCTTCCGAGGAATTGGAGATGGTGCGCAATTATATGCTCGGCGACATGTGCCGCTCTTATGAAGGTGCGTTCTCACTTTCCGATGCATGGATATTTATCGAAACCACCGGATTGGCAAACGATTTCTTTGAACGCTCCCTGGAGGCTATTCGTGAAGTAAGTACCGATGAAATCCTGTCGTTGGCACAAAAACATTTTTGCAAAGAAAACTTAATAGCAGTAGTAGCAGGTAAAAAAGTGTAATGAAATTGTCACGGCTGGTTGAAAAAAACTAATTTTGGACGATTTAAACAAATAAGTAGAATAAGCATGAATAAATATATAGGATTATTTTGTGCCTTTTTGGCCATGGGGAGCCTGTGCGCTTCCGCCCAAATGTCGTTGGGTTACTATAAATTCAAGGACGGGTCGGAATACACTGGTGAACTGAAGAGCCGTCGCCCGAACGGCAAAGGAAAAACCGTATTCAAAAACGGAGATATCTATGAAGGGGAATATGTGAAAGGCAAACGACAGGGAACGGGAACCTATACTTTCGCCGATGGGGAAAAATACGTAGGTGAATGGTTCGAAGACCAGCAGCATGGCAAAGGTACTTATTACTTTATGAATAACAACCGCTACGAAGGAATGTGGTATCAGGATTTTCAGGAAGGCGAAGGTACGATGTACTATTACAACGGTGACAAATATGTAGGTTCCTGGCACCACGACAAACGGAACGGCAAAGGCATTTATACTTGGAGCGGAGGTGCCAATTATGACGGAGAGTGGAAAAACGACCTGAAGGACGGATCCGGTGTGATGATTTGGGAAGATGGCTCAAAATATGAAGGACAGTGGAAGAGTGGCGAGCGCGACGGGCAAGGTACTTTCTATTATACTAATGGCGACAAATACGTGGGCGATTGGGTACGTGATGTACAGCACGGCAAAGGCGTGTATCACTTTCAGAACGGTGAAACATACGAAGGGGATTACGTGGATGGCGAACGGACCGGAACAGGAACCTACACCTATCCGAATGGAGACAAGTACGTGGGTCAGTTCAAGAACGGCAAACAGGAGGGAACAGGAACATTTACTTGGCAGAACGGTGCCGTGTACGAAGGTGAGTGGGAAAACAACCAACGCTCTGGACACGGACATTACAAATGGGGTAACGGTGACGAGTATGAAGGCGAATGGAAGAACAATGTTGCCGAAGGGCAAGGAGTGCTTCACATGCAAGACGGCTCAGTATATACCGGAAGTTTTGCAGGAGGCAAGGAGCACGGCAAGGGCACAATTGTCAACAAAGACGGTTCGCGCTTTGAAGGCTTTTTTAAGCATGGTAAGAAAGACGGAGCTTTTGTGGAAACCGATGCGCAAGGAAATGTGACACGCCAAGGCACCTTCCGTAACGGACGTTTGCTGAATGCGGCAGACAAGAAGTAGTAACCGGCATGGCTATGATGTATCCAGACAATACGCATATAAGTATTAAAAACATTTAGAAGCTGTTTTGAATTTATCGTGCGATGATTTGGGATGAGTTTTTGAGGCATTTTCGCTTTTGTGATGAGGAAGATAGCGGGCTATCTGACGAAGAACAGGAGCGGAAAGGACCAAAAAATCGCCCAAAGCACACACGAAAACGGATACATCAAGCCAAGAAAAACTTTTTGGAGAAATTCAAAACAGCTTCTTAGAAACTGCTTTGGATTTATCGTGTGTTGATTGGGGAGGAGAGACGCAAAATCTTGTGTCTTTACTATGAGGAAGATAGTGGGGGGTATCTGACGAAGAACAGAAACGAAAAGGACCCCAAATTACCTAGAGCACACACGAAAACGAATACATCAAGATGAGAAAAACTTTTTGGAGAAATTCGAAATAGTTTTTTACCATATTTGTATGCCGATTCAAGGATTATGATAAAACCAGGGAGAGTGGTTGGCTATAACTCCCAAACGCATTAACGGAAAAATAGAATAAAGAATGAGAATCATCGGAAATTTATTGTGGTGGCTCTTTGGCGGACTGGAAGCCGCAATCGGATATTTTACAGGCAGCCTGGCTATTGCCTGTACCATCATCGGCATACCGGTTGCCTTGCAAACATTCAAGATTGGGCTGCTCTGCCTGTGGCCTTTCGGTGCAGAAGTAAAGGATACGGAATCACCTACGGGATGCATTCGTATCCCACTCAACCTGTTATGGATTATTTTCGGTGGGCTAATGGCATGGATTATGCACATTTTCTTTGGCTTATTGCTTTTCATCACTATTATCGGCATCCCTTTTGCCAAACAACATTTCAAGATGGCAAAGTTATCCTTGGCGCCGTTTGGCAAAGATGTGTCACTCAATCTATGAATACAATGATGGATTTAACATTACTTACCGAAAAAGTTCGCGCTGTGGCTATCGAGGCTGGTGCATTTATTCGTGAAGAACGGAAGAAATTCGACTGGAATGCTGTCGAGAAGAAACACGCACACGACTATGTGTCATACGTAGATAAGGAGTCAGAGAAACGTCTCGTATCCAGTCTCAATGAATTACTTCCAGAAGCAAGTTTCATTGCAGAAGAAGGAAGTGTGCCTCAAAACGAAAATGCGCCATATTGTTGGCTGGTTGACCCGCTGGACGGCACCACTAACTTCATTCACAACAATGCTCCCTATTGCGTCAGCATTGCTTTGCGTGACCAAAAGGAATTGCTACTGGGCGTGGTTTACGAAATCACACATGACGAATGTTATTGGACCTGCAAAGGATCCGCTTCGTACTTGAACGGAAACAAGATACACGTGTCACAAGTAAACGCATTGGAAGATGCTTTTATTGCCTTAGGCTTTCCTTACGACTCGGACGCTTACAAGCCCATAGCCATACATTTGGTCGACCGCCTTTATGGGTACGTAGGAGGATTGCGTCTGATGGGGGCTGCAGCAGTCGAGTTGTGTTATGTGGCAGCTGGACGCTTTGAGGCTCGTATTGAGGCTTTTCTGGGACCGTGGGACATTGCAGCAGGTGCTCTCATCCTGCAAAACGCAGGAGGCCAGGTAACCGACTTCAAGGGAGGAAATACGTACCATTCCGGACGGCAAGTCCTGGCTTCCAACGGTAAAACACACACCGAATTGTTGAATATCCTTGGCGAGTGGTAAAATACTTCCGCTTTGTTGGCTTATTTCCAACTTTTTTTGTATGTTTGTGTCACCAAAAAAGAAAGGACATGAACATATCAGAGATAATAGAGTTTCTGAAACAACTGGCGGCGAACAACAACCGAATTTGGTTTCAGGAACATAAGGCGGAATATTTGCATGTACAGGAAATGTTTAACGAACTGCTTGCCGCGCTTATCGCACGTATCGCTGTGTTCGATAAAAGCGTGGCACATGTCCGTCCGCAAGATTGTACTTACCGCATTTACCGCGACATTCGTTTCTCCTCAGACAAGTCGCCTTACAAGCGGCACATCGGTGGATATATTAATGCCAAAGGCAAAAAATCAAATCATTGTGGTTATTACATCCACTTGGAGCCAGGTAATTGCATGTTGGCAGGAGGTAGCTGGTGTCTGCCGGCAAATGTGCTGAAGGCCGTCCGGCAGTCGGTGTACGACAACATTGACGAATTCCGCGCCATTGTAGAAGCCCCTGCTTTCAGACGGTATTTCCCCGTTATCGGCGAAGAGCACTTGAAAACCCTGCCAAAAGGATTTCCCAAAGACTTTCCTTATCCCCAGTATCTCTGTTGTAAGGATTATTCGGTGTCTTATCGGGTATCAGACAACTTTTTTGAAGTTCCCGATTTTTTGGAACAGACTGCTGAAGTGTTTAGGCAAATGAAGCCTTTTGCTGATTTTACTAACTTTACGATAGACGATTTTGAGTAATTTCTATTATCAAACCTTATAAAACGATACGACTATGGTTGTCGACAAACTGGAAAACATGGAAAAATATGTGTCGTTGAACCCGCTGTTCGCCGATGCATTGGCTTTTTTGAAAGCAACCGACCTAAATGCCCACGAATTGGGCAAAATGACTCTGAAAGAAGGTGAACTCACCGTCAACTTTTCGCAAACCCGTCCAAAAACGAAAGAAGAGGCGAAGCTGGAGACCCACAACAACTTTATCGACATTCAAATCCCGCTTTCGGGAGTGGAGCTGATGGGTTACATGCCGCGCACCGACTTGCCCGAAGAAGAATACAATGCGGAAAAAGATATTACCTTCTATAAGGGCTTGGCACCTGACTACCTGACCGTGAAGCCAGGCATGTTCGCCATTTTCTTTCCTGAAGACGCGCATGCGCCCGGCGTAACCCCCGATGGAGTGAAAAAAATTATCATAAAAGTAAAAGCAAACAGATTAAAAGGCTAATACCATGGACGAAGAATTGAATATCATTAAGAACGACCCTTGGCTGGAACCATACAAGGATGCCATCACAGGCAGACACCAGCATGCCATTGACAAGGAAAAGGAACTGACTGGAAAGAAGACCCTGGCAGACTTCGCTACCGGGCATCTTTATTTTGGACTTCATCACACTGAAAAAGGATGGACTTTTCGCGAGTGGGCTCCCAATGCTACTGCTATCTACCTTATCGGTGATTTCAACGGCTGGCAGGAACAACCCAAGTTCAAATTGAGGAAAGTAAAGAATAGTGGAAACTGGGAAATCAATCTGCCGGAAAAAGCCATGAAGCACGGCGACCTGTACAAGCTGAAAGTGTATTGGGAAGGCGGATGTGGCGAACGCATTCCTGCGTGGGCTACCCGTGTGGTGCAGGATGACGAAACCAAAATATTCAGTGCGCAGGTGTGGAACCCAAGCAAACCTTACAAGTTCAAGAAAAAAGTCTTCAATCCCAATATCTCGCCCCTGATGATTTACGAATGCCACATCGGTATGTCGCAGGACGCTGAGAAAGTGGGCACATACAACGAATTCCGCGAAAATGTGCTTCCGCGTGTGGTAAAAGACGGTTACAACTGTATTCAAGTCATGGCCATTCAGGAACATCCTTATTATGGAAGTTTCGGCTATCACGTATCAAGCTTTTTTGCACCTTCTTCCCGTTTCGGAACGCCTGAAGAACTGAAGCAACTTATCGACACAGCTCACCAAATGGGCGTGGCAGTCATCATGGACATTGTGCACTCTCATGCCGTAAAGAATGAAGTGGAAGGATTGGGCAACTTTGCCGGAGACCCTTGCCAGTATTTCTACCAAGGCGACCGCCGAGAGCATCCGGCTTGGGACTCGCTCTGCTTCGATTATGGAAAGAATGAAGTGCTTCACTTCTTGCTGTCCAATTGCAAGTACTGGCTGGATGAGTTCCATTTCGATGGGTTCCGGTTCGATGGTGTTACTTCGATGCTTTATTACAGCCACGGTCTGGGAGAGGCGTTCTGTAGCTATGAAGATTATTTCAACGGCCATCAGGACGACAATGCTATCTGTTACCTCACATTGGCAAACAAATTGATACATCAGGTGAATCCGCGTGCCATTACTATTGCTGAGGAAGTGTCGGGTATGCCGGGGCTGGCAGCACCCTTCGCCGATGGAGGCTACGGCTTCGACTATCGTATGGCAATGAACATTCCTGACTACTGGATAAAAATCATCAAGGAACGCCGTGATGAGGACTGGAAACCTTCCAGCATGTTTTGGGAAGTAACTAACCGCAGAAAAGATGAGAAGACCATCTCGTACTGCGAAAGTCACGACCAGGCATTAGTGGGTGACAAAACCATTATCTTCCGGTTGATAGACGCGGACATGTACTGGCATTTCCGCATCGGCGATGAAAACGGTACTGTAGAACGGGGTATCGCCCTGCACAAAATGATACGCCTGCTTACGGCATCTACCATTAACGGTGGATACTTGAATTTCATGGGTAATGAGTTCGGTCATCCGGAATGGATTGACTTCCCACGTGAAGGCAATGGTTGGTCGTATAAATATGCCCGCCGTCAGTGGCACCTGGTAGATGACCCAACTTTATGTTATCATTATCTGGGCGATTTCGACGCAGCCATGGTACACCTTATCGAAAGTGTAAAGAACATCCAGAAGACTGATGTCATAGAAGTATGGCACAATGATGGAGACCAAGTATTGGCTTACCGTCGGAAAGACCTGGTATTCGTATTTAATTTCAACCCGACCCGCTCGTTCACCGACTATGGATTTCTGGTTCCGAGAGGCGAATATCATGTGGTGTTGAATACAGACAGTAAGGAATTCGGTGGCTTTGGATTTGCTGATGATACAGTAGCCCATTTCACCTGCGCCGACCCGCTGTACGCGAAAGAAAAGAAAGAATGGCTTAAGCTCTACATTCCTGCCCGTTCGGCTGTAGTACTCAAACGCCAGAAATAAACTAAAGGAGGCGTGTCTGGGCAAGTTCCAAGGCACACCTCCTTATTTTACTAGAACCCCGTAGAGATATGAGTGAATACATCCATACCGCATACAAAAAAACTGCTCGCATACAGACTGTCGTATGCGGTCTTCTTTTTTCTGCATTTAGCTTTACCTACCTATATGTCTTCCAGAGCGATATCCTGGAAGCGTTGCATTTTTCATTAGCTCACGGCAAAACACATTTTGCCCCTTTGGCAAGTGCCATTATCATCACCGTTATTTTATTGTTACTGCGCTGGGGTGTCAACAGCCTGCTAGGCTTGAAGGGTAATGTGCGTGCTTTATCTTATTTTCCTTCCTGCCTTATTTTAGGCGCATTGACCGATGTGGGAAAAGATGTCTACACTGGCGGTTACCATACTTTCTGGGGCTGGATGCTCCCGCTTGTACTGATGATTTACATTGCAGTGGCATATTGGCTGCGCCGTATCTTCCGCAATCAGCTAAATCACGAAAACAATCCTATCATCCTTATGAATTGCAATATACTGATAGTGATAGTACTCTGTTTGATGGCTGCGCTTATCGGAAATACCAATCGTGCTTTCCATCACGAACTGGAAGCCGAACATCATTTACGTTTACGGCAGTATCAGCAAGTCTTAAAGGCAGGAGAAAAATCGCTGGATGCTTCCCGGACGTTAACCGTACTTCGTTCAATAGCTCTCTCTCATACCGGTGAGCTGGGCAAACGCCTTTTTACTTTCCCGCAGCATTACCGATCTGGCGGATTATTTTTTGCCGATGACTCCACTCAGACCTATCGCTATACTAACGATTCCATCTATTACCTGCTAGGCGTACGGCCATATGCAGGCGAAAAGTGGCTGACTTTCTTGCAAAACATCTGCTACAAAGGTACGGGAAAATACACAGCTCTAGATTATTATCTCTCGGCTCTATTGCTCGAAAAAGATTTGGATACGTTTGTTAAGGCTGTGAATGACCTCTATGAAATTGAGGAGGAGCTGCCTCGCCATTACAGCGAAGCCCTGTTGATTTATCGAGACTCACATCCCGAATACCCAGTGCAAATAACCGACAGCACCTTGGTCAAACGTTACATTACATACAGGGAACGTCAAGTTGGATTCACCTCATACACAGAGGAACGGAATAGAATGCGCCGTGAGTTTGGCGACACCTATTGGTGGTACTTCGACTACCAGGAATAACCAGATTCGTACTTGTAGAAATTCAAAATAGTTTCTTAATCCTCAAACAGAGCAATAAGAGAGTATTTTTAATTTTTCCGATAAATTTGTTTAGCGGATATGATCAATGTATGATTGAAAGGTTCAGTATCTGTTTCAGACTGTCTTCCTTTTACGTTCTCCATTCCAAGAAAGTACGGTTTTGGGACGGAAACTATAAAAGGTAACCATACTATTTTCCGCCACGACAATTTTATCGGCTGTTTTTCAGCCGATAAAATAAAATAATAGTCCGTTAAGAATTCAACATATCGGCTAAGCGGCTTCTGCCACTATGCCAAATAGTTCTTTGATAAGTTTAGCATTAAAAGTTCTGTTCGGTTTCAGACCGGACTTGCTAAAAATTCTTTTGAGCATGTAAATATTACTCAGATAGGCCTTTAGCAGTCCGATGGAAAGCGAGGGATAGTATCGTTGGCGCATGACCTTTGCGGCGTTTACCGAGGCCAGTGAAGCATTGAAAGCGAAGTCAAGTTTCCTCAAGTCTCTTGCCTGACAATCATTGAGTCCGGTAAACTGCTTGGAATCCCGAAAGCAAAACTCGATCTGAAATCTTGTACGGTAGTATTCGGTGATGTCTTTAGCCGACATTTCAAGGTCGGTAGAAAAATAAACCTTGTGCCCTCCCGATTCGGGATAATGGACCACGACTTTGATGTTGCGTTTCATTGCCTTTGAATAGGTCTTGACTGAGTAAGCCCTTCCTCCTTCAATGTCGAGAATCTTGCAACGCTGAAGGTCGAGTTTCTCAAAATCAATCTTCTCGCCTTTGATACGCGGCCGTCCCCGCTTGCCTGTGCGGACACCGTCATGTGCATACCACAAGGCGGCATCATCACGCAGGCGGCTGATGACATGAAATCCCAACAGGCAGGCTTCACCCACGAACTTCGCCTTTGAGAACCAGGTGTCTGCAACGACATAACGTGTTATGCGGAGCAACTTGTCCTTGTATTTGCGGAGTACGTCAAGATACCAGTCCACAAGGTTGTAATCTTCGCCTTGCTTTTCCGATGCAGTATGTGTACATCATTGATTATCAATAGTATAGCACTCTAAAAGATACAACCAGCAGGTTGGCAAGTATCTGAGAATGTGTAAGTTAGTGATTTTTAGCACCATTCTCGGCTTGTATCTCCATTTTGGAAAGTAAAAGTAAGTGTAATTTCTTGAATATCAAAATATGCGGTACAAAAACTTGTGAAAAATGCCGTTTTTGATGAGAAAAGGTACAAAAATAGCTCTGAAAACAAGGGAACATTATGATTGTTTTGCAAAATACTCAGTCTTCAACCAATAGGCATGAATCGGGTCCTGAAACGAGATTTCACCGGCCTTATTTTCTAATATATCATTCTTGATAAGAGCAACCTTTGAGCAGGATATTGAGGTCGTTGAAGAGATTTGATAGCGATGCATCACTTCAGTCGAACTGATGGCCTGTTCGCAGGCAATAAGAGCTTTGAGACAGTTCAATTGCTGTGTGGTCAGTGTTTCGGTGATTATCACAAACAACAGCCTTATGTGGCAGCGGTCGCTATTTTTAAGATTGCCTTAGTAGTAATATTCTGAATAGAAAAGGAAGTATTATTTCTTTTTCTGTTCAAATTATTGCTATATTTGCAGTATGGATAGAAAATTAACTGAAATAGGAACCATTCCAGTAACGACTTCAATCATTGAATCGTTGTATCCGGAACTTAAGTCTGCTGACAAGAAAGTAACCTGGCTCGAAAAGCAAGGGATTATCATCAGATTGAAGCGGGGACTTTATGTGATCAACCCCGAATATTCAGGAAAGACTCTATCAAGTGAGTTGATTGCCAATCATCTCTATACACCTTCGTATATTTCAATGTCTACTGCACTACGATATTATGGACTTATCCCCGAGGCTGTATATGTTCATCAATCAATGACTGTAAAACATCCCCGAAGCTTTCAAACTCCAGTCGGCAATTATGACTACAAATATATTTCAAGAAAGGCATTTCCGATAGGAGTAAGGAGTATGAATAAAGGTGACTATGCATTTCTTATTGCATCACCGGAAAAGGCTTTGTGTGATTTGATTGCCAATTCCTCAAAAGTCATTCTTCGTTATATGAAGGATGTAGAGACATATCTTGAGCAGGATATTCGTATGGATATGGATGAGTTCTATAATATGGACGCAACCATATTTGAAGATTATATAAAGGTTGGCAAAAAGGCTGATTCAATTTCAACACTTCTAAAATTCTTAAGACGATGAAAAATGAAATATTCGACAATATGCTCTCCCGTTATGATTTAACAACGGAGCAACATAAGAGAAACGCCATATTTGAAGTGAACCAACAAATGATACTTGCAGGCCTGTATGCTGGGGGCTTCTTTGAATCGGCTGCGTTCTATGGCGGAACTTGTCTGAGAATCTTTCATGGCTTGCAGCGTTTCAGTGAGGATATGGATTTCTCACTGCTTGCGCAAGATGACAAGTTCGATTTTACGAAATATTTTCCTGCTATCATTGACGCTTTTGCAATGGTAGGCCGTGAAGTTGAAATAAAGAAAAAGGATAAGAAGAATTTTGGAAAGGTCGAATCGGCATTTCTTAAAGATAATACCGATGTGTATGATGTGACTTTCCAAACAGAGAAGTCTATAAAGATAAAGATTGAAGTAGATACATGTCCACCGTTGAACTTCAAGACGGAACAAAAGCTATTGCTCCAACCACATTCATTTATGACTCGTTGTTTCACACTTCCGGACCTGTTTGCAGGCAAGATGCACGCACTGGTCTATCGTGCATGGAAGAATAGAGTCAAAGGTCGTGATTGGTATGACTTTGAATGGTATGTGCGCCATAATGTTCCGCTGGATTTCACTCATTTGGCAGAACGTTGCAAGCAATTCAACAATGAGGATATTACTCTAGAGTTATTCAAGGAGAAACTCATTGAGCGTCTCTCTACAGCTGATATAAAACAAGTGAAAGAAGATGTATTGCCTTTCATGCGCAATCCAAAGGAACTTGATATATGGTCAAATGATTATTTCGTGCAGTTGGCAGGGATGGTAAGAATTGAATAATACAACATTAAGCTTTCTCCAAGAAATAACTACTAAAGTATTTATAGCTTTAGTAAGCCTGCACCTTTTCTTATTGGCGAAGGCAATCCAAGTAAGGTTATACTTATTCATAGTCTTATTATTTTGCAAAGAACTCAGTCTTCAACCAATAGGCATAAATCGGGTCTTGGAACGAGATTTCACCGGCCTTATTATCCAATATATCATTCTTGATAAGGGCAGCCTTTGAGCGGGATATTGAGGTCGTTGAAGAGATTTGATAGCGATGCATCACTTCAGTCGAGCTAATAGCCTTTTCTCCAGCTATAAGAGCCTTGAGGTAGTTCAGTTGCTGTGTGGTCAGTGTTTCGGTGATTGTTACAAACAACAGACTTAACTGCTCCATCAATGCTGTGTGCGCCTCACGTACAATCTCAACAGTACATACATCCTTTGTTCTGAGCCATGAAAGCTGTGCCAGCTGCTGTGCGTAGTATGGATGATTATCTACGAGCTTTGCAATCAAATGGCTTGCTTCATCGTCGATGTTCTTGCCGGTATCAGCGAAACGACTCTTGAAAAATTCCATAAGGTAAGGTGTGTCAATCTTATTGAGAAACATCAGATTGCCGAACTTGTAGAATGGTTTGGATGAGTCGGTAAACACTTCCATCATCATGTGGCGCTTGCTGCCATAGAGACAATAAGCCACACTTTGATGCAGCTGCCAATGTGAACGCAATTTTTTCTGGAAATAGTCTGGGTCGGTAAACGTCGCGATATTTTGGAACTCATCTACGCAAATAACGATTTTCAGGCCCTTCTTCCTGGCAATCTTTTCGGCAAGATCGAGCACTTCGTCGGGATTACGCTTTACCCCCTCCCAATCAAAAACGATTGAAACCTCGTTAGTAGAGTCTGTACCGATTGAAATCTTGGGAACAAGATGCGAAAAGAAACTCTTCGCACTCTCGATTGCTTCCTCCCATTTTGTGGAAGTGGCGGCAATTACTTTTTGGGCGAGCAGCGAATAGAAATACTCCTCGCTACGCACATTGAAAAGATCGATATGACAGATTCGGAGGTTGCTGTTCTGCGCCATCGCTAATTTTGCGGCCTTGTTTACAAGTGAACTTTTACCCCAGCCGCGAGGAGAGAAAATAATGGTATTGATTAACGATGTGAAGTACTGGACCAAGTAAGTAGTTTCTTTCTCACGATCGCAAAAATCTTTTCCGATAGCTATTTTTCCATATATAAACGGAACTTCCATATCACTCTATTTTTGATTGTAGTGCTAATATAGCACAAAAATGTAATGAAACCATTCAGTACCCCAGCAAAACTCAGTTTTAATTCTTTGTAGTTTTAGATTTACCAATATTGTAAAAAGATGAAGAATATAATATTTTACCAATTCAAGCAGATATACAAAGACGGAAGTCATCAAGTTTGTTCATAAGGGAAAGCCAGAAGAAGGCTATTTCATTATTTGCGCAGGAAGCTAATTGACTTCTTGCGTTACTAGTTCTCATCGACAGTGGTGCTGAAAGCTTACGGATGAAGGAAATATTAACTCATATAAAGTAGAATTTGTATGTAAATACCCTAAAATAAAGTTTTATCTTTGGGGTGAATTAAATTACACTTTCATATAAAATCCTTATTATCTGGAAGAGGTGTTTGGGGAATTGACGTTCTAAATTTGGCACTGAGTGTGGAGTAAGGTGTCTTTTGAAAGTGATAATAAAAGGAAACTTGTTGTGAGATATTTAAAGTATTTATTTTATATGAAATATTTAGTTATAATAATCTTTTCTGTTTTACTGATTACAATTGCGTATTGTATCCCTAAATTTTTTATATGGAACATATTAGGGTACGAAAATTGGAACATATATAGTGAAACAGGAACTATAGGTGATACTTTTGGTGGCCTTTCTGCGCCGTTTATAGGTATATTAAATGTCATTCTTCTTATTTGGACTCTTTACCAACAAATAGAATTTGAAAAGAAACAGGATATATTTAACAGGAATCAAATCTCTAATCAGAAAGAAGAACAATTTAAATCTGTATTTTTCCAGTTGATACAGAGACAACATGATATGTATAAAGAAATAGAAGGTACATTCCTGTCAAGATTTATGAGAGAATATTTAAGTAGTTCTCAACATAAAACAGTTTCCGGTATAGTTTATTTTAAAATTGCAAAACATGAACTTAAAACAGTTTTTGATGTACTAGAAGAAAAGGATTCTGTTGATACTGATTTACGAAATTTGATAAAGAATAGATACAATATAACTATTGAAAACATAAATGAATATAATGATAAAAGTAATAAAGAAAAAATGGGATATGCATATAAATGTTTTTTTGACAAACATTATGAGTTGAGTAATTGTCATAGGCATTTATATCATATATTGGAATTTATAAAGGATGAAGAAGATGCTCAAATAGAATTATTTAAAGATAAGAAAGAAGAAATTGGAAAAAAGTATAGAAGATTTGCAGATTTATTGCAAGCGACATTAACTAACGATGAATTACTTTTATTCTATTATAACTGCGCATATTTTAAGAAAACGGAAGATTTAATCTTGCATTTTCAATTTGCGGAAAATCTGCATAAAGATAATTTATTTGACAAGGACAGGGACAACATTTATGGTCTTAATATAAAAGATTAATTAAAAAATGGAGAATATTAAAGATAACATACTTCAGTATTTAACCTGTGACACAACAACAGGAGCGTTACAAATTAAAGGTAATTGGGGGTGTGGAAAAACGTATTTTGTCAAGGAGGAATTGTTTAAAGAACTTCTTGAAAGGGAAAAACCTATAATACCGGTTATGATTTCTCTTTTTGGACTCGATAGTGTAAAAGACATCCATTACAGTTTACTAAATTCATACATAAATATTATGAATGATAAAAAAGGAAATGTAACAGATGATATGAATAGAGGTTTGGACTATCTTGATTTTAAATATGGTTCCGACAAAGCTATTTTCAATTTTAACTTGCACGATGAAGAAGAACTGATATACAAAATAATTCCACGTGAGAACGTTGTTTTTATTCTGGATGATGTTGAAAGGTTCATGAATGAAAGTAATGTGGAAGAATTGATGGGGGCTATAAATAATCTTATAGAAAACAGAAGGTACAAGGTCATTATAATATATAATGATGACTTTAAAAAGGATGACAAATCTACATATATCAAATCAAATTTTAAGGAAAAAATTATCGGTTGCACAGTGAAATATTCACCGTCTTATGATGAAATGTTAGGTATCATGGTTAAAATGTTCAATTGTACTGAATTTGAGAATTTCATGAGAAAGGATGAGGTCCTCAATATATTTAATCCAGAAAATTACCCTAAAGAATATAAGGCGTTTTTTAATAACCTCCGGATGATAAAGTTTATTCTTACTATATTTTATAATGTATATTTGCATTATAAAGGTGATGAGAAAGCAGAGTCAAGACTTCTTTATTATCTGACTTTCATAGTAGGAACATCAATAGAATATAAGACTGACAAAATAGACGATGCAGATTGTCATAATCTTGATGTTTTTACTGATAAATTAGATTTGGATGATTTTGGATATAATGATGAACACGAAAACCTATTCACAGATGAGACTGATGCAGAATCTAAACGGGAAAAAGAAAAAAAAGAAAACGATAATCTTTATGCAAAACGTTTTTATGATAGATATGCAAAAAAATTCAAGCAGAATATAGTATTTCATCCTCAACTTTATTATCACATTACTGCTGGTAAGAATATTGATTTTGAAGATTTAGATAAAAACCTATCAAAGGCAGTCTCGGAATTTAGTTCTGACGCATCTCAAGGAAATATTATAATAGACAAGATGTTAAAAGGATTTCGGTTCTATGATGACAATACATTTTCCGATGACTTGATTAAACTTTTGAATTATACAGAAAAAGGCGATTTAAAAGGATGTATTTATTATGTAAATGCTGCTTATATCTTAAGAAGATTTAAAGAAATAGTGGGCCTAAGTGAGGAAGATCTAAAAGAAAAAATTCAGTGTGGAATAGATTTGTTTTTTAGCAAAAGCAAGATTGGAAATGATGAAAAACTTTATTTGGAACATACGTTTAGTCAGAATAACTGGCCTGTTGATTATTTAATAAAGAAAATTGACGAACAGAATGATATATATTCTGATGAAATGATAGAAAAAATGAAGGATTTGTTCGTAAATGATATGGAGGGGTTTGTAAACAGATTTAAAGATAGTAGATATTTCAGGTCTGAATTTTACAATACTTCTATACTTGAACATATTTGTAGTGATGAAGTTTCAAAAAAAATAACAGAGCTAACTCCTTTTGAGGTGTATTTATTAAAAGAGTTTATCGAGTATAGATATAAGCCTGAATTTAAGGACAAACTAGAACCTGAAATAAGATTTCTTAATCTTGTAAAAAACGCAATAGAAAAAGTCTCCAAAGACAACAAAAAGCTTTCAATAAATCTGGTAAATAATATTCTTAGACCTACAATTGATAATGCTTTAAAAATATTTCAACAGTGACGATAGCGCTGAATATGCTACCGTCATGATGCAAACGGTACCATATTCAGTTCTGTAAAAGTGATTATTTTTTATATTTAACTTGTCATGCTTTAGAGACAATATCTTGTATGATTTATTCATCTTTTTTGGTAATTAAGAAGGATTCTTCAAGCAGAAGTATACACTTAGCTTGATGATCTTGGATTGTATCCCAATTCCATTTATCATACTGATAAATCATCAGCATTTTTAGGCTTTCTATTGTGCCATTTAACTCCTTGTTGATATGGGACTCGACTTTAGCATGCTTCATTGCAAAAGTTGAATTTGATAATCCTGAATTTTGTGCAGATGAAATCATTACTAGATTACCAAAACAGTTTAATTGACCTTCTGTCAAATCCAAGGTACTTTTTTCGTCTGGTGTTTGTGGTGCGATATGTTCAATAGAGCGGGTGCGTCTAAATGAATAATGATCAGCTACAATTCGGACATTTTCATCAGGGAAAATAGTACGACGTTTTTGCCAAATAATGAAATCCAATTTCCAAAACCAGTATCGATCTACAACTTTGTAAGATAAATTATCCGGATCCGATATAACAGAAAAAGGATGTCTCAGTTCATCTGTTCCTCTAATATGTTCATAGATTTCAAAGCAAGTATGTTCTGGCCCATCTACATATTTCAGTAATTCAGGTAACCAGAAATAATATGTCTTTGCCGATGAATTCACATACAACATTGCCTCATACATCAGCAGATTGTCGTGATATGTATTACCCTCGTCATCAGTATTATCGTCAGAAAGCTCCAAGTCGAAACTTGAATCATCATTTGATATATTTATTACATATCTGTCATATAATAAACGATAACGTAATAATGATAGTATAAATGAATCTGGGTTAATACATGACCAATATTTCTTAAATGTTTCCTGCAAATTATTCACATCGAAAAATTCATCTGTTGAAATGCTATTGCGATTTTCACCAATTACAATCCACAACACTTGCAATAAGAATTCTGAAAAAGAAATTATAGAATGAAAACCATTATTCTTTGATAATCGCTGTTGCGATGGCTTGTTAGGTTCAGCTTTTATCTTGCCAATTTTAGGATATATTTTACCTTCTGTTATCTTTTTCTCTGACAATTTGTTAATTGACTGAGAATCAAATATGAGGTTAATATCTTCATTAGCAGCGGCATAATATGCATTACGAAAACGAACAACTAAATCGCTTTGTCTTTCATCCTTACTTCTTCGGCGAATAAGTCGTTGATCCATATCGCTTACTGCATTCCAGATTTCTGCCAATTTAGCTTTATCAAAACGAGTTGTGGATTTTAAAATATCTACTTTCAATATTTCGTGGTTCTCCAGGTTCTTACCTGTTGAATTCATTGTTTCAAAATATTTGTTCAAAGCTTTGGAAGAATAATCTTGAGGCAAGCGAGAAATAAAGAATGATAGATTTTTGAACACATATTGAGAGAACGCACTTTTATCTATTTCACTTAGTTCTTTTGCAAAGAAATTTTTTATGCTCTCTACGCCAAGCTTCATATATAAATTGTCATAGGTCGATGATTTTGCATCTAACATTAAATCCTTTAGATACTTGTTATCGTCCGTCCTCGATGGAAAAAATAATCTCAATTCATCATTAACTTCTAGAAATTGATTCCATTTAGAATAATAATTGACCATTACTATTCCAAGAAGCATCATTACCGTAAAACGTTGCTGCCCATCAATCAGTTCGTTATTTCTATTGCTGGTCAACATTCCAATATAATATGGTTTTGGATGTTGTATTGTATTTAAATAAGACTTTTTCAAATCATACAATAATTGTGTGATTCTTGGTTCATCCCATTCAAAAAGGCGTTGATATATTGGAATACTGAAAATGTCCTTTGTGCGAGAAATAGACTCAGGCGTATATCGTTTTGAAAATTGCAATTTATTCATAACTACAACAAGTGTTTAAAACTGTTTATAACTATTTTTTCTTTTTTTATGCAATCTAGGTGTCCCTTTATCAACCGTTGGAATTCAAGAGAAATAGGAGCCATATTTGTGTTAATTGCAGGAAGTAATTTAATCTTATTCTCAAGCTCAGCCAATACGAAAGTAGGAGAGGTTGATCTGTCTATTAAAAACACAATTCCAGAATCACCGGCTTGCTTTAGAAGACGACCATAATCTGCTCGATTAAAATCATATCTGTATTGAGATACGATTCTACTAATTCCAATTAGGGCCTCACTTAAATATTCAACATTAAATTTAAGATAGTAGCCAAATAATAAAGTTTCTATTATATCTCTGAACCACCAATGAGTGCGTCCATTGACTTTATGTATAGCTTTGTATTCGTCTGTATCAGCGAACAAATTAAATTTATATTCAAATTGTTTGACGAAAGAGAAAAAATGGGATCCTCCTTGAATTGTTTCATTAAAAATGAAACGTTCTCCATAAGCAGGTATTTCTTCTATTGTCGGAGCAGCTTCATATTCATTCTTGATTTTGTGAGGCATGAAGTCATCCCAATTATCTTTTCTCATCCAATTTCTTAGTCGAAAGATATACAGTCCTAATGATCTATAGTATGGTTTGTCAAGATCACTGTCATATTTTTTATTTGCATCACTAAGCATATGATCCCAACCCTTCGCCAAATGTTCTGCTTGAACTTCCTCTTTGATATATCTTAAATGATGCGCTTTCAATAAATCAAAATCACTTAATGATTTTCCACGTGAATTTTCATTTGAAAAGAACGTATATGCTAAATCAATGTTATCGGTATTCAACACAAGTACACTAAACTCAATATATTCCAGTATGTTACGAATTATTGTTCGTCTATCAGATATAATGTATGAGCTGATGAAATCATCAATGATTGATCTGTTGTATGCAACATATTGCATTGCCTCTTGTGATTGAAAGCTCAGTTGTAATATTGGGGATTGTGAATACCCGAGTCGTCGCAGAATCAACGATAGTGTAACAAGTCTTTGCTGCCCATCAATAATATCAAAAACCTTGTCATGGTGATGAAGAATTATGGTTCCCATTCTATATTGACCGCTTAAATACATAATGTCATCAAACAATTGACGGACGTTCTTTTCTTCCCAACAATATATGCGCTGATATGATGGAATATTAATTGCTAAATGGAATACATCATTTAATGTGAGATTATCAATCAAGCTAACTTCATCTCCTTTAATACAGTAATTGATAACACTATCTAATCTGGAAATATCATAATCATCAACATTATATGTGATTTCAACTTCGGATTTGTAATGATCAATAATTGAGTCAATTAAACCACAAAACGAAAGTATTGCAGATGACAATTCCTCCTCCGAAGATATAAAGTGGTTATATCTACATGTTCCAAGTTCATAAAAATCTCTGGCAAACCATTGAAGATTATCATTATCTTGAGACTTTAGATATAAGTACTTTGACAAATCTGAATACTTTGAATCATACTCTCCCTCAATATGGAATTCCAAATAGCCGTTTGAACATATTTCATAATGGATACATTTGTTGCTATTGATATAAGAAGTTGCGAATTGGATATATCTTTTCCACCAATTACGCATTCTACAGTTTGCATATAAATGATCGCCTATTTTGCGCTTCGGCATTAATTCTTTAATAAGATCAATAGTGTTGTATGTAAGTTCTATTGGCTGAGAATTCATACTTTTAATAAGTTTTTAAGATAGACTGTTGCGATACTGAAAACTTTGGATTTAAGTCAGAGGTTTTTGATAAAGAATATTGTCTCAGACTTATCAATCGACTGAGTGGATTGTTCAATACACAGATGTCTAATTCTATACTTAACATTCTTAGTAAGAATAGCATTCGTATCATGAATTTATAAATTCTTGACCCAAAATTCAGGCATTTGAATTTTAAATTCAGGGTCGATATTATGACATTGTTCTTTAATAATACCTCTGCGATGAATAGCTGGATTTAGGCAATAAATTTCAAATTCTTCTCGATTAACATCTTCTATCGTTGTCCAATGAGGAAATAATAATTTCATTGTAGCTACAGTAATGCGCTTTACGGCATTGAAATCACGATTATCAGCCTGTTTCTCATAACCTACGAGTTCGTCAAATAGTTGGCCATATATAGTTTGAGTACGTAACGTATGGAGAACTTCAGAGAAATACTCTACATTTACGGTCCAGCCTTGGAATATCATTTCTTTTGTTATTCTAGGTAGATACCAGCCCTCAATGAAACAATGGAAACGGTCAAGCAAAGCTGATTCTCTAAAACTTTCCGGTAATTTATCGAAATATTTTCTAGATATTGGACGGCGATTCTCATCAAGATCTATATTTCCCATTAGCATCAGTCCACTATCAGCAATAAATTCAAAGTTATCTATTGTTGTTTTACCTTGTTCTAGATAAGACTTCAATGCAGCTTGTATTTCGGATCGGTCTTGAAATACTATTGTTTGTATTTCATCAAAAGCCGTAAAATCATGGTTCTTTATAATACCAGTTTGTTGCTTTTGTTTATCGTAAAACAATTTGGCACGAGATACCTTTCCCCCACTAACTAACCAACCATATTTAGACAAATTGCCAAATACATATGATTTACCTGTTCCTTTAGGAGCAAGTTCAATTACATTAAGTCGTGGTTCAACAAAAATAAGCAATCTTGTAACAAATTCTATTTTTTCTTTTAATGTTGAAAAACCATCTGCATTATATTCCATAGCAGATAGGAGAACATCTATCCATTCTGTTGTAGTGAACTGTTTACGAGCATCACGATAATAACTCATATCAATGGACTTGTATGGCTTGAATGGTTTAAAATCAAGCATTTCTACATGATTTTTCTTTCCATCATCATCTGGCATAACACAAAGTTTAATTACGCCCCATTTTTCACCATCTACCAATTCACCTTGATGCTTATTATATACATAATCAGGAATTATTCCCTCTTTTAGCTTAATACCCATATCAGGAATAGCAAAACGGCGAACTCCTTTTACTAGATCTATATATATTTCAAAACGAGTAAGTAATGTTAGTTCTTCACCACATCCCAATCTGTCTTTTACTTCTGATACATGTCTTGGAATGACTTTATCTAAAAAAGAAGTTAATCCTCCCTTATCGACTATTCCATCTGAATTGATATATTTCTTGAGCAAGAAATCTTTAACGAATGAAGGTAATGTACGTCCATCAAATAAACTTCCAGAGGTTGCTGAATCTTTATAAATAGTCTGCGTACCAAATGCTTGGCGTATTTTAGATGTTAATTCTTCTGTCATAACTTTGATTGTTTAAAGGTCAAAGAGGTCATCCTCTTCGGCACCAAGATTAATTTTAATTTTAAATTTCTGAGAGAAACTTCCTATACGAATCTCTATTTCATCTATTCCTTGCTGAAGATTTAATCTGTCGGATACAAACTTGTTATTGCCAATATCATTGAGATTATATCCAATTTTGTTATAAATTAGTTTAGGAATTTCTAAGCTTGTTACTCCTTTAATGTGGAAATTAAGTATAGGATTATTCCCAGTTACTTCATTGTCAATTAAGCTGATTGTATATTCAGAAGCTTTCTGTTGAGATGAAATGATAATAATCGGTACTAATACTTCTTCAGGAGTACAACCTCCATGGCAACCTTGACCTTCTGTTACTTTTGCAGCTAGCGATTCATGTCGAAGAGCACAAATTGTATTTTCATCATCCAAAATGATGTATTTTTCATCTTGCGTAAGAGAAGAACTGTTTTTATAAGCACATCTTCCAGAATGATCTGGTTTTATTCCACCAATGTTGTAACCTGGACGAATTTGTGAAAGATAGGACAAACCATGATCGGAAACGATGGCTATTTTTTTACCAGCATGTTCACCTATAATATCTTCCACCGCAGACTTTACAATCTTCATTTCTTCAATTATACGTTTAGGATATGGAGAACATTTATGTGCAAAAGAATCAAGGTCTCCTTTTTTTGAAAGATTGTTATCAGCAAGTTTAGATAGTTCTGCCTTATTATTTGCTGTTGTTGTAGGCAATAAAGATCGTGCTATAATCACTTCATTCACAAATACATCTTCATTTTTATATTTTTCAATGAGTTGTATTATAAATGGAACCCAATCAACCCCTAAACCGTCTATCCAATAATATATGTCAATATCTTTTCTTCCTGAAAGTTCTGTTCGTACAGTACGAAATTGGTTATACCATGTATAGAATGACACAGCATTGGAATTATGCTCTTCTATATATTGTTGAACTTCAACTGTATATTGGTTAGATAATTTGGCTCGTTTATATGCATCTATATAATCTAATACCCATCTTTGCTGATTATTACTTATACCAATACTTTTAGCCATATAATAACAAAGCTCAGGGAATAATTCTTCTAATCGGTTTATTGAAATATGATTGTTTGCAACCCATTTAATTAATAGTTCTTTTTCTTTAATTGAAAATCCTGATATATATTTTATAGCAGTTTCATATCCTTGTTCTATGGATATGTTCTCTATTTTTTTATATAATTTATCGTCTTCATCTATGGATAAAAAGATTTTATTCTTTCTAGCATATTGTAAGATTATTAAACGCTCTTCTAATAATTCTTCAGAAGATTCCATATCAAAGATTGATAAAGCTGCGGCAGATATCAATTCTTGATTACTATAAGAATGACAAGTTTTAAGTATTTTACATAAATATCCTTTATTACAGAATTTTTTAGTGTAATACGTAATCAGTAACCAATGCTTAAAATGGTCAGAATCTTCAAACCATGTTTTCATGAATATAGAAGAATCTGTAAGATCATATATATCAAAATATTTATTAAAGAACTTCTCAAAAGAAAAGTTCTTATATTCTATTTCTCCTGCTAATTTTTTCCAATAGGGTTCATCTTCTTTATGGTAAATTACATCACCAAAATCCAAATGAAGTCCCTTAGTTAGAAATTCATATGCATTTGAGCAAATAGTATATGTTAGTGCATTATCAGGTTGTGCATTGTCCGAAAAAGCAAAGATACTCTTAGAAGTACTCACAATATTAGACTTCGCTTCATCGTCACGCCACACTTTAAGCCAATCTGTAATACTAGGAATAATAGTAAAATAATGTTCTAGCCCTTTGACGTTATATGTACTACGGGTAAGAATCATGTGATATCCTTCTTCATCTTGTTTGGATGAAGAAAGATGCCACATTATACATTGAGAGTCTGTAAAGAATTTCGACATTTTCCCATATTGACCTATCATAGGAATATAGATACGTTGGTGGTGTTGAAATCCATTAATTGACGTCTGTATTCCCTTAATAGTTGCCACTAATGCGTCAAACTCTTTAGCTGAATGATTATCATAGAATCTTGCAAGCTCAGAAAATGGAACAATAATGCTATCAGAATCATTGTTGGTTTCAATATAGTCTTTAATCCTTTCTGTAAGATTGGTATATGTCAACATCTGATCTGGATTATTTTTGTCCATCCAGTCTATAATCTTTTGCATTTTTGTTACGCCAAGTTCAATCAGTTCACTAACAAAACTCTTTGAATCAGAAAAATTGTCGAATAGAACAAAACGAACAGGATAGCGGTTCAACATAGAAGAATTAGCCCCTTGGGCAACTTTATCTTGTTTTACTTCTTCTATTAGATCATTGATATTGTCGAAATCTTTATTCATATATTAATTTTTCAATATGATATTAAGAATATCGTCATACCCAAGTTTACAAAGTTCTTCCAAAATTTGTTGAGCTTGAGTTAGAGTGTCAATTTGCTTTATATGCTCCATTGCTTCTCCCATTTTTAAAGACAATGAATCTTGAGTATTATTATAACCCGCTGTTGGTGAAGATACTGTTGAGGGGTATGGATTATGTGGGGTTGGCTGCGGAGTTAACGTCGGCTTGGGAGTAAGTGAGGCTTTCCAACGTAGTAGTTGCATATTAACCTCATTCTCAGACCAGAGACCAACCTCACCTTGCAAGTGTTGTTTGATATATATTGCAGCTTCTTCAATATGTTTATCATCAAGTGCTACGTCTTTATCTGATTTTAAAAAATTGTAATATCCTTCTTTGAATGCACCGTTACGGTTAAGTAGCATTGGTAACTCAAATTCATAACGGCTAAGTAACTCTAAAGTCTCATTCATTAAAGCCGGGTTTTTATTAATATTGGCATCAAGTGAAATTTTTACAATATTATCAATTAAAGATTGTAAGTCTTCATTTACTTCTGGAATATATTTTAACGACCAAAGAGGATATCCCTTTTCTGCTGTATATTCATGAGATATAGCCCATCGAGCATCTTTTAGACTACTAATATCAGAATAAGTTTTCAATGATCTAAGCTTAAATAGCTTTATTAAATGTTTACTTAATTGACCAGCTTCTTTTGTTTCAAACGTAAAGGTCACTTTATTACTAGATTTCCCATTTTCCCAAGCTTTAAAAGTCTCAATAACATCATCTACAAGATGTTGAGGTTGGCGAGGCTTTCCATCTGTAGAATATATCTTGTTGGTCCATGGACGCATTGCAAATGCAAGCATAGCTATGCCTGCATATGATGGGAATAAGCCGTATGGCGGACGTGTTAATTCTATAAATTTCTCAGCTAAATTGAATTCTTTTGTTTTATCTGCATTCTTTATTTTTCTATTTACAAAATCATATACCAAATATAGTGGATGATGCTTATCAACATCATCTTTCCAGTTCAAATTATCGTCTACAGCATCTTGGAATAAAAATTTTAATGGCATAGCAGGACCTGTTGCCTTACTTAAAATTTCATCAAGTGTATTGAACATTAATATGTTTTTAGCTGTTTCTTTAGCTTGCTGATTTTTCCAGAATGTTTTTGGGGCGCGAGTTCGTAATAAATCTAAAGCTTCAGCACCACAATTGAATACTAAAGGAGAGATACTTCCATTCAAAGTTGTAGCAAGTTTCATTGTGGAAAACATTTCTACTTCTCCTTTGACATATACAGTAAAATTTCCACGTCGTATATCCTTCATCCAATCGGCAATCATTGCTTGCGCATTTTTGTCATGAGCTGTTCGTTGATCTGCCAAGTTATGTCTAGCTGCGCATTGGGCATTTGCCATATATTCTATAAAGCGTTCATAATTATTGTCTCCAAAAGTAGAATCAAATACCATAAATACAACATTCGTAAAACGCTCATCATTTGTAGCCCGAGATGCAATGCTTTTCAATTCATTCATTTCATTATCATTTCGGCCAAGCATTATCGCCAGAAAAAGTTCATAACTCTGAGCTTTTTCAAGTCCTGTTTCTATTTGGTGAAGTAAAGCAGCTTCATTGACATATAAAGAATAGTAATTAATGCTTAATGGACGAATAACATTAGATGTAAGCATGTCAAATGCCTTTTTAACTTCTTGTCCATAAGTAACTATTTGAGATGTATATTTAAACTGAGCTTTCATTTCTAACTTTATCTCCTCGATTTCTTTCGGAGGTAATGCCGAGAATTGGATTGAAAATAATCCACCAGGAGCTCGTTGAATAATACTATTGTCATTAAACCAATTTAATATTAGGTCTATTTTGTTCTCAATATTTGTTCCTTCAAATAAACTTTTTACATTTTCTTCACTTGGCGTAACAGTCTCATTTCCTGCAACATTATTGAGAGCATTGAGTAATAATATTCCTTTGAAAACGGCAAATGTATCAATCCCCTGATTCTGTACTTGTAATTTATAAGAATTAAAACGTTCCGTTACTGCGCCATAGCGAAGATGATCATCATTAAAAACTTCAAGGACATAATCCCAAAGATAGTCTGCAGTTATAGTGTCATGGTCTGCAAATTTCTCTTCGTTATCTAAAAAATCTTTGATAGCTTGGTTAGCGCCAATAAATTCAAATACGCTTCGAGATGACGATCCTACAACTCGGGCATAATATGTAGCTAAATTGGCGGTCGCTGGATGGATGGGAAATAAGTTACTCAAATCTTTTATTGTATCTTCAACATTATTGCTATCTTTAGCATAACGTGATAACATGCCTTCATGACTATTAAAAAAGTTTGCTGTAAGCGTATTATAGCCTTCAGTATTTATTATTCTGAACTTTCTTGACATTATTTTGAAGGCCGAAACGGTTTCCATATTATACTTCATATAATGATAGCGCCCTGTTGTTTTAGTTCGTTCCTGCGCATCAAGTTTATTTAGAGCTGAAGGGTGTGATATAAAGAAGAAGTAGCTATTATTACAGGTTTCCATTGCTCGTTCTGTGATATTCTGCAATTCAACAAGCAAACTTGGACCAATATCTGATTTCATTAAATCCGTAAACTCATCCCAAATGATAAGTAATCCACTAAAATCTGTATTTTCAGCTAATTTATCTTGTACTTCAAAAAACCAATCACAAATATTCGCACTGTCTAATCTAATATCCATACGTCGCTCAGCCAAGGCTTCTTTTACTTGTGTAAGAATTGAAGTATCTGCTGAACGTAATTTAGAGGCAAGTGTTTTAACATCTGGGGTATATGCTTCCAATTTAGGACTTTGCGCAATAATATCTTCCCAAAATGCAGGCTCACTTTCTACATGGTTTGCATAATCGTCAAAATCAGTTTTCACATAAAAGCTTGTTATTCCTGCGGCCTTTAATGCTTTTTTAATGGCACCTTGCAATCTATGAGAGAAATCTTCTTTTCGCGAAATACCTTCTGGACCGTATAAATTAACAGGGAATAATCGCTTTGTTTGTCGTAAATCGTATATAGATTGGCGTAGTAAATCAAAACGATGAGCTGCATATTCTACATCTACATATTCACGAATATCTTCTACATTGTCACATAGTAAATGCTTAATGACAGCGGCTGCATGGCTTTTACCCGTACCATATGTCCCGTCTATCCAAAATGATTTATGTGCATCTTGATCGTTATTACGTACAGCGCTTATAACTCTACGTAATATTTCATTAAACTGTGCATTGGGGATGAATGTTTCCCATTCCCCTTTTTCTTCGTTACTAATATTATATGCCGGTTTTGATTCCCGTATTGTGATAAAATCAGAATATTTCATTGCTATAGCATTAATCGTTTGTTATCATTTTAATTAATACTTCTTTTATTTTCTCGCGAGCATTATTATCTTGAAGCAAAAACCAAAAGTCTTCATCAAAATATGCATAATCTATATTATCATTGATGAATTTAAAAGTAGGTGTTTGTATAATTGCTTCTTTATCATATTTCCATTTAAGATGCCAAAAGCCATCATTTTTAAGATAAAAGAATGGATAAATAATCACAGTTCTTGGAACATTAAAATCATTAAGGATTTTATAATATCGGTCTTCAAGAAACTCTAATGTAATTATATTCTTTTTAAGAATATTGTTTTCTACTAGTGATATAATGGTCCATAATAGCAAGGGTTTTGCCTTATTTCGTTTTCCATTGTAACTTGGGCCTTGCCTCATTTGATTAATCATTGTAGAATAATATCCTATTTTAAGAAGTGATGCCATTCTTAATCTGTTAATGATGAAATTATTTGAGTTGAATTTAAATCATCCAATAGAGTTATGTTGTCAAGTCCCATATTTAATTCTGCTACTAAAACTCTAGGAGTGGAAGAATCTAAAGTCCTCAAAGCCTTATCCAAAATATTCTTATCAAGGCCAAATTCAATAAATATTCCCGTTCCATCATTACTATTATATAAATCATCTATTCGAAATGATTTTAAGTAATGTCGTTCACCATACTTATACAAGGAATAAGCAACTGCTATGTCACTTATGTTATTATGAGGATTTCTGATATCTTCAAATTTAGTAAGCTCTTCTTTTTGCTGAAAAATTTTTCCTATAGGAGATGATACAAAAGTATTGTATAAAGCATCTAATGAATATTTAAAAGTTGTATAACCTTCGCTATACTGTTCTTCATAAATACTTTGGAGTCTTTTTTTTGAGAATACAGTTCCTATATTTATATTATTAACAAACCATTTAATTAATGGTGAATTATAAGATAGATTAATCCAAATAATTTCCCATACAACATCTGGCATATCTTGATATAACTGAGACAATTTTTCTCCTAATGGAGTTATTGTTCCTTTCGTGTCAATAATTTCAGAATCTTTCAACCAATTCTTAAATGAAGGAACTTGTTTTTTACCGAGGGAATTGTTTGACCAAAAATCTTTATGACTAATAAAAAATTCATTGAGCCATTCATCACGTAATCCAAAGGTACCATATGCACTGATACCATTTAATTTTTCATTACCATTCTGTGTCATACTTAAAGAATCGGCTACTATACAGCCTTTGTTATGAAAATTTAAACACTTAAAACAATTTACACATTTTGTGCTGTCTATAGAGACTTTAGGGTATACGCTTAATGCACCAGACGGGCATTCAACTTCACAAGCCTCACATTGAACACAGTAAGTGCTTTTATATAAAACTCTTTTTAATAAGCCAATTAGCGTAATATCAGATATATTTTTAAAATGTATTGTATAATTTCTTTTATCTGAACTATGATATGAAATATCAAATGTATATATTAGTCCTTTATACTTTAATTCACCAATTGCTATATTATTATCATATTTTATATGACATTTACCTAGTGTTTTTATCCAAATAGCAAAATTTTGTTGTTCTCCTTCGACTTTTGCAATTAATTCATTTGGAGATTGTTTAAATACAACTTTTGAATTAGTTTGCATAAATTTACCACTAGCTCTAAGTTTCCATTTGTGCCCCTTGATGTATTCTTCCCAATTGGGGATCTTCCTTGAAATAGCAAGTTTTTCAAGACGAGATAAAAAAGGTTTTAGCTCATTTGGAAAAGTTTTATTGACAATCATATCATCCCATTCGGAAGAAAAAGGACAAATTAAACATCCAACACGTGGCTTACCTATTCTATAGGCTGTATTTATTGATAGATTATATTTGAATAAGTACAAAAAAATTTCTGTTGTATTCCATTCTAAAATAGGTCTTGCATTAATTACGACATCATGTTTTACACCTTTACCAATACGTTTGTATTTAGAACGACGTACACTTTCTTCTGATCTTGTACCTTCAAAAGCTAAAACTCGGGCTTGTTTATTCGTCCCTTCAATCTTAAGCATCCTATATAGTGGTGCTGTTTTCATAACGGAACAGCACCATCTGTGAGTATCACTTGGAGTTCCAATCTTATCCCAATAACTAAGAACTGGCGCATGATTGCGAGCAGTCGAGAACTTCAAATCTGGATATAAAGACGTATAATGATTTTGAACTTGTTTGTACAAGTCTAATGATGTAGGTAATTCATATCCTGTATCACTATAAATCACATCAAAATCGGTTGAAGGAATGGCTCGTGTACAGAGATCAAGAACTACTTGGCTGTCTTTCCCTCCAGAGAATGAGGCAAGAAAACGATCTATCTTAGTTGCATGATATATACGTTTACCGTCATTTTCTGCAACTTCTATTGGTACAATATCAAAACTGTCACAATCCTCTTTTATGATAGCCATTTTTTTCTTGCTACGTTTTTCTGCTCTTTCAAGTAGCATATTATAGTCAAGTTGATTGGAAGCAACGCGTTCGGTACTACGATTGGCAGATGCATATTGTAGATATGTATCACGAATGAATTCTATAGCTTCACTTTCAAGAAGAAATAGAAAATCCTTGTTACGGTAAAGCATCTCTTTGACATCTACAGGTTGAATTCTAAGTTGTTCTTTACCTTGCTGTAGAATAACCGTGGCAGAATCGTAGATATTACCACCTTTTACTTCAAATACATATTCCCCTCGATAGTAATATTGTTTGTTGCATGCCCACAATAAAGGCTCTTGACTATGAGGATAGACCCATCCTAGTTCATTTAATTTTAACAAATCCAATTCTTCCCAAAACACAGGACGTGGTGATATTCCTAAAGTTTCAGGTGTCACATAAGATTTGAGTACAATTCCTCCGGTTTCTTTATCCCATTCAATTTTATACATAAACTATTCGGTTTCAGTTTTTACAATTAAATCTCTCACATCAACATTCAAACACTTTGCAATCTTAACCAAAGTCTCTAAACTAGGTTGATAAGTGTTTGTACACCACTTTGAAACTGTCGTCTGATCTTTATTTAATTGACCTGCTAACCATTTACTCGTTTTATTTTTTTCTGCGAGTACAGCCTTTATTCTATTTATATTTTTGTCTTTTTCTTGCATACGTCTATGGCTTTTAGTTTATACAGCCTTTAATTTAATTACAAAATTAGTCTTTTTATTCTATCAGTTAGTGACTTTTAGAGAAATATCTCTATAAAATAGAGAATTTCGCCAAATTAAATGAAATAATACGATCCACACCATCTTAATTTGTACTATAAAATCTTTTGTGTGAACATTATATTAAGAAACTCTTTTAGTTCCGCAAAGACAATAATTATAAAGAGCATTAAGGAAGAGATTTTATCCTTCCTTAATGCTTATAGATTCTCTTACACCTCCAACTCATTCAACGGCAACCCATAATTATATTGTCTGAAAAATCCTCTGTGGATAAGTTTCAGACCAAGGGTCTGATAATACTTGTAGTCATCATCCTCGGTGCAGAGGTATTTATAACCATAGCGTGGGGCGTACTCCTTGAAGAAACGGGCAAGGTCTTTCAGATTTTCCTGTTGGTTTCGTTTGAAGTTGCTGCGCACAATGATGATGCTCCAGTCGGGGATACTGCCAACGCCGCAACTGTATTCCCAGAAACGGATATATAAATCCATTTCGCCTACATGGACAGAAACACAAATGCC
>UMFO01019464.1_pt1 | contig 51529 bp, 62 predicted proteins | sample 1965051 | NCBI WGS metagenome assembly UMFO01 (sample SAMEA4836050, study PRJEB28245) | human gut metagenome | biome: gut microbiome; material: fecal sample | place: Denmark | collected 2008
CCGGACAATGCAGACTGTTCTTACTTCTCCGACTGCTCCTCCAAATGTTCCGCCTGGAGTTGTAACTCAGGGTATAAACAAGAGGGAAGCTCTTGTGTCGTGGCTTCCGAAACCTGCAAAATAGGCAGTATCTATTATACTGACGGAACTTGTCTCTCTGCGGCAAACCATCAGACAAACAAAACCGTTCTCGGTATTGTCGTCCATACGACCGACAATGGCAAACATGGCCAGATTATGACGCCATGGCCGATTGATAAAAATGGCAATAAAAGTTCAAGCGATGTTGATATGAGCTGGTCTGAATATGTTGATATTTCAGACCTGCCGAACTATACGTCCAATAGTTCCGCTTCAACAGATTATGACAGCTGCGGTAATACAGACAAGATTGTTGCGCAGGGCAATGCCAGCACTTATCTGGCCGCCTGGGCGGCAAGGAAATATGCGCCGACGTCAGCAACCAAGGGTAAATGGTGCCTGCCGGCGGCCGGTATTATGACCAACATCTATAATAACCAAGGTGCTGTTCAGGATGCGATTAAGAAAGTAGGAGGTGTTTCCTATCCGAGTTGTTGTACCTGGTCTTCGTCGGAGTACTCCTTCCACAACGCGTGGGAGTCTAACCTAGGCAGCAGTTACGGTTTGGACTACTACTATAAGACCGTCAACTACCGTCACTACGTTCGTCCGGTGTTGGAATTCTAAAAATCAAAGCCCCGCAATTGCGGGGCTTTCTCTAATATTCTCTGTCGGTCATCCTGCTCAAAATCTGTGAATTCGGCTCATTTTTCACTTCCGGCGTTTCCTGACGCCGCTCTTTGTTATAAATGCGCAGTTCTCCGAGAACATCATGCATTTCATTATTCGCCCGTGCCAATCCGGCAGCAACCGTCGACTTGAATTTTTCTCTGGAAACTTCTATTGTCATGTCTATTCCTCCGCATCTGCCAGTTTCAGCAGCTTGTCAAATACGCCGTCAATAACTTTCTGCTCCTGTTCGGTCAACACCTGATACAGCGGAATGTCTTCCAGCATAACCAGATTGGTCAACACCCGTTTCAGCTTTTCGTAAAAAACACTGCGATACATTTCTTCGTCAACGGTTTCCGGACGTTTGACCAGCTCCAGAAAAGCCTCGTGCCGCGCCAGGTCAATCATGTCTTCCTTGCGGCATTCGCCGGTTTCGTCGCCGGTAATAACCACCGCCTTAAAAACCTTCAGCAGCTTGCGCCCCGCCTCGTCGGCAAAATCCGCCGCGCTTTTCATAAATCCGGCCAGCAGTTCAAAATTTCTGGCCGCCTGCGACGGATACTGCAATACGGCTTCTGCACTCATCATTCAATCCTCTGTTGTTCAAAACTGTTCCCATTATATCTTTTTTCCGGCGGACTGTCAAAGTTTTTGTCAATTCCACGGTCGTCGGCCGATATAGCTTCGCACCGTTTCCGCCTGAACCTTTCCGTGTCCGTTGACAAAAAACTGTGCGCCCTCCGCAGCATACAAATCAAAATCACGTTCCCCGATTTCAATTCCGCCGAACTTGACGATCACAACCGCGTCTTTATAAACGCAAACCCTTTCGTCGCATTCCATGTCTATCCAGCTCCTGTCGGTTTTCTTTCCGTCATAGATATCCTTCAGTTTCCGGCTTTCTTTGGCAGACAGCTTTCGGTTAGCCGTTTTTTCCAGCCAGATTTTTTTGGTAAAAGCATTGCCGCGCGACGGCAGAATAACCAGCCTGCCCTGCTCGTCCTTAACCGCAAACACTTCGCCGTATTTGTCGGCCATGACATCGGGAATGCGAACCGTAAATATGCTCAGGCTTCCGGCCAAAATCAAAACCCAGCCCCAGCGGCACCACTTAAGCCGCCAGATGCACAGCCACAAACCGCCGAACACAATCAGCATCAGCCCCCAGAAAGGCATTGCCGCCACCCGATACCCCGCTTCCGGCAAAGACGCGACATAAGCGGTTATCTCATTGACTTTTTCAACTCCGAAACCGACGATTTTCAATGCCCAGACTTCCATATTAAACGGCATCAGCAGCAACGCAATCAAAACAAACGGCATAATTATCAGACCGATGACGGGTCCGGCCAGCAAATTGCCGAAAGTCGTATAAACGGCAATCTGGTTAAAATGATAAATCGAAAACGGCAGCGTCGCCAGACTCGCTACCAAATCCGAAACCAGAATACCGGCCACATAAGCAAAAACGATTCTGACCACTTTCGACGGCAGCGAAATTTCCGCGTTCTCATGCCCGTTCAGAAAACGGTGCAAACCTCCGGCAAAACGTTCATAAAAAGCAATCAGAGCGGCAACCGCTGCAAACGACATCTGAAAACTGGCGCTTATCAGAGCCTGCGGCGAAATAACCAGCACAATCAGCGCCGCCCACGAAATCATGCGCATGGAAATCGCCTTACGCGCAAACAAAACCCCGAGCAGCACGATAAATGTCATGATAAATGCCCGCTGACTGGGAATTTCCGCACCAGAAATCACCAGATAAACCGCACTCATCAAAATCGCGAAAACCGCCGCAGTCTTTTTGGAATCATAACACAGTGCCAGAGGCGGAATTAATGCCAGCAGCAAACGTACCAGAAAAAACATCAGACCGGCCAGCATACTCATATGCAGCCCGGATATCGAAAGAAAATGCGCCAATCCGGAATTTCTGTAATTTTCGGTAATTTCCTGTCTTATGCCGCTCCGGTCGCCGGCAACGATGGCCGCGGTAATTCCGGCCTCATCGGGCGGCAAAACCGCATTGATTTTGGCCACGACCCGGCCGCGCAAATCCGACGCGGCTTTTTCCAGCACGGCAGTAAACGGCGGTTCTTTTGAACATTCGACGGGAAGCGCTCGCGACGCGGCATAGCCGCTGGCATTGATGCCCTCATAAAAAAGTTTCCTGTCCATCTGATACCCGCCAACCATATTCGGGTGCGGCGGCGCTGAAACCGTGCCGATAAGTTCGACGCAACGGCCGTTTTCAGGCTGCGAACTTTTCGAGGTCAGACTGACGCGGTATCTCCCCGGTAAAGAATTTCCGTCAAAATCCTCAATGTCTTCCAACACAAAACGCGGATTGCCGCGATAATTTCTGCCGAGTTCGGAAACTCTCCCGGTCAGATACAGCTTGCGGTCAAACGGCACAATCCCGTGACGGCTCAGATAAATCGTTTGCAGCTGAATGTCGGCAAAACCTAACGCAGCAACCGTCAGAACCAGAACCGCGGCCAGATGCCCCGGCCGATGCCGCCAGACATAAGCCAGCGCCAGCAGAATTTCGACGACAGCAAGAATAATCCAGCGTGACGGTTCCGCCGGCAGCAGAAAATAGACGCCGATACCGCAGGCAAACAACACCGGCAGCCACATAAACCAGCGCTCTCTTTCGCCGAAAAACATTTCCCGCAGGTTATAAAGGAAAACTCGCATTTTTTCTCCGTCAGACAATTTATTACAATGTAATGCCATCTGCGGCAGAATGCAAAAAAAAGTTGCCAGACTTCAACAGCCTGCCAACTTTTTCAATATCAAAACAGGGACACAAAAGCCTTGCCGCTCCGTTTTCCCCTTAACAAAACTTTTCCGCTGCCGCCGAAAGGTATTATCTGTTTCTCGTTCAGTCTGCTCTGAACGAAAACCCTTTGACGATGTTCGTCCACCCAGCGGTAGTTTCTTCGCTGCACCTTTCTGTCAAACCCGACCAGCCACAAACTGCTGTCGTAGTTATAGGAAAGCGCCGGAAAAATCCTGCCTTCGTCATCTTTGTAAAAATCCAGAAGAATGTCTTCTTCCCTGATTTCTACTTCCTTACCGAGCTCTCTGCGAAACTCGTCTCCGAGGATTTTCTTAAATTCCTCAAGCTTCAACGACCGCCCCCGCCGCAGATAATACGGAAAAAGCATCGTTTGCATCAGATTTTTAATCATCCTGTTGGTTTTAGTTAAACAATCCCTGCCTCTGACGGGCAGTTTTCCTACCTTATAAAAAAACTTTCTGCCTTTAATCCTTTCTGAATCTGTCAATTCTGAAATGACCGCCGTCTACGAAGATTCCCCAGCAATGAGAACTGTCTTCCATCTGATGATCGCGGTCTACAGACAGGTTAATCGGCACCGGAGCAATAAACCTGACGGCCTCGGGCTTTTGAACGACATGAACCGTATTGTCCATTCGCACGACAAAACAACTGCCGCATACATAGCTGAAAACAACCATCTGTTCCCGACCGTCCCGCCGCAGATAACCAAATGATAAGTCTGCCGGCGAAATGTCCGAAATCATATGGCGGTTTTCCAACTCGCTCCGGATAAGAGCAATAACGTCTCTGTCGCTGGCGGGATATTCCGGTTTCGGAAACAAAGCCGCCCACAAAGTTTTTATAAATCGCATAACAATAGATTTAGCGCGCAAAACAAAACGTTCCGCACAGGTTAATATATCCATAGTCTTAAAATCACAAACGCGATTAAGATAGGATATTTTGCCCCTGGTGTCAAATCCAAATATGCAGGTTACTTTTTAATCAGGCTCAAAATTACGTCGGCAGCATTTTCGCTCGGCGTCTGTTCGCCCATGCCCAAAATGGCGCGGACTTTTCTAAAACCTTCTTTCTGCTTGTCATACCAGTCGCCGTGTTCCAGTATGTTTTTCATATAGCTCAGGATATTGCCGGAAATGCAGCGCTCCTGCAAAAGTTCGGGAATAATCTCCCGCCCCAGCAGAATATTGGACAGGTTTACAAACTGAATATGCAGAAAATACCGAACCAGCAGTGCCGAAAACGGCGAAACCTTATATGCGACGATATGCGGAATATCGGCAATGGCCAGCTCCAGCGCTACGGTTCCCGAGGCTGCAATCGCCGCCTCCGAAGCCACAAAAGCGTTATGCCTGTCTTCCTCGCTTTCCACGACCAAAACCTCAAGTCCGCTTCCGTGCACCGTTTCCTTAACTCTTTTGGCAACCGTCTTCACGGTCGGAATCACAAAATAAAAATTGTCGTCAGTCTGTTTCAAAAGCCGCGCCGTCTCCAGAAAAACCGGCAGCAGACGGGAAACCTCGTTGTGGCGAGAACCGGGCAAAACCGCAATAATCCTCTTTTCCGGCGCAATTTTATATTTTTGCCGAAAAGCCGAAGCGTCGCCGCTGGTCACCCGGCTCTCGATGACCGGATGCCCGACAAACGTCGCCGGCAGCCGGTAAGGCGTAAAATATTTCGGCTCCTGCGGCAGCAGTGTAAGCAGATGATCGACATATTTGTACATGGTCTGAGCACGTTTTTTCTTCCAGGCCCAAACCTGCGGCGCCACATAATGCACCTGCGGAATCCCGGTCTTCTTCTTGCGCAGCGCCTTCTGCACCCGGGAGGCAAAGCTCCAGCTGTCTATTGTCACCACAATATCCGGCTGCACCCGGACAATGTCTTCGACCGTGTTTTTAATATGTCGCAAAACTTTGGGGATACTCGGAATAATCTCCGCCAGCCCCATAATTGCCAAATCGGAAATGTCAAACAGAGGCGCCAAACCCTCTTTTTCCATTGAATCGCCACCGACACCGAAAAACGCGACATTTCCGTCCGTCTTTTTCTTAAGCGCACGCATCAGCCGCGCACCAAGCGCATCGCCGGAAGGTTCTCCGGCTACCAGATAAATTTTCAGTTTTCTATTTGGCATAGTCACCGGGATTAACTCCTATTACAAAAAGCCCTTCCTTATCAGCCAGCCGGATAACTTCCGCCTCGTCGACAATCAAACCGTTTCCGGCATGAACGGCGATTCCGCGCAGTCCGCTCTCTTTGGCACGTTTAACCGTCTGCAAACCGATTGTCGGCAAATCAATACGCATATCCTGCTGCGGTTTTCTGAGCTTAACCAAAACGCCGCCGTCACCCTTGCGTTTATATCCGCCGCAGCGGCGCAGCAACTCGTCCGTTCCCTCGATTCCTTCGACGGCCAGCACCAGTCCCTGTTGAACAACCACCGCCTGCCCGACGTCAAGCCGTCCCAAAGCCAACGCAACTTCAACGCCGCGGCGAATATCGGCTTCGGCTTGTTTGTCCGGCTTATGTTTGGTCAGACAGCCCTTTTTAACCAGCAAGTCGCTCATGACCTCATGCACGCCGCGCACAGCCATGCCCTCTGCCTCAATTTCGTGAACCAAAGCTCTGAGAATACCATCGTCCCCCAACGCTTTGGTGCCTATTTTGGCAAAAAAGGCCGTTGTTCGCATATCCGGAAGTAAATCAAAAAAACTCGGACGCCTGATGGTACCTATCATAATCACTTCTTCGACTTTTTCGTCATGAAGCTTTTTGAAACCGGTTCCGGCCTGCCCGATGCGTATCCACAAATGCGGCACGCTGCCGTCAACCAGAGTTTTGTCGGCGTTTCCTTCTATGGCCAGAACAAAAAAGGGACGACCGATTTTTTGGCAATGCGCAATCAGCATTTTCGGAATCGTTCCGCCGCCGGCAATAATTCCCAGTTTTTTGAAGTCAGAAGTCATACCCCGTTCCAAAACCTGCGGCTGTTAGTCCGAAACCATAATCTTGCGGCGGCCGTTCAAAGCTTCTTCAATAAAAGCTATCTGCTCCATAACCATTTCGTTGTCCTTAAACTTCTCCTTAGCCTTTTCCAAACGGGTTTCAAAATTGTCTTCCTTGCCTTTGAAAATATACATATAGGCATGACTGATGGACTTGACGACTTTCTCGTCAAAACCGCTGCGTTTCAGCCCGACAACATTAAGACCGCGCAGCTTGCCGCGCTCGCAGGTAACAATACCGAAAGGAATAACGTCACGGTCAACACCGGTCATACCGCCGATCATTGCCTTGCGGCCGATACGGACAAACTGATGAACCGCACAGTTGCCGCCCAGAATAGCGCCGTCACCGATGCGGACATGGCCGCCGATAACCGCGTTATTTGTCATAATCACATTATTGCCGACAACACAGTCATGCGCAACATGCGAGTTAATCATAAACATACCGTCGTCGCCGACCGTCGTCGTAAAGTGCTCTTTCGGTGTTCCGGCGTGCATGGTAACGTTTTCGCGGATAATGTTACGCTTTCCAATAATCAGCTTGGCCTCTTCCTTAAACTCATTGCCGTGATCCTGCGGCCCCGCCCCCAAAACGGCGCCCGGAAAAACAATCGTTCCCTCGCCGATTGTCGTGTCTCCCAAAATTGTCACATGAGCAATCAGCTGAACATTCTCGCCGATTTTAGCCCGACTGCTGACATAACACAAAGGACCGATTTTGGCACTGGCAGCAATTTGAGCACCATCTTCGACAACGGCGGAGGGATGAATATTGGACATGAGACAAATTCCTTTTCATTAAAAGTTAAAACGAATAAACTGATAATAAATTATCCGCTTTTATTTGCAAAGTAAAAACACAATTCCCTACAATTTATTTCTTTTCCGTCGGCATTTTCATTTCAGGCTTTACAAATTCAAGATTAAATTATAATCTTTTATCGAATATGCGCTTTTGCATATCCAGGGCGTCAGAAACCCTTGTGAATGTAGTCGTTTGCATGCGACTTTAAATTATGCCGATTTCTGTCTAGGACGGATGTCGGCTAAATAAGGCTATGCGCCAAATAGGCCGAGCCGTAACATTCAACGGTTTCTGAACATCCGCCCACCTTTACCCGGTGGGTTTTGTTTAACTAAAAGAAAGGATGTTCCGAATGAAACGAATCATAATGCTTCTCGTAACCATTTTATTTATGAGTGGTTGTGCAAGTTCCATGCAAAATTGGAAATATACCTCAAATGAAAAACAATATACTAAGCCTATCTCAAACTTGACATTAGCTGTACCTAACTTGCAGGATAAGAGAAAAAATAAGAACTCACAAAATGCAATGCTGGCTCTTTTACCGTTAGTTCCATATGGTTCTATTAACATACAAGTACCAGATGGAGCACAAATTAAGCCGACAGAAGACTTTTCCAAAGCAATAGCAGAAGAAATTTCCAATGCTTCTATTTTCAAAGAAACTATTTATACTAATAAGTTGAGTGATAGTGACTTATTTTTAGAGGGAACATTATACTCATCAAAATTAAAAGATACTGTCACATTTTATGGCTTATCTCTTCCCGGAGATTTATTATGGTTAATTGGTGCGCCAACCGGAAAAGCAACAAATAAAATTATAGTGAGATACAGATTGTTAGATAAGAATTATAAAGTTTATATGGATAAAATATATTCAAAAAAGAAAACTCGCTATAATTTTTTCTGGATGCCTAAAGGACCTATGTTCTTTGAGGAAATATTTAAAGAAATAGCACTTGAAGTAGTGGAGGATATTAAGCAAATTGCCCCACAGATAAAAATCAAAAAATGACAGGGCTTTAGATAGAAGATAGGCAGTTATTTCGTCTATCTTCTTGCTTATTTTTATAAAAAGGTTGCGTAAAATTGTATATAGTTACCAAACAAGAAGCAACTAAACCAAAGGCGGGTTTTCCCCGCCTTTCGTCTGTTTTATAAAGTCTTGTTCCCTACTCTATAATCATAGCCGTAAATTCGGCTTCGGAAACAATGGCATCATCAACTTTGGCCTCACCCTTAAACACAAAAACATTGCGCCGGGCTCTGATCTTTTCAACGTGCATACGCAACTGGTCGCCGGGTTTAACCGGTTTACGGAACTTTACGCCGTCAATCGACATAAACAAAACCCCGCGCTTATGCTCTGCATAATCTTCTTCGGCACAGGCAACAATCGCACCGGCCGTCTGCGCCATTGCTTCAATCTGCAACACACCGGGCATTACCGGATTTCCAGGGAAATGCCCCTGAAAAAACTCCTCGTTCATCGTAACGTTCTTAATGCCGACGCCTTTTTCACCCGGAACCTCAACCTCCAACCGGTCTACCAGCAAAAACGGATAGCGGTGCGGCAGCATATTCATAATTTCTTCAATGCGGTAAGTCTTAAATTCAGACATTGTTTTCCTTTCGTTGTTCGTCACAAATAATTACTTCTTATCACCTTTGGCTGCTTTTTGCAAGTAAGCCGTCTGGCGCATAAAATCCTTAATTCCGACAGCCGGATACCCCATCATGATTGCGCCGGGCTCAACATCACGCATCAAACCGGACTGTGCACCGATCTGTGCGCCGGAACCAATCGTCAGATGATCGGCAAAGCCGGTCTGTCCGCCGCAAACGACATAATCGCCGAATGTGCAGCTTCCGGCAACACCCGTTTGCGCAACCACAACGCAGCCGCGACCAAGCTTGTCGTTATGGGCAATCTGAACCAGATTGTCGACACGACAGCCGTCACCGATAACCGTATCGTCCAGAGCCCCTCTGTCCACACACGAATTGGCGCCGATTTCGACGTCGTTGCCGATAATCACGCGGCCAACCTGAGGAATACGTTTATGCTGGCCGGCAACCATCAGGAAACCGAAACCGTCCGAACCGATTCTAGCGCCATTGTAAATAAAGCAGTCATTGCCCATAATCGTATAGGAAACGCTTGCATTGGAACCAATGCGGCAGTTGTTGCCTATCTGACAGCCGCGATTGATAACCGCTCCGGCTTCCAAAATGCAGTTGTCGCCGATTTTGACGTTTTCACCGATAACCACATGGTCGGCAATGCTGCAGTTCTGCCCAATAATTGCCGACGGATGAATCCTTGCCGAAGAAGCGATATCGGCACGCGGCTGATATTCGGCATACAGGCGGGAATTAAGTTTAAGAAAAGCCAGTTTCGGATTGGCGCTTATCAGGACAATAACGTTTTCGGCCACGAACTGTGCCAGCTCCGCCGTCGTCACACAGGCCTCGGCCTTGATTTCGGCGCCCTTGGCCTTTGCTTTTTTGTCATAGAAAAAACAAATTTCGCCGGTGCCTGCCTTTTCCATCGTATTGATGTTGTTAACCGTAACGCCGGCCTTTTCCGCATTTTGCAGTTCGGCCTCGCATATCTCGGCCACCTGCTGCAACGTAAAAGGTCCGTTATTGATAAAAAAACTGGTGTCAACCATTATCCTGCTCCTTAATTTCCTCAGCTAAGAGAATAATAATATCTTTTGCCGGACGCGAAGCCCGCAACGGGAAAAACGGACGGCTGCACCGCTCCGAATTTTTCCCGATGCGAACACTTCTCAAACACCGGCATCCGCCGCTTACAGACGGCTGCCGAAGTTCAGGCGGAACGCCTGCGTTTCGTCATAATCTTCCTTAACAATCGGGAAGGCGATATCGACGTCAATCTGCCCCATCGGCGACTGCCATGTAAAACCGAAACCGGCAGCGACACGCGGGCTTGACGAATAATCGACGATAGCGCGGTCAATGTTGTCCGGCTTGCCGAGCATACCCATGTCAACAAAGGTGCGTCCCTTGATGCCCAGTTCGTCCAAACCGATCGGGAAAGACATTTCCGCACCGGAATAAACCATCCAGTTGCCGCCCAGCGCGTCTTTGGTGTATTTGTCACGGGCGCCGATACCTGCCGTGTCGAAACCGCGAAGGGTCGAACCGCCGAGATAATACCGCTGCGACAAACGAACGTTTTCATCGCCGTAACCTTCAATATAACCGGCATTGACAAACAGTTTGAACGTATAATAGTCGGCCAGCGTATAATAGGTGTAAACCTTACCGTCAAAGCGGAGATATTTTTCATCGCCGCCTAAACCGGCAACATCGTTGCCGAATGACAGATAATAGCCCTCTTTCGGATTAATCGCGCTGTCGCGCTTGTCATAAACCAGCGTCTGTCCGATGGACGAAGCCGTAGAAGAACCGGCCTCTTCCTTAATGTAAACCGAAGCCAGCGAATCTACGTTGCTGATTTTGTCCTGACGCAGCGTATAACGGGCATACTGCGACAAATCGTCAGTATAGTTCCAGCCCAGACGGATTCTGCCGCCGGTCGTTTCGCTGTCGTAAGAACCCTCGTCCTGATAATCCTGCTCGGTTCTGAACAAATCGGCACCCGCGCTCAGACGACGGCCGAGGAAATACGGCTCCGTAAAGCTGATGTTGTAATCCGACGTACGCTGCGATACACCGACGTCCAATCCCAGCTGCTGACCTTTGCCCTGGAAGTTGTTTTCGGTAACGCCGGCACGGATCAAAGCACCGTTAACCGTCGAATAACCGACGCCGACGTTAAAGTAGCCGGTCGATTTTTCTTCGACCTTAACGTCAATGTCCGCTTTGTTTTCGTCATCGGTCGGCACCGTATTGATATCTACCTTGCTGAAATAGTCCAGATTCTCGATATTCTTGCGCGAAGCCCTGATTTTGGCAGGGTTAAAGGCGTCGCCCTCGTCAATGCGGAACTCGCGGCGGATAACTTCGTCATGCGTGCGCGTGTTGCCGTGAATGTTGATGCGGTCAACGAAAATCCTGTCGCCTTCGCGAACGTCAAAGGTAACGTCAAGCTCGCCGGTACGCGTGTTTTTCTGCAGATTCGGCACCACGTCGACAAAGGCAAAGCCCTTCTTGCCCAACTCGTCGGTAATCGCATAAACCGATTTTTCAACGAGTTCGGCATTGTACCAATCGCCTTTTTTGAACAAAATCTCGTCATACAGCGGCTTGACCTGAACATCGGAAATCTGCGAATTAACCGTAACATTGTCAATCTTGTAACGCTTGCCCTCGTCAACGACAAAAGTCAGCACAAAAGACTTTTTGTCGGGACTGAGTTCGGCAATCGCCGAAACGACGCGGAAATCGGCATAGCCGCGTTTCAAATAAAAGCGGCGCAGAAGCTCTTTGTCATAATTGGTCTTTTCCGGATCATAGTTTTCGGCGCTTGAGAAAATGCGGTACCAGCGGCTTTCCTTACTCATGATTTCGCCGGCCAGATCCTCGTCGGAATAATGCAGATTGCCGACAAAGTTAACCTTGGTAATTGCGGCCGAAGGACCTTCGTCAATTTCATAAATCAAATCGACGCGGTTCTGATCGCGGCGGATAATCTTCGGCTCAACCACGACGGCATAACGGCCGGAACGCTTGTAGACCTCCAGAATGCGCTGCACGTCTTCCTGCACCTTGGCTCGGTTGTAAATGGAACCGGCGGCAAGCTGCACTTCCGATTCGAGCAGGCTGTCGTCCACCTTGTCGTTGCCATCAAAAACCCGTTTGTTGACAATCGGATTCTCCATAACCCGTATCATCAGCGTCCCGTCAGGAGAAATATTGAAGACCACGTCATTAAACAGCCCCGTGGCATACAGCTGTTTCAGCGAGCTGTCGAGTTTTTCCTGACTTACGTTCTGCCCTTTTTTAATGTCCAGATACGACGCGACGGTTTCCGGCTCCACTCGTTCAAGACCCTTTACCGCTATCTGCCGGACATAGACGTCGGCGGCCGAAACCTCATGACTCAGAAACAGTGCAAACAGGCAAGTCCCAAAATACAGTTTTTTCATTATTCAATATTCCTCAACAATACCGATCGGCCTTTGTCAGGCAAACCAGCGGTGAAACAAACGGACAAAATCGTTCCAGGTTGCAAAAATCATCAATGCGATAATCAGGCTGAAACCAACCTTGAACAAAGCGTCCTTGATTTGGGTGTTAATTTCTTTTCCGACTGCAATTTCGGCCAAATAGATAACGATATGGCCGCCGTCCAGAACCGGAATCGGAAACAGGTTAATCAGACCGAGGTTAATCGACAGCAGCGCCATAAAGACCACCAGATCCAAAATTCCGTTCTGTTTGGAAATGTCTCCCGACATTTCGGCAATGCGGATAACGCCGCCGATTTCTTCGCCGCTGCGCTTGCCGGTAATCATCTGTCCGACACCGCGCAAAGTCGCTTCCGTCACATTCCAGGCTTCCATAAACGCCTCTTTTAAAGACTGCGGCAGCGAAAGCTTCTCATGGTCAAGCTCAATAACGTTGACCGACTTGACGCCGAGCATCGGCCGTTTGGTCATTTCGCCGTTAGCTTCGGGAACTTCCATTTCGATCAGCGGAAACTGCAGACGAATTTCCCGGCCGTCACGCAGAAGCTCAACCACAACCTCGTTGCCGACCGTCAAATCGACTTCCTTGCGAATGTCGTCAAAGCTGTCAATTTTGTTGCCGTTGATGGTCAAAATCCGGTCGTTGGCAACAATGCCGGCCTTAGCCGCCGCCGAATTTTCAAAAACTTCGCCGACCACCGGCGGAAAGTTGATTTTGCCCAAAAAGAAAAAAATGCCGGCAAAAATCAAAATTGCAAACAAATAGTTAGACACCGGTCCTGCCAGCGCGATAACCAGCTTCTTTGCCGGGCTTTGATACTGAAAAGTAAATTTCTTCTCTTCCTCGCTGAGTTCGGATGCTTTGCCGTCACCGGCCGACGACGCATCGTCGTCGCCCAGAAACTGACAGTAACCGCCCAGCGGAACCGCGGCAATTTTCCAGTAAGTTCCCTGCTTGTCCCTGCGTCCCCACAGTTCCTTGCCAAAACCGATGGAAAAGACGTCAACCTTGACGCCGCACATCCTTGCAACCGCAAAATGCCCCAGTTCATGCACAAAAACCAGAATGCCGAGAACAACGACAAACGGGACGACATAATAAACAGCGTTAATCAGCCATTCCATTTTTTTTACCTAACCTCAAACAACATCAAACCGAACTTGAACCACAAAGCGACCAGCGGCGCCGTGAAAATCAGGCCGTCCACCCGGTCAAACACGCCGCCGTGCCCGGGAATCAGATTGCTGGAATCTTTAATGCCGATACTGCGCTTGATATAAGATTCGACCAAATCGCCGATTTGCGCGATTACGGCGATAACGCCGCCGAAAACGGCATAAAACAGCGCATTGGCATGCAGGCTGAACAAATGGGAAAACACAACGCTCGCCGCAACCGAAAAGACTACGCCGCCGATTAATCCCGACCAGGTTTTGTTCGGACTGATTTTCGGCGCCAGTTTCGGCCCTTTGAGATTGCAGCCGACAACGTAACCGCCGATGTCAACGCACCAGACCATTATCAGAAACCACAGCGTCGTTACAAAGCCGACGGTGCCAAACAGCCAGATAAGCGACCCGATGCCGACGGAAATATAAGGCACGCCGAGTGTCAGCAGATTACGGCGTTCTTCGCCGCGGGCCTTAAACCAGACCAGCAATGACGCACCGGCGACAACCGCCGCGACGGCTGCCGAACAATTCAACAGAACGGCCGCCGACAGGGAGGCCGTGTAAGCCGTCGCATAAAAAGGCGCGTTTCTGTTGGGAACCATATGTGCCCATTCCCAGGAAAGCATTGCGCCGAAAACCAAAGCCAGAACATTAATCCACGGGCTGCCGGCATAAATGAGGGCTATTGTCAGGGGAGCAAGAACCAGCGCCGTTGCCACACGCTTAAACAATGAACTTTTTTTAGGCTTTTCCATATCTTCTCTCCCTCATATTGAAGTTCTTAATAATATCCTCAAGCAGCTTTTTGTTGAAATCCGGCCACAGCACATCGGTAAAGAAAAATTCCGCATAAGCGATCTGCCACAGAAGATAATTGCTGATGCGCTGCTCGCCGCTGGTTCGGATAACCAGATCCGGGTCCGGCATGTCTTTGGTGTAGAGCATATCAGAAAACAACTTAACATCAACATCATTCAGCGAAATATCACCCTCTTTTACAAGCGCCGCCGTCTTTTTGACCGCGTTGACGATTTCCTGACGGGAACCGTAACTCAGGGCTATACAAAGCGTCATCCCCGTATTGCGCAGCGTATCGGCCTCAATTTCCGCCATTTTCCTGACAATGTCGGCATCAAGCATTTCCCTTTCGCCGATAAAACGGATGCGAACGTTGTTTTGCTGAACTTCTTTCAAATCGCTTTGCAGATAGTCGCGCAACAGTCCCATCAGCGTTTTAACCTCATCCTCGCTGCGATTCCAGTTTTCGGTCGAAAAAGCGTACAGCGTCAGATATTTGATGCCGAGTTCTCCGGCGGCGCGGGTAATTTCCTTAACGACTTCGGCGCCCTTTCTGTGTCCCATGGACCGAGGCAGTCCGCGTCTGGCAGCCCAGCGCCCGTTACCGTCCATAATAATGGCCAAATGCTCTAATTTATTGTTTTCCTTTGTCAAAACCATAGCCCTGTTTTACTTTGACAGAAATAAATCATTTTAGAGAGATGTCTGGATTGATTTTGCGGGAAAGAAAAATTCCACAGCATCGAAGCCCTTGAATTTTTACCCCGGAAAAATCGCTCCGGATACTCTGTAAAACGGTTTTAGACCTGCATGATGTCCTTTTCTTTAACGGCAAAAGCCTCTTCCATCTTTTTGATGGTCTCGTCGGTCAGCTTCTGGATTTCGTTCTCATATCTTTTTTCTTCGTCTTCCGAAATCTCGTTGTCTTTCTTCAGCTTTTTAATGCCGTCGAGCGCATCGCGGCGCACGTTGCGAACCGCAACCTTGCCCTGCTCGGCATACTTGCCGGCAATTTTGACCAGTTCCTTGCGGCGCTCTTCGGAAAGCGGCGGAATGGGAATGCGGATAAGCTGTCCGTCGGAAGCCGGATTAAGCCCGAGTTCCGATTCCCGCAACGCCTTTTCAACGCTCTTGGCCAAACCTCTGTCCCACACGCTGACCGACAGCGTGCGGGCGTCCGGAACCGAAATGGTGCCGATTTGCGACAGCGGCGTCATCGAACCGTATGCCTCGACCAGAATGCCGTCCAGCAGGCTGGCGTGCGCCCGGCCGGCACGCAGGCCGCCGAAATCGGCTTTCAGCGATTCCAGGCTCTTTTCCATGCGGGTCTTAGCGTCGTTTTTAATTTCGTTATAATCTGCCATTGTTTTATACCTCTTTCTTGATAATTGTAAACTTTCCGCGGCCGCAGACGGCATCGGCCAGCGAACTTTCGCCGGTCTGGGCAAAAACCACAATCGGAATATTGTTTTCGCGTGCCAGCGCCACCGCCGCCGTATCCATAACCTTCAGCTGGCGGGCGATAACCTCGTCGTAAGTGACTTCGGCAAACTTTCTGGCTTTTTCGTTCTGCTTGGGGTCGCTGTCATAAACGCCGTCGACCTGTGTCGCCTTCAAAAGCGCGTCGCACTGCATCTCGGATGCCCGCAGGGCGGCGCCGGTATCCGTAGTGAAATAAGGATTTCCCGTGCCGCCGGCAAAAATGATGACCCGTCCTTTTTTCAAATGGCGCACCGCCCGACGGTAAATGTAATCTTCGCATACGGCCGGAATATGAATGCCTGACATAACCCTTGCCGAAACGCCGATTTTCTCCAAAGCGCTTTGTACATAAAGGGCGTTCATAACCGTCGCCAGCATGCCGACCTGATCGGCCACCGTTCGGTTCATGCCCTTGGAAGCTTCCTTGGCACCGCGGAAAATATTGCCGCCGCCGACCACTACGCAGATTTCGACACCGTTGTCGTGTACGTCTTTAATCTGCCGCGCCAAAGCATCAATGACCTCGGCCGACATTCCGAAACTTTTGTCGCCCATCAGGCCCTCGCCGGAAAGTTTAAGCAGTATGCGCTTGTATTTTGGATCCATCAGTTCCTCGCGATTTGACTATATAGTTACCGCGTATATTATCCGAATAATCCGCTTTGTCATCAATATTTTTACAGTTTTCGGCAAAAAAGTTAGGCGCGCGCCGCCACAATTCACAAGCCGCCATTTTTTAAATTGCAAAAAAGGCGCGTTGAGTTTAAGAATAAACCATACTTTAATTATATCGGACGTTTTATCATGACAATTCACACCGTTTTATTCCTCTGCGCCCTCGGCGGCTATCTGCTCGGCTCCATTCCCTTCGGCCTGGTTCTGACCCGCATGGCCGGCTACGGCGATATCCGCAAAATCGGCTCCGGCAACATCGGCGCCACCAACGTTCTGCGCACCGGCAACAAAACCCTGGCGCTGCTTACCGTTATTCTCGACGCGTTTAAAGCCGGCTTCGCAGCCTGGCTGGCATACCGCTTCGTACCAGCTGCCGATTATGTTTTTTTCGGCCTGTTTACCAAGCTTAACGTCGTCGCGTCGCTGCTTGCCGGCACTGTCGGCGTTCTCGGCCACAATTTTCCGGTCTGGCTCGGTTTCAAAGGCGGCAAAGGCGTTGCCTCGGCATTCGGTTTCATCGTCGTTACCAACTGGCACGTCGGCCTGCTTGCACTGGGTGTCTGGCTGATAATGGCCTTTCTGTTCCGCTATTCTTCGCTGGCGGCCCTTACCGCGGCGGTTTCGGTTCCGGTCTTCTCCTTTTTCATGGTCGAACCGGTTTACGCTCTCTTTTACAGCTTCATCGCCGTGCTGGTCGTCATCCGCCATCACGCCAATATCCGGCGCTTGTTCAGAGGCGAAGAAAGCAAAATAACCTTTAAGAAGAAATAGCCTTGGCCGCCACGGATACGGAAATTCTCGCCCGGCTCCGCCTGATTAACACCGACGGCATCGGGCCGGTTACCTTTTACAAACTGCTGAAAACATGCCGCAGTGCCGAAAACGCTTTGCGCAGCCTGCCGCCGAAATTTCATCCTGCCCCGCTTGCCGCCGCCGAACGCGAAATTTCTCTGGCCCGCGCCAAAGGCATTAAAATTTTGGCCTTCGACAATCCCGAATATCCGCAGAAACTGCGCGAACTGGAAGACGCGCCCCCTTTTCTTTACGTCAAAGGCCGCACCGACATCCTCAATCGGTCGCCGGCCGTTTCCGTCGTCGGCGCGCGCAACGCTTCGATTAACGGCCGCAAACTGGCCTCCCGGATTGCCTACGATCTGACCGGCGCCGGCGTTCTGATTGTCTCCGGCATGGCGCGGGGCATTGACGCGGCTTCGCACAAAGGCGCCATGTATGCGCTTGAACAAAACGGACCGACGGTGGCGGTGCTCGGAACCGGCGCGGACATCGTTTATCCGGCAGAAAATTTTTCCCTTTATGAGCAGATTGCCGCGCAGGGCGCCGTCATTTCCGAATTTCCGCTCGGCACCGAAGCGCAAAGCGGCAACTTTCCGCGCCGCAACCGCATAGTCTCTGCGCTGGCCGACGCTGTCCTTGTCGTCGAAGCCGGCATTCATTCCGGCTCGCTGATAACTGCCCGGCTGGCATTGGAACAGGGACGCGACGTTTTTGCGGTGCCCGGTTCGCCGGTCGAAGCCCGCGCCGCCGGTCCCAACAAACTTATCCGCGACGGCGCTTTTCTGGCCGAGGGCGCCGAAGATATCCTCAACGGCCTGAACCTCGCCCGCTGCCGGAAAATAAAGCCGCTGCCGCCGGTTGCCGCGGAAGATTTATTTGCAAAACCGCTTGACAAAGTCGAAAATAATGTCGATATTCCTCAACAGCCGGACCAGACGGAGAAAAAGCCCAAAGTCATCGACTTTCTTACCGCGGAAGGCGTTTATGTCGATGAAATCATCCGCGCCACGGGGTTGGAACCCGCCGCGGTTTCCCTTGAGCTTTTGGAACTCGAAATGGCCGGCAGGATTGAGCGCCAAGTCGGCAACAAAGTGGCATTAATCAAACGAGCAAAGAAAGACGCAATATGAAATTAGTTATCGTTGAGTCCCCGGCCAAAGCCAAAACCATCAACAAATATCTCGGCTCCGATTATAAGGTTCTGGCCAGTTTCGGCCACATTCGCGATTTGCCCAGCAAGGACGGCTCCGTCAACCCGGACGACGGTTTCGCCATGACCTGGGAGCTCAGCGCCGGCGGCAAAAAACGCCTCAACGACATCATCGCCGCGCTCAAGGACTGCGACACGATTGTCCTCGCATCCGACCCGGATAGAGAAGGAGAAGCGATAGCCTGGCACATTCTTGAAGAACTGACCGCCCGCAAGAAAATCAAAGACAAGAAAATCGAACGCGTCGTCTTTCACGAAATTACCAAATCCGCCGTTACCGAAGCCATTAAAAATCCCCGCCAGATTGACGACAATCTGGTTTCCGCCTACATGGCCCGCCGTGCGCTCGACTATCTGGTCGGCTTTACGCTCTCGCCGGTGCTGTGGCGCAAGCTTCCCGGTTCCAAGTCGGCCGGCCGCGTTCAGTCGGTCGCCCTTCGTCTGATTTGCGACCGCGAAAACGAAATTGAAAAATTCAAACCCGAAGAATACTGGACGGTCGACGTTGACCTCATTACCAAAACCCAGGCGCTGATTCGCTCGCACCTGATAACCCTCGACGGCAAAAAGCTCGAAAAATTCGACCTCAACACCGAGGCTAAGGCCATGGATGCCAAAGCCAAAATCGAAGCGCAGGAATTCCATGTTTCCAACGTCGAACGCAAAAAGGCCAACCGTTATCCGGCACCGCCGTTTACCACCTCCACCCTGCAGCAGGAAGCGGCCAGAAAGTTAAGGTTCAGCGCGAAGAAAACCATGCAGGTGGCGCAAAAACTGTATGAAGACGGTTTTATAACCTATATGCGTACTGACGCCGTCAACCTCTCGCAGGAAGCCATTGCCGCCTGCCGTGAAGTAATCGTCAGGTATTTCGGCGAAGCCTACCTGCCCAAAACCGCCAAGGAATACAAAACCAAATCAAAGAATGCGCAGGAAGCGCACGAAGCCATTCGTCCGGCACATGTTTCCGACACGCCCAAAAAACTGGAAGTCAAGCTCGATTCTGACGCGCACAAACTCTATGAACTTATCTGGAAACGCACCGTTGCCTGCCAGATGAACCCGGCCGTACTGGACAAGGTCGTTATCGATTCGACCTCCGCCGACGAAAAAATCATCCTCCGCGCTACCGGACAGGTCATAGATTTCGACGGTTTCCTGAAACTTTATCAGGAAAGCAAGGACGACAGCGACGACGATGACGAGAACCGTATACTGCCGAACGTCGAAAACGGCGAAAACGTCAGCAAGGGCGACATTATTCCCGAACAGCACTTTACCACGCCGCCGCCGCGCTTTACCGAAGCGAGCCTGGTTAAAAAGCTTGAAGAACTCGGCATCGGCCGCCCGTCGACCTATGCCTCGATTATCGCCGTGCTTCAGGAACGCAAATACGTCCGTGTCGAAAAACTGCGTTTCATTCCCGAAGACCGCGGCCGCATCGTAACCGTATTTCTCGAAAACTTCTTCAAAAAATATGTCGAATATGACTTTACCGCCCAGTTGGAAGAATATCTGGATGACGTGTCCGCCGGCGAAATGGAATGGAAAAAGCTTTTGGGCGGTTTCTGGGTCAAATTCATCAAAAACATTGATGCCGTCAAACCGCTGCAAATCAGCGAAGTAATCGAAAAAATCGACGAAGTTCTGTCCTATCACCTCTTTCCGCCGCGCGAAGACGGTTCCGATCCGCGCGTTTGCCCCGAGTGCGGCAAAGGCCGCCTTTCGGTCAAACTGGGAAAATTCGGCGCTTTTCTGGGCTGCTCCAACTATCCGGAATGCAAATACACCAAACCGCTGACCGACGTCAAGGAAGAGGAAATGAAAGACACGCCGCGCCCGGCTAATCCGGAAGACAAGGTTCTCGGCGAAATGAACAGCCTGAAGGTTTACCTCAAAAAAGGCCCTTACGGCTATTATGTCCAGCTCGGCGAAGACGCCACCGCCACAACCGAAAAACCCAGACGCAGTTCCCTGCCGAAATTTCTGAAACCTGAAGATGTTACTTTAGAACAGGCGTCTACCTTGTTGAGTTTGCCTAAACAGCTCGGCAACGGCATTGAGGTCAACATCGGCAAATTCGGCCAGTATCTGAAACAGGGCGGCAAATCAAAATCGCTGACCGGCAACGACAACATCTTCAACATCACGCTGGAACGCGCCGAAGAAATTCTCAAAGGCGTTGCCGAACGTCCGGCCGGAAAAATTCTCGGACAGCATCCGAAAGACAAAGCCGACATTACTTTAAATTCGGGACGTTACGGCCCTTACCTCAAGTGGGGCAGAAACAATTACGCCATTCCGAAAGAATATCGAGACAAAGAACTGACGCTTGACGATGCACTGAAAATAATCAGCGCTAAAAAATAAAACAAACCCCTCGTCTGAGGGGTTTGTTTTTTCAGTTGAAATGATTCTTTTTGGCCAGATGTTTTTCCCTAAACCTCTTTCGCTGGCTTTTCAACGGCAACAGACAGGTCACGGCAGCCAGCAGATGACGTTTCAACTTCTTCAGCAGTCCGCCGAGATATATTTTTGAACAATACCATTTCAGGCTGATCGACAGGCTCAACCGCACATTGTGCAAAGCCCGGTCAAAAAGTTCCGCTTCTCCCTGCCATTCACAGGCCGGATTACGGTAAAACGTAACTTTGGTTATGCCGTCGGCCGGCTTCTCCTCACGATAGCCGGTTTTGACCGCAGACAGACAGATATAAAGCAAATCCGTCTTTTTGCCCGCAAACGCTTCCGTCATCGCCCGATAGCTCCGAATGATTTCCGCATCGTCCCAAACCTCGTCCTCGGCGCAATGCACCAGCAAAATCCGCCGCGCCGCGTCAATTTTGTTTTTGAGTTTGGCAATCCGGCGGTCATATTTTGCCTTCACGGCAGGATAACACTCATGAATACTGCGGCCGGTATCAAAATCATGCGCGGAATATATGCCGGTCGCCAAATCATCCACTTCGTCAAAGCGGGGCTGTTTCGAACGCAGACGCAAATTCTTTTCGAGCAGAAAATCTTTAAAATCCGTTTGCAGCAGCTTTTCAACCACGTCGGGATTTTTAATGTAAATCCAGTCGAACGGAAACGATTCATACTGAAGGTGCAAACGCCGCAGATTGAAAGAACACTTGCATTTGCTGCCGATGGGAATAATCAAATCATATGTCTTCTTCATTAAAAAAATCTCCGACAAAATTGGGCAAATAATATCCTATCCCCATAAAATGTCAAAGATTTTCCAGTTCCGCCTCAAACCGACGGTTGACTCCGCCGGACATTAGACTATTCTGACAGACAGACAAATAATGACAGGCAACCATGACAAACGATAACAAACAACCGGGCTATATCCTGAAAAAACACATCGTCAAATTTCTGACTTTCTGGATCTTTCCCGAGATTCTGCGCAAATATGCCGCCCGTCGCCTGCGTTGGCGCCTCGGCATCGGCGCCCAGCCCGAAACGCTGGCTGAACATCTGAATTATCAGCGTCACATAAAACAGGCACGCAAAGAAGCCGCAACAAAAAACATCTTCGCCTATCGGATTGTTTCTCTCGGCAGCGACTGTTTCAGCCGCACGATTCCGACCCTGTGGGGTGTCAAACCGCGTAAAAGACAAGGAGAACCGGGCTGCCCGTTTGACCTCAGCACCAATTTTCTAAGCGGAATCGTCCGCAATATTGAAGAAGACTTCGCAAACTATTTTAATACGCTGCATTTCAACGGACGCTTTTGGGAAATCGCGCGCAGCAACACCGTTTTCAGCCACGAAAACGACTGCGGACCGAATGATGAAAACACCGTCCGCAAAAGGTTTTCAGGACGTATCGACAACTTTCGCCGCGCACTGGCGGATGTCAGGCCGGCTTTGTTCGTCCATCACTTTATCCGAGGATTGAACGACGCGACTCCCGATGAAACGGCAAGATTGCTAAACCGCCTCTGGCAGTTGCTGAACGACAAACGCTGCGGACTGCCGTTCCGACTGCTGGTTGTCGACCATTGCAACTATATTCCCGCCGCCGAACTCATTCCCCAAATCTGCCTTTTCGCTCCGGATTATCTGCCCGAAACCTATGTCTGGAATTACCCCGAATATCGAATGTCTGCGGCCGGCCTGCGCTTTGAAACGGAATTTATCGAGATTTCCCAAAAACTGATTAACCAAATGAAAACAGACAAAAAATCAGTCCCCGAACCGGCTGTATCTGCCGACTGAAAATTTGGCAACAGTTAAGGTTTTACGGCATTTTGTGACTTTGGCATCTTTCTTTAATATAATTAACCAGTTCTCTCAAATCGCTTTCTGACAACGGCAGCTCAAAATCAGTATTCTGCATCTTCAAAAACATTGTCGAAATCGTTCGTCCGTTGACAACGGTTTTTTCGTTACAGCCGGTTCCGATACAGATACCCAGCCGATCATACAACACATGTAAATTTTTCGTATCTCCCGGATCAATGTCAAAAGCTTGCAGAGAAATAAGCACATAAATACCGTTGTAGCTGGTTGCCACCCATTTCCAGTTTCGCAAATCATATGCCGTTTTAAAACGTCCGCTTCCGTATCTGGAAAGTCCCTGCCCGCCGGCATACGGTCGGTTGTCATAACTTTTTCCGTCAGCCTTATAAAAAAGCGGCCTGCCTTCTTCGTCTTTCTGCCGCGCCAGAAAATCAATTATCTTTTTTCTTTCTTCTTCCCGCCGGTTATTATATTCAGACTTTATTTCCGCAAATGTCATCTTTGACAGCATCTCATATCCCCCCGATATGCCAAACCGCTTAATATCGCCACTTTACCACCAACAAACGCGCAAATCTACAGAAATTTACCCCACCGGCAGCCGCCCCTCATATCAAAAACAAAACTTACCGACACAACAAAAAACCGGTTTTCCCAAAAAGCAACCGTTGCAATTTTCCTCTAAAAAGAACCGCAAAAGTCTAAAAAACAGCGGCTAAAAGTCCAAAATCGCGCGGCGTGCTACACTACACACAGCACCATTAAAAAAACCGCCTAAATGGCGGTTTTTTAATGGTGCTCGGGGACGGGATCGAACCGCCGACACGAGGATTTTCAGAACTAAGCTTTACAAAAATATTCTTATTAAAATTCAATAAATTAAAAATAACAAATAAAGCATTGTGCAAATTTTGTGCAAAAAAAATTAAAGTTTGCATAGTTCCAATTCCTGTCTCAATTTGTTTAGCCGCCCCAGCCACTCCCAAGTGTTCGGAAATTCCGAATAGTTCGCTTTTTCCAGCTCGGCCGCAACGGCCGGACCGGCCGGCGGCCACACCGGGCAATAGTTAGAGTTTACCGTCGTACATGAGCTTAAGCAGCTCAGCGCGGCCAGCGTTAGGCTTAGCATGAACCTCCGCCCTTTCCCTCGAAACATATTTCACAACCTCCACCTGCTCTTTTACAATCCGAACTTCGGCATGACTACGGCCAAGCAGATAAGCTCCACCAAGAGCAACAGCAAAAAGAACAAAACCAACCGCATATCTCATAGCACCGCCCAAGCTAACCAAGCGCCCATATACACGCCGAAAATCCACTCGCCCCAATTCCAGCCGGATTTTCCCAGCGCTTTCAATTTTTCAAGAAGACCACCGAGCCAGTAACAAACACCCATTCCGAGACCTGACAACATAATCGGCAGGCTTCCGAGATACAGGCCCCAGAGAAAGGTAATAATTAACCCTGTTAAGGTAGTCCCACAAAAGCCGAACAGTTTTGGATATTCATAAAGCCAGACGGTTTTTCCTTTGAAACTGATACGGCAGCTATACAGCAAATCATCAATTAGTTCGCATTCCCGATACTGTACTAAATTCGGGTTAAGTTTTCCGCCCTCAAGCAGCCGGCCGATATACAATCCCCAGCCATACAGCTGATAGCTTGCATAGCAGCAAATAAACCCAACGATGGCTTTCTCAAGGTTGTTTCCAAAATGGAAATAGCCACAAACACCGAAAAACAGCGCATACCAAATTTTGTTGGCCGGGATGTATTTTTTCCAAAGTCCGCCGCGGATTCGCCACAACAATGCCGAAATAACGACAATTCCCAATGAAATCAGATAAATCATATTTTCCATACTCCCTTTTCAATTAAACGGGCAATTCGTACCGCCCTTTCTCCAACATCTTTGGCATATTTTGAAGCCAGACATTCGGTTGCCGCCTGCGTGTAGTTACCGACACCCATATAACCCAGCATCTTCTTGAACTTCAAAAGTCCAGCAATGCCAAGATTAAAAGCCATATCCACCAGCGCATACTGCCGCTCGTCGTCCAACTGTTTCCAAAAAGGAATCCGGTCGGCACATTCGGCTTCAACGCACTTAATATCGTTTCTGAGCAGAAAGAAAGCGGCGTTTTTGGTAATGCCGCTTCTATAATCGCCAATAACTTTAATTTCTTCAGCCGTCGGCGGATTGGTTTCCAGATTCCGTCCCACGCCGATAGTCAGATAGCCGGCCGGGCACCGATACGGCTGCAGCCTTATCCCCTCGTGCAGACAAAGCCTCTGCACCGCTTCATTCTCGTTTATCATCGCTTTTGCCTCCGATCCTCTGTTCAAAAATATCCGGAACTTTGTTCAAGCACCGGATAAGCGCGTCATAAATCTTCGTGGAAAGAACACCGCAAAGATACCCGACACAGGTTGATACTTCCGGATCATAACCAAAATGTGACATGATCATTGCCGGGGTATAGCAGAAGCTAAACCCTAGAATAAATACGCATAAAGTGCGCCGAAAGCTCACAAACCGTTCATTAAGCATATTCCAAACTCCTGCAATAAAAGAAGCTACACAAAGCGAAAAATCGTTCAAATCCACTGCATATCTCCATAAAAAAAGAGAGCGTTTCCGCTCTCTTTTGTTTTTTAGTTCATTTTTCGGTCATAATAATCTGCTTTGGCAAGATTCTTTTCAACCTCGCTCATGTCTTTTAATATATCCGAGACGTCCATTATCTCGCCCATCTTAAAATCATTTTTGCTTTTGCCGAAAGCGGTCAGCGTCTCAATCATCATTTTGACGCCTTTGTGCATATCCCTGCGCATTTCGCAAACTTCATCTTTGTTCATATCAATTCTCCCCATATTTTTTCAAGGCTTCCATAATCTCTGCCGGCGTGCCGGCCGAAATTTTAATCTGTCCCAGTGCCGTATTAAAACTCGCATCATGCATATTGCCTAGATACTTCCTGACAGCACTTTCCAAAACATCCAAATCGATATAATCACTATCGCCTGCCAACATTTTTAACATCCGCACGCCCTGCGTCTGCAGCTTATAGTGAGCAGCTGCCGCGGCAAGGCCATTTATTAATGTCGGCTCCATATTGCCGAAGGTCTGCGCAACATACTCGCTCGTCGCTAACATGGCATTATCAAGATTTATCTTCATTTCTGTTCCTTTCTATAAAGAAAGGAGCGGGACAGTAAACCCGCTCCTCGGGTTTACTGCTGTTTAGCAGCTTTGTTTGCCATGATTACGGTGTTAGTTTCACCAGTGGCCGTGGTATTAACCACCTGCGCCTGAAAGCCAACCGGAACACATCCAGGCATTGGCTGCGGACAAATCACACTCAGCGGAATAATTTCCTTTGTAATATCGTTCAGACGGCTGTTAATGCGTGCAAATTCCTGATTTGCCGAAGCAAAACCAAAATCGGTCAACTGCTTATTGAGAGCGACTTCCTTATCCAGACGACAAATCTCCGCCTGCTGCCGTTCGCGACTGTCAACCAGCTCTTTGAAGATTGTTTCAAAGCGGCCGTTGACACGTTCTTTTTCTGCCGCCAAACGGTTCGTATAATCTTCAAACAGCTTCAAATCGCTGGTATCCGAATATTCTTTGGCCTGCAGTCTGGCAATCTCCAGATTCTGCGCAAGTTCAAAACGGTTGACACACGTATTGTCGGAACAGGGCTGACTGACCACAACAGTATCGTTTACGGCACAACCTCTGCCGTTTCGTCCCATCTCTTCGCGAAAAATCTCCCGTACTTTCTCTTCACTACACTTTGAACCCAGTGCCGTTGCACCCATGGCTGTACCAGCAGCGCCCAAACCAGTGTTCAGAAACTTCCAAGCCGCTGAACCGAGAGAGCCGGCATTTACTTCAATACTCATTTCATTTCTCCTGAAAATGTAAGCACCATTGCTTACATTTTCAGGATAAAGGTATCAAATCTCACTGTAGAGTTTCCGCAAGGGCGCCTTAAGGCTTACGTCCAGTTCGAGAAAATCCGCCACGTCAAAGCCGTCAAGTATCTTCAAGGTCGCCTTATGGTGCACTTTCTTTACCCACTGAATACCCCGGCCGGTTTCATAAGGAATCTGTTTAATCAACAGCCCGTCTACATATCTCAGTTTCATAATAGAAAGTTCAAGCTCGGACAATCTGAGTTTTTCAAACTTCTGTATCAATAATTGAGGATGTTTCCTGCCGGCTTCGCGCAGGTCTTCCTTAAATTTTTTTATCCCTGACATTGAATTTCCCATTTTCGCGCATATTTACCAAAGCGGGAAAGGAAAGCCTTTCTTTGCCAGGGATTGCTGGCAAGACGGGGAGTTGCAGCTCCCCGTCCCTGTTTTAACTAAATTTTTAAAATTTCCGCACCGGGTTTCGGATATTTCGCCTTGACCGCCAGACAGTCCTTCACATATCTGTCAAGCTGCGCATACCCTTCGGCCTGCAGTTCCTTGTCTTCCGAATTAATTTTTACCTGTGCGTCCAGATATTCCCGAATATCAGGGTATTCCGCAGCTCGTTTTTCGGCATAGGTCGGCGGCTCCGGTTCAACCACCGGCGCCGGTTCGGGTTCCGGAATTCTATTGATTCGAAAGAACCTGTAATAATCCTCGCGTTCATCGACCAGCTCGTCAAGCGTGGCGTTGTTTTCCCGGCACCAGCGCTTCGCCGCGTTAAAATTTTCGTCCCAGCTTCCGTCAATGTATTGTATGATTTTTCCGTAATCGTATTCCATTTTCAATATGCTCCCACTGCCTTAATTAAAATTTCCCCATAATATCCTTTTCCGCCGCCATAGATACCATAGCTGCCGCCGCCACCGGCGCCGGGCGCCGTGGCATCTGCATTTGAAGGACCACCGCCGGAATTGGTTAAAACCGAATTGCCGCCGCCGCGGATAATGCCGCCGTTTCCGTTTGACTTCACGGTATAAGACAAAACATCAATGTCACTTGATATTGATAGCAGGCCGCCGTTATGTGGATCTCCGGCAGAACCGATAACGCCGATACGGCCGCCGCCCAGCGTCATAACCCCTGAGATAACGGTGTCTTCCCCGTTGCCTCGGCTGTCAGGCGGACACTTTCCTGCCGTTACCGTAACTTTTTTTGCCTCCCTTATGTGTATATACCCTTCAAAACCGGCACCGCTGCCGCCGCCGTAACCATCGCCCCAGCCACTTGCATTACCCCAAGCCCCGGCGCCCTGACCGCGGATATAATAAATCCCTCTTGCCAGAGTTCCCGACCAGCTTGCACCATTGTTTACATTGCATATCGTCTGTGTCGCGTTATAACTGCAATAACACATGAAAGCACGGGTTTCCGCCTCTTCTTTCGCAGGATTGAAATTACTTATCCGTACGGTTGAAGTTGTCCAGAAACCAATCGGCAGCCCATGATACTGAACCCATGTATTGTTGTTCAAAGTCCACCAAAGCGTATTATCAGAAGTTCTGTAGCAGAAAGCATAGCCGTCCGGCGCCGCCGACAATTCCGCCGCCTCTATATAATTATCGCCCTGTATCGTATATTCGCCGTCCAACACAACGCCGTAGAATGCACTCCGGTCAAAAGCCATGGTTCGCATAACCATTTTGTCAAAAGTCCGTTCCACGCTCTTATAGCTGCCGTCTTCGTTCAGACCATCGGCCATCAGGCCTTTAACCCCCGGCAACGCATAGGCTGTTGAGCCGATAAAGCCGAAACCGTTGAAAACATGTTTAACCTTTTTCGTGGCGCCGGTTCCGGCCATCGTGAAAACATTAACAGGAAACGACCCGTAACCGACCCACGTTGAACCGGAATCAGTCGTGCACTTCACAATATTCTCGGAAGTATCATACCAAAGCGCATATTGTCCGAAATTGCTCGGTGCCGTATCCTGACTATAGTGCGGATTAAACCACCAGAAACTATGCGCCGGAGAGATTGAAGTAATAAACTCCGCACTTGCCGGGTCGGAAGTGATGTCAATGCTTAAATCCGTATCATATCGCACCTTGTAAAAAAGATTGTTTCCGTCCCAACTGACAGCCGTGATTATGCCGCCGTTCAGACTGCCGCCGACATTAAGAGCCGGAGCGGCCTTTCCGTAAGGAACCCAAACTTCGCTGCCGGCATGCAGCGTCGGCGTCGTCCCGTTCACGATTTCAAAGTTGATGTCCTGCGGAATATGCGTAATACAGTTGCTGTTTTTCGTACCCAAAAAAGCATAGGCCAGTTTCTGTCCGCCCAGATACGAATCTTTGGCCTTCACGGCATCATTCGCCAGCCAAAGCTTTCCATCAATGTAAAGTGTCGTTTGGTTGGCATCTATCGAACCGGAAAACGGCGATCCGGGATCACTCTGGTCAATGCCTAAAATCAGAACACTGTCTTTTGTATACGGTTGTTTGGTGCCGGCGATATAAATGTCGTTTGTCCATTCGGCCGCCCCTTCGGGTTTAATAAACGTTTGATAAAACGATCCGTTCCAGTAAAAGGAAAAATAATAGGTGCTCCCGACAACAAAGGTATAGTTACCCTTGAACGATCCGGCAATATCATATGATGTGCCGTTTGACGAAATCCACACGCGATATGAGCCATCCGAAGCAATCCCTATATCCGCCAATCCCTTTAAGTCCTGTACCGAAGACAGAATGGAACCCCCAAGAGCTGTGCAGGTAAATTTAATAAAAAATTGAAAGTTAGACATCTTTTCCGGCAATTTCTGACTGGCTTGCAGGTAGCCGCTCGACGCCAAATCCGATCCGGCATAAAAACCACTGTATACACCGTTGTTTTCGGTCAAATTGCCGACCGCCTTAAATCCCGAATTTTTATGGCCCACGTATAAAGGCATGGCTTAAACCTCCGGAATACAGTACAAAACGCCGGCCTCCGGCGACACCGGCAGCACGGACACCGGTTTGGCAACGTCTTTCCAGCTGGCGACGGTTCCGTCCGTTCCCAGCCACTTTCCGGCACTTCCGCTTTGGTCGGGAAGCGTCTGCCCTTTTGCCACGCCGGCCCAATATTCCGCAGACCCTTCCGGCCGCGTCTCAATTGTTCCGGTTGCCCAGCTTTCAGCCTTCTCCGCCGAATTCGCCGCAGCCTGTGCAGAATCAGCCGCCGCGGCCGCGCTGCTGTCCACTGCGGTCTGTTTCACTTCCGCATTTGCATTGAAATCATTTGTCTTTTCGGTTGCATTCCCATCAAAAACTGTTGTTTTGGCGACAACGTGTTCATCAAAGGCTGTTGTTTGGGCCGCAACATGCGTATTAAAAGAATCTGTTGTTTGGGTCGCATTCTCGTCGAAAGCAATTGTCTTTTCAGCAGCGTGTTCATCAAAGCCGTTTACTGTTGCCGCCGCTGATGATGCCGCTTCCGCCGCAGCTGTTTTTGAGCTTTCGGCATTTCCTGCGGCTGTCAACGCCGTTGCCGCAGAACCGGCGGCGGCCGTCGCGGCATTACTGGCGTTGGATGAATTTTCCGCCGCGCTGTCAGACAGTGGCTTAACTTCTGTTAAAACATACTCGTCTATTACCGGTTTAACCGTTTTTTCAACATATTCATTAATCTGCGGCTCTGAAATATCTTTCACGACTTCACTGACGATCGGCTTGGCCTCAGTTTCAATATAGCTGTCAATTTCCGGTTTGGAAACATTTTCAACATAATCCTGAATCTCTTTTTGCCCGGATTTCACATACAAAAGCGATGTGTTAATCTCGAACTGGCACTGTTCTTGAACCAAAACCTCAATTTTTCCGGCAGTTTCCGGCTGAACAAAAATATCCGCATTATTACTCATTTTGTTACCTGCTCCGTAATTCTGAAGATTCCTGTTTTATTGACATCCATCGGGAATATCGTATTTACCCGGCCGTCTTTGTCCGTCCACTGAATATCGACCTTATAATCTGCCGGATCATACTTCGTTTCGGCCGGGGTCAAAGCAAAACTTGCCATTGCTTCCGATGCCGTAACCTCGCCCTTTTTCGTAAAAACCAGATTATCACTGTCAATTTCCCTGACCTGCATCTCAAAGACAGAATCCGTCAAATCAATTTTCTGTCCCTGTTCATTGACAAATTTCAAAACCACGTCAAAACTGTCTCCCTGTCTGACGGCAATAAGGTTTGGTAATATCATTCCGCTCATCGCACATGCCTTTCATAAACAAGCCGCAGGCCGCCGGCATTGCTGCCGTCTCTGCTGCCCTTCCCCCATTCATCATATTTCGAAACGCTTTCGCCGCCGGAGCCCTCATCAAAACTGAGCTTCACACCGCCGTCATTACCATTTATCTTAGTTTCCGAAAGCACATCCAGCGCTTCGGCTATCGTAACAACGCCGCCTTTGCCACCGCTGTTGAAAGCACCTTTTGTCCCACCGCCGGCCGTAATCATGCGCTCGCCGTCCAATTCCATATATGCGGCAGCACCGTCCAGACTTCCGGCCTCATTACCTGCCGGTGCAAATAAAACAATCTTCCGGCTGACCGGATTGTAAAACGTAACTTCGGCAAAAGCGCCTGAACCGCCGTTTGCCGCCCACGGATATCCTTCAAGCGCCCATCCCAGACCGCTGCCGCCGGAACCGCACAACGAAACAGTCCAAACCCCAACCGACAGTGTCCCCTCATACTTTCCGGGACTTTGATAGCTGACAACCTCGCCTTTTTCATAGGGATTAACGTCCCAAACTTTCGTTTTTCCCTTAAAAACCTTGCCAATCAGCGTACCGCCATGATAGATTTCGCCGATTTTTACCGTTCCTTTGAAAATCATAGGCTACTTCTCCGGCAAAAAATAATAAGTATCACTGTCCGGCTCTTCCGGCAATTCCTCAACATACTGAAACTGCGCCGCCAAATCATCAATCGCCTTTTCCGTATTCGTTTGCAGTTCGTCAAGTTGCGCCCGATTGACGGCATCCGTGCTGACAGTTCCTTTTGCCATATTTTTAACCTGAAAATTTCCCATTTTCAGATTACCGGTCATCGTCGCACGACCGTCACGAAGCATCGTATCATTAAAGCCTTTGGCAAAATTGTCGTCTTCCTCATCCATGCGGTCAGACATAATATCAATGTCGTTTTGTCGGTCTTCTTCCCAGTTGTGCATCCGGGTAAAATTCCCCTCTGAATCAAAAGGCATCATTTTCTCCATAAAAAAAACCGCCTTGTTCATACAAAGCGGCAGACCATAAAAAAAGGAGCGGACAACAGGTCCCACTCCTTCACTTTACAAAAAGCCTATTATATCCTGTGGATAATGTCAAGATGTTTTTTAACGATAATCGTCTAATAACTCATCTAATGAATTCAGTATTTTCGTCTTGACCGATTTTTTCATCTTTTTATTCTCTTTTATTTTTTTGTGAATAAGAACAATCTCATCAAAAGTTAAAAACGAAATACGATCTGAAATATTAACAGAGCTTAAATCAAAGGCATCAGCACATTCAATCCAACGATCCATCCCCAAAAAACTATGATCCCTTTGTAAAATCGGAATACAATCATAATTTTTTCGATTTAATGTATTAACTAATAAGAATAAATCCGGACTCAAATTAACACAAATACATCTTTTCTCTTTAGGAGGGTAAATATCGGCAATATACGCAATATAAATTCCGCCAACTTCCAAATTTCTGGACATCTTAAACAACCATATATTTAGTTATACCAGATTCCAGCTCTTTTTTTATCTCGCTAGCATATGGATTACCTTCATCCACAAAATTCACATAATCCATCACACCATTTTCAGAAGCTTCAATCCAAGATTTTTCTTTATGAGTTTCATCCGTGAGCTGCCCAAAAGTCTTATCTTTACAAAACGCAATTGCACTATCAAGACACTCCAAATCCGTTTCTGAGAACTCATCGTCATCACACATCCTTAACGAATATGACAAAGGAAACGGTTTCACTTTTTCCGTATGAATCGCCGCTTCAACAATCGGTTTAAAATCTTTTAATCGGCGTTCATTTATTTGCAGAATATCACGAGCAAAAGAACCGACAGGGCCATATGTCATTTTTCTGTAAACATCGCCGCAAACCGGCCGCCCATAACTGTTTAAATGCAGTTTATCAGCATAAAATAAAATTTTCAAAATTTTATGATGATCTGAACCGCCGATCTTATTCAAGATATAAACGATAGCTTCAAGAACTTTTTGTTTATTTAACTTAAAATATTCCATTGCTTTTTCTTTCTTGTAACATTATAAACTCAAACCTTTAACGTTACATTAACAAAAAAATAAATTCCTCAACTGAAAACAAAGACCGCATTTTGCGGTCTTTTTTCACTCTTGATTATATTTAAGATATAACACAAATTTTGTCAAAAATCAACTTCTAAAGCCATTTTATAAACAAAATCCTATATCCCAAAGGCGGATTCAATCTTTTTAACGCTTTTCATGACTTCTTCCGCCTGCTTTTCGCAAAGCGCCGCCCGCTTCCGCAGGCTTTCGGCCTCAAGCCGCAAATCGTCATACCTTGCCGACATCAGCGTCATCGACACCCAGCCGCCAACCCCGGCCGCGAGCTTTTGATAGTCTATCTCCGTCGTCATCCTCGGGCTTATTTCTTCTGTCATCCTCGGGCTTGACCCGAGGATCCCTTTTGTCATGTTCGGGCTTGACTTTTCTATTGTCATGTTCGGGCTTGCCTTTTCTATTGTCATGTTCGGGCTTGATCCGGACATCTCCGGCCGCTTTGCCTCCAGCGCCGCAGCCAGACAGTTCTTGACAATGCCGCCGATTTCGGCCTTGGCCTTTTCGGAAAGCACAATCTCTTTCCTCCCGCTCGGCAAAGAGCGGGTATGAGCAACAACCTCAACCGGCTTATCATAGTCATTCCCGTGCTTGACTTCTCTGTTGTCATTCCCGTGCTTGACACGGGAATCCATCCCGCAGGGATAAACATTGTCAACCGTATTTCCCAAAACCTTCAACACCCAGCGCCGAAACTCTGCCGCCTTGGGCGTGCGGGCAAACATGCCAATCAGCCAAGCACCTTCCCGATTGAAAATCCGAACTGTTGAACGTCCTTGACGAATAGTTGTTGTCATGTCGTTAATAAATTCGTCTTGATGACGGTTATAAATCTTAGCCACACCATCACTTTGTGATAATTCAATCACACGCCCAATTTGGGCGCCTGACATATACAACTGTCCATTATGCCTGATTAGTTCAATGTTTTGATTATTAAATGCTACAATATTATTCATCCTTAAACCCTTTGTTGAGAAGTTTCCCAGTTCAGCTGGGTCTGGGGAGCTCAACACGTGGTTTAAGACACGCGGACTTATTCAATATATTCGTCGCACTCCCCAGAATAGCTAAGATTCTGCCTACTCCAAAGGCAAAAAAAACGCGTCTGACGGGAGCGTAACCGCTTAAACAGAGTGTTGGGCTCTGTTTTTATAATAATAATAACCAGATTCGTTTGTCAACAATTTTTACTTTCCCTAAATCCGTCTCTAACCCATTTTATTACGCAACACAACCAAAAAGGATAATAAAAAACCATAATTGCATAAAGAAAATTCAATAGAAAAAGATAATTAGCCCTATTTATAGAAATTTCCTGTTGTACATATTTTTCTAACAGTTCACAACTCGCATACTGTTTTCTAAAATCTTTTATTTTACAATCTTCTAAAAAAGATTTTCTGATTTTATAGTCGTCTGTCCAACTATCAAAAAAGAAACCTTTCCAATTATCAAAATTATCCAAATTCTTTCCAAAATTGACTGGATATTTATTGAATATCCGCCGTAACTTTTCGTCATTAGGGCTGTTTTTCTCAACTTCTTCCATTGAATTAAAAGAAATATTATAAAAGTTATTTTTCGTATCATCCAGCCAAATACAAATATCTATTATTCCAAAAAATAACCCAATTATAAAACAAATCCGTCGAACTCCTTTATTTTTTAGATAAGAAACAAAAAGAATATTTTTAAACCAGTTAATCATTTCATCAAACACCAACAGTCAATTAATTATTAATATCCCAAAAGCATAGCAATCAAAAATGATATATATATAACACAAAGTATTGTAAACACTATAAAAAACAAATACTTATCGCAAAAATAAGCTATTTTTTTACACTGTCCACAAACTTTTCTAACTTTATTAAATCTACTTTTATCTTTCAAAATATATTCTGTAATTATTCCAATACCCCATTCCGCTAAAAAAAGAACAATTCCCGCCAATAACAATATTAGAACAATAGGCCACAAATAAATAAGCAACCAGCCTAATACAAAAATAATTAAAATATTAAGAATACTTCTAAAAGGAATAAAAAGTAGAATTAATATAATCATTCCGATAGGAATATACAAATTACTTCCCCTTATATACTTTTGCCGGTTTGTATTTCTTGGCTTTATACGGATTCATATAACCTTTTTTCCTCGTATAAGGGTTTGTGTTTCCTTTTGTGCTATAATTATTAAATTTACTACTGTCAGAATTGCTCTTAAAATGCCCGGAAACATAGGTTCCGCTTTTGCGCACATAACCACGCTGATATTTTGCCTCGGCCATGCCGGCAGACAAAACCAGCGCAGCCGCCATAATCAATAAAAACTTTCTCATCTCTGCTCCTCTCAGTTAAAATAAAAGATAGCAGAATATTAGCTTTTGCACTTCAAAGAGTCAACCAATAAACAAAGGGCGGGATAACCCCGCCCTCCGTTTCTATCGCTTAATCAACTAGCTTTTAGCAACAAAATTTTTAATTTTTGAAGATGTCTTGGGAAAATTAACATCATAAACAAAATCCGCATGACATTTTAATTCAGGAGCTATTTTCGCTTTTTCAATAGAAACCAACGACATTTTAATTCCATTTTTTCTTGCGCATTTCATCGCCGGAATACAGTCCGTATCATTTGAAATCAAAATTATATGCTCTACGCTACGATCATAAGAATATTGAGAAATATCGAGTCCAATGCGCATATCAACCCCTTTTTGCTCAAAAGACGGTTCAAAATCATTATCCGAAAGTACCGTTTTTGTATAAGAACTCTGCTTAAGTGTCCATCCTCGAAATTTAAGCGTTCCCCTTCTTGTTGCAAAATAGTCCCTCAACGCCAAATTGCCCATAATACAGTCTTTTCCTGAAAACTGCTTTTTTTGCTTAGATACAGGCAAAATAACTTCTCCGCTGTACGGCAAACAATCATAAAATAAAATTCTCAATAAATCTAATGAATGCTGTTGAGCTTTTATAGAACAAATAATATGCTTACTTATTTCCTCAATTCCATCTGCATCATAAAATTTGCTATTATTTTTAAAAACATTTTTTAAATAGCCCGAATCAATTAATAAAATAGTCTTCATTCTCTTTCCTCTAAAATTGGAAGAGGGGATGCGAAAAATGCACCCCCTCCATATATATGCTCGCCTACGAGTCTAGCGGATATAGATTATATATACCACAAAAAACGTTAAAAGACAATTAAAATTCGTCCCTAACGCCCATGGCACATTTAATTTAAGTAGACATTACACATAATTAAAGATTAAAATCAAGAAAAAAATTAATTTTATACCAAAGCAGCCCCTTTACCGTTCAACATTAACCGCCCCGGCTACATTTGCTCTCTGCAAAATATTAGCAATATACGGGCTGAGCAGACTGTTTTTCTGACGGCTTAACTCCTCAAGCAGTGCTGTGCCTCTCGGATCCGTCAGCAGTTCCGCAATGGCTTTGTTGGTTTCGTTCATAATCCGGTTTTCCAACGGCCCCAACACCTCGCCGACAACCCCCAATGGATTTCTGGCAAGATTAATCACAAAATTAGATTTATCGCGCAGAGACTGTTTTTCCGAAGTCTGCGAACCGGACAACACTTTGTTCATATTCCGGTTTCGCTTAACTTCCGATTCGGCATATTCCCTAAACACGCGCGCCGCCGGCTTGCCGTAAACGGCTTCAAGTTTTCTGATTGAATTGTCATTAAGCATCCGTCCCAGCGCAACCGCCTCATTCGGCGCCTGTCCCAGTTTTCTCAGCAATTCCGAGGTCGCGCCAATTTTCAGGCTCCTTTGTTCCAGCCATTCCATGTCCTTTATTTTTCGTTTCATCAAATCAGGCGTAACTTTCGGGTCAAAAATATCTTCGCCGACAGACTGCGCCCGCAGGGCTTTTCCTCTGGCCTCATAAAGGTTTCTTGCCTGTTTATACTGCGGCGCAATCTTGTCCATCTGTTTCAGGAGTTCGTTTTTCTGCATGGTCAGGCGCATAACCGTCGGCATATGCCCCGCCCGTTTGGCGTCCTCGATCATTTCCCCCAGATTTTGGTTTACCTGATCCAGAATATTAAAGTCCGTATCCGCCGCATTCCTCATCTCGCGAGAAAACTCCGGATTGCGTCTTATCTTCTTGATTTCGTTTTGAATCAGGTCGTTACCCTTGACATATTTCCCTAGAGGAGATATATTTTTATTATTGAGGCTCTGAACGTCAGAAAGTCGCGCAGCCTGCCGCAGGGATCCGGTTTCCGGACCTAGCGATGAGGGATATACAGAAGACGAGTAAGTCTGTGTCGGATTAAAAGAAAGGTCAGACTGATGCTGTGCGCGCCCCTCCAGAGCCTCATTCAGCACGTCGTAGACACTTCTTAATCTGTTTGTTTTTTCCCTGAATGCACTTTTGACAACCGTTCCGCCGTTGGCCGGATCCCGACCGATAAATCCAAGATTGGAAACCTTTTCCTTCGGACTGATAACGGCCTGAATATGCGGATATTTGCTTGCACTTACAAGATTATCCGGATTATAAAAGGTGTCAAATACCATATCCGCCACTTCCTCAGGTTTCATCTTATCGCTGACAATGCGCTTGTCATACAGCTTTTTAACCACATTCAGCGGAATTTTCATGTCAGGGGTCAGCGGCGGCTCGCCGTTTGCTGCCCTGATTTCATTAAGCTGCGCCAATTTTGCCGGATTCATGCGGCCAAATTCAATATTGCTGAACTTTTGCGCTTTCAGACGTCCGCCCAGTTCCTTGCTGCCTTTTTTGCCCAGCGCATAAGCGTCCAAATCGCCGATTTTGCGCAAAGCATCATATAGCGGCGCCGCCTTGGTCTTGGTCGTTTCAACCAAATCGTCAATATTGTCATACTTGTTGCCGCGACCGAAACTGAGCTCAATGTTCCGGCGCGTTACGGCCGGCCGCTCATCGGCCAGCTGAGCTAAACGGTTTTCAATCAGACTTGCCGCATCGGGAGTCTGCTGTCTGGCTGCCTGTGCTGCCTGCAAAACCTTATCGTCTCCGGTTGCCAAAACATTTGAGCCGTACTTTTGCGCCTCATAAGCCATATTGCGCAGATTTTTCTCGCCCGCCGCTTCCGTCAGGGCCTGCACCGCTCTTTTACGGGCTCTTTGCGCCGGCAGTGCCGCATCATAAAGCCATCGCAGGCTTTTCCCTGCCGCCGGCAGCAAAGGAGCCAAAGCCGCGCTTGCCAAACCGCCCACCGCCGCGTTTTCAGGAACATCGCTCAATCTTTCCGAATCTGCCGCCGCCTGTATGCCGCCCTCAATTCCGGCTGTTGATGCAAACAGTTTTGCCCCTTTCAACCCCTTATCGGCCACTGCTTTATAAATAGCTTTTGGCGCACCGCCGGTCAGGTTTCCGGCAACCTCCAGCCCAAACGCTGCCAACGGATGATTCCCGGCAAAATCTTTTCTTGCCTTTTCCGAATCCCTGGCAATTTCGTTATATTTGTCCTTCCATGCCTGCGCAAAAGACTTTCCTGTCCTCGAAGCATAAACCGGAGCTGCCCCAAGAGCAAATGCCGCAGCACCAACCTTGTCAGCCAAACCCAGCGACCCGCCATGCGTAAAGGAAGAAACCGCACCTAACGTCGCCTCATGACTAGACTGCGGCTGATAATTACGCACATCTTCAATACTGACGCCCTCACTGGCAATATATCCGTCAATATCTTCTTCCGGCGCTTTCATTGCCGCCATTTTTGCCACATTTTCCTTAATTCTTGCTAAATCAGCCATTTTTACCTCAAACCATATTTTGATTTATAATCATCAACCTGCCCCATCGGTTGGGCTTCTCCCAGATAATCTTTTCGGAAATTCGCAATTTTCTGTTTAATCCGCGCTTCGCTGTCAAAAGGACTGATTGTATACCGATAGGCGTTCGCTTCTGCCGCCGAGTTCAATTCAGAACCGGTCAAACCGGTTGCTTGCAGTTTTTGTCGCAGCAGAGCATTCATTTGCGAATTTGCAGTTTCAATATCGGTATAATTCTCTCCCGAACCTCCTGCCGGATTCAATCCAAGCCATTCAAGCGTCGCCCCAATTTTTCCAATTCCGTTACCGCTGTCTGCGGCAATCTCGGCCCGGTCAAGCGCTGCCGAGACAGACGGACGCATCGCTGCCGTTGCCTGCTCTCCCTTAAGCGCCGCGGCTTTGTCTTTTCCGGCCTGCTGTAACAAGGCTTCATCATATTTTTTATTTCCGGTTAACGGAACGCCAAGCAATGATGCCAAATCTTGGTTGCCGACCTGCTGTCCGCTGTCCAGCATGGCCTTTGCTTTTGCCAGTCCCAGAGCGTTTTGATTCATCTTTTCCAGCTTTTCCAAATCCCACTGATGTTGCTGTTCTCTGTCGGCAACGGCCCATTCCCGCTGCTGCTGGCGCTGTGCCTGCGCCAGCCGGTTGGCATAAAAAGCCGCCGGGTCAACAGCCAAGGCCGCCTTATCAATCTGCTCCTGATCGCCGCTTCCCAAAGCCGTCGCCAAAGCCTCTCGGCGCGAATCGTCCAGCGCTTTGTCCCTGGCTCCGGTGTACGCGTTCAGCGCACCGGCCCAGTCAATACCCTGAATTGGCTGCGGCTGATAGCTCTGCAGCGAATTTATGATGTCTCTGTCTCGGTTAAACTGTCTCATTTTCCACTCCTCATATTAAACAACAGCCACACCCGCGCCGGCGCCGCCGGAAGACAAAGATCCGCCCATTCCTCCGGCTGCCGTTGCCGCTGCCATAAGACCATTGCTGATAAAGGAATTTATTCCCTGAGCATTTGCGCGTTTCGCGGCCTGCTGCTGGTTATAACCGCTGGTCAGCAAATTAGCCATGGCCATATTTTTGTCATAATCACTCATCGAATTTGACAACAGGTTCCAAATCTGGTTCACATATCCGGTCTGTGCATTGTTGCCGAAGTTTCCCGCGTTGATCTGGTCGTTCAAACTCTGGCTGAAAGCGTTTTGCCCAGCCAGCGTCGCATTGTAGGCGGCCAAATTGGTCGCGTCGTTCTGGTTATTCTGCAGGTCGGTCATCGCCCGTTGGTAGGCTTCGCTTCCCGGTGTCAGCCCCTGATTAATCAGCCGCGTCTGCAAATCATCCGTTTGTTGCTCATAAATTGGCGTCGTCTTGTCAAGATACGACTGAAAAGCCGCCGCTTCCGCCCGCTGTCTGGCCTCGTCAGATCCGTCAACGCTCCAGTTCCAGTCGCCCAGATTGCCGCTCTCGCTCATCTGTTTTGCCAAATCCTGAAAATTACTGTTGACCTCATCAAAATCAGCGGTATCAATACCGCTTAGATAACTCAAGCCCATCAATATGCCGGGGTTCATTTTTGTACTCTGACCGCCTAAACTCATTTTTCTCTCCATTTGCATTCATTTTTCAACATTCCCAACAGATAACAGTCTTCGCCGCTGCTGCGATAGCGGCGCAGAAGGCCTTCTGTCTTGAAACCAAGCCCTTTAACCAATTTCAGGCTTTTCACATTATCCTTGCTCACAATAATATTAATCCGATGACAGTTCATGCCGTCAAAAGCCAGACCGAAAACAGTTTTCAGCACTTTTCGGCTGCACCAGTGCCTATCGACGGTATAAATTGTCCACCAAAGCGAGCCGTCCTGCAGCCCATGATAGATCAGACCGCCGACGATCCGGCCGCCGTAAAGAAATCCAAGCGTAAAATTTTCGCCGATTTCCTGCACGCCGACGCCCAGTCCCCGGCAAACCCAGGCGGCTATAATTCCGTCCCGGTCGGCCACGATCTTACATGATGCCGGTTCCGGTCTGGTACCTGATTCCCGTGTCATACCACTCAATAACGTTTCCTTTCGTTTTCGTCTTAAAAACCACCGAAGCCTTAAATCCGGTTGAGCTGTTGGCAATCCACTGACTGCGGATCTTCGTCGTTTTCAGCGTACTCCACTTGGTGCCGATCGGGTTGCCGCTGCTCGACCATTTGGCCTCGTTCCACTTTGTCTGGCCGATTGTGCCGATGTTTGAAAAATAGTTCACATTCCGGTCTTCAAAGTCCATATTGGTGTAAATCGTCAGCTGATAGTTGGTTGACGAACGCGTCTTGGGGTTCAAAAGCACCACTTTTTTTAGCTGATCCGTGCCAAAGTTTGTATATGCCTGCTCAATATGTCCCTCAATCAGCACACCGTTGTCCGAATATGAGTTGTCAAACAAAAAAACACTGTCGTCAGAGCCGAAGAACATTTTGTTTTCAAATTCTTCCCAGCAAAAGGCGCGGATATTTGTAAACCGGCACCAGGCACCGGTATTAATGTTAATCACATGCTGCTCAAACTGCTGGCTGACCGGCACGTTAAAAATACCGTATCCCTTTTTGGAATAGATAATCCCCTGCCAACCCTCCTTGTCTTTGTTGTTTGCCGTACGGTCAAGTACCAGACCGCGGATCGTGTCGCTGAATGCAATCTGGGAGTTTCCGGCATTGTTTGAACTCAGCGCCTTGCTGAGCGGAATATACCCGTCTTCCGAAATAATCACGATATCGCCCTGAAACGGCATCACGCAACGATAGCCTATCGGCTTGCTCATTTTATAAGAGCCTTTCAGTGCCCAGCCTTCAGCCGAGTTCGGATTACTGCCCGTATAGAGCAAAACCTCGCCTTCCGAGGTTATAAACACGGTCATGTCGTCAATACCGGCACCGCCGTCAATCGTCCAGTTTGCCACGGCCACCAGCTGGCCGCCCCATTTTGCCACCGCCGACAGGTCAAAAGCCTTCAACTCGCCGGAAACATTGCCGGCCAGCGCCGCATACCAGACTTTCAGCGTGTTTTTCTCAACAAACCACAGAAATTCCTTACTGACGGCGCCGGCAATAATCCGCTGCGGCTGCAAACTCTCGTTCTCAAATCCCCAGTCTTCAAAATGCTCAGCATCCGCTTCGTCAATATAATAGACCTTCGGCGTATCCATTCCGTTCATAAAATACAGATAATTCTTATACTGAACCGTCTGGCAGCGCGTTTCCGTGAAAGATACGCCCTCATAAGCCCTGACGTATGCCGGCGACGAAACATTAAACGCCTTGTGGTCATATAAGGCAATCAACCGGTTGTTCAGCGGCTTTTTGTAACTTACCAGCGTTTCAACTTTGGCGCTGTTGTCCGTCTCGCTGCCGAGCTTAACATAGGGCACATATCCCGGCCGCAGAATAATCTTGTTGTCCAGCGGAATATAATTATCCATCCTGATTGCATATGCGGGGCTCATTGTGCCGAGCGAATCACGCGCATTCAGACCGCCGATCGGTGCCGGCAGAATGAAATCGCGCGATTTAACGCTGCGGCTGACTGGTCTTCGCTGCATTGACAAACACCTCCCCGTCGCCGTAATCCGTCAGAAACGCCGGCCCGGCCAGATTAATGTCCTTGGTTGCCAAACCGGTTCCGAACTTCTTTTTGAGCTCGCGCTCATATTCGTTAAATTCTTCGGTATAATCCATCCCGTTTCTTTTCAGCCAGCGCCAGATAATGCCGAGCTTAACCACATACGGGTCAAAAACCGGAATATCCGAGTTTTTGGTTAGTCTGGGTTTCTCCTCAAAAGTCCTGTCAGCCAGACAAACGGCGTTGGACCGATACTGGAAGACGATTTTTATTCCCAGCGCCGGCGGCACCAAAAACTTTATTGCGTTATTTTGAATTTTAAATTTGACGTCAATGCCCGGACAGTTGAAATACTTTTCCCGCATCCAGTCTTCCGGCGTAATCGCGCCGATAACTTTCTCCATCTGGTCTTTGATGAAGACGGTATTGTTCAAAATGGCATAAAAATCAGGCACGATATTGTCCAGCGGATAAACCGTCTGATTCGCCACCGTCAAAAGCGTTGCTTCTTTGGTCAGATCCTGCCAGTCGCCGTAGCGCATCAGCGAATCCAGCTCGGATTTTGCCACGCTCAGAAAAATCGCATTATGCTGCGAATTGACATCAAACAAATCCGTCGGCCGCTGTGTCGAAGTAATATCGGCCACTTCCTGGCATATTTCCAGAATCGAACTCATCGGCTACTCCTTGCTTTTGGCCTTCGCCGCGTCTTCCAGAACTTTTATCTTTTCCTTGAGCTTGGCAATTTCGGCCTTATAAGCGGCTTCTTTCTTTTCAAACTCTACCAAAGCGCCGTTTCCTCTGGCATTCTGCAAAAATTTGACCGCCAGTTCCCGTTCGCTGACAATATTGAGGTCTGTTGCCTTGCTCTCGTCAATTCCGGCCAAAGCTTCAACCGTGAAAATACCGCGCACTTTCAGGCTGTCGATCTGCGCTGCCGTCAGAAAAGCAAACTGTTCCAGCGGACTGCCTTTTTCTTTCTGTTTTTTTGCCAGCAGATAACGGTTATATTCTACCGGAAAACGGTTGATTTTCTCGGCATCGGCGGGCTGGTCATACACATCGCAGTTGTTGTCCTTCAGGCGTATTTCCACAAAGGTTCGGTCTTCAAATTCCGGCAAACCGTCTTTGGTCAGGTTTCCGGTTTTGACCGAACGGTCGTAAAACCTTGCAAAAACGCCCTCCTCGCGCTTGCTTTTGTTCAACAAATCCTGAAAAGCGGCAAAATCGGCATCATACATAAAATTCTCTCCTTAAAAGAAAGGGGCGGTTTGCTGCCGCCCCGGTTGAAGTTTGACTATTCGCTTTTGTTTATCAAAACGCCCTGCAAAGCCGCATTAGACATTGTCATATTGCCGGCCCAGCCGATAATTTTGTAAAGAGCATCCTGATTAATGGCCATACGGTCGCCGCCGATTACCTTCATGTTGCGATCCTTGTGCGGACGCAGATAAATGTAATTGGTGTTCAGGAAGTACATATGGCCGGCCGGACAGTTGCCTCCCTGACCGCCGTCATAAATAACGTCGGTTCCTTTGTATTTCAGGGTCTGAAAACCGGCATCGGCCAGCTTCGGATCACTGAAACGCTGCAACAGGGTCAGGCCCTGTTCATACAGCGAATACATCGTATCGTCGGCCACAATCAAATCCGGCTTGTCGGTTCCGCGGCTCAGACTCAGATACATCGCGTCCATTGCCGGACGGATGGTTTCCGAGGTCAATGCTGCAGCAGGAGTCGTCGCCTTGTTGCGCCAGAACTCGTTGCCCGAGGTTGCGCGGTTAATGCCGCCGACGGTTCCGGTCGCCGGCGCATCCGCAACCAGCAGCTTCAGACCGCCGATTGCCTTGCCGGAGGAGCCGGTACCATCGCCGTAAATCGCGGCCGACATCTGGTTCATCATCGTTTTTCTGGCGTTTTCAATGCGCTTTTCAAACAAGTCAATCATCTGTTCGCGGCCAGAGTTCTTCAGCATGTCTTCTCCCGAAATCGCCACCGGCACGGCACAAAGCTTCATGGCGTATTCCGCGGAGGTAAACAGCTGTTTCGGCGTATAGTCAATGGCATCATAGCCCGAATACCATACCATATCGCCTTCGCCGTATTCCAGTTCTTCCAAAATCTTGGAACCACCGGAAATCGGGCGGATTTTGTTTTTTGCCTTCAAACGGCTCAGCAAAGCGTTGTTGTCCGAGACGTTGTCGGCAAGCTTACCCGTTCTGTTTTCCAGAGTCGTGGTAAAAATGTCGTCATAACTTGAGTTAGGACCTGCCATTTTTTGTTTCTCCTTAAGTTAAAAGATTAAAGTCCCTGAGCGTCAAACTGCTGCTCCAACAGGTCACGGGTAGAGAGTTCCGGCTTGGCGGCAGCGGCTTTGCCTTTCGGATCAAAACCGGCTTCCTTGGCCTTTGCGGCCTCTTCAACCTTTTTCTTCAGCGCAGCGTCCTGCCGGGCCGAAATCATCTTCTCCTGCACTTCCGGCACCAGCCACACCGCTTTTGCATAAGCGTCTTCGATATCCTTTGCCATGCGAGAGTTCAAAAGCTGTCCCATCACATTTTTAACCATATCAAAGTGCGGATGCTTCGGATTCTCGTTCTCATCTTTGGCTTCGATAAAATTATTGATGGTCTGGTTGGCTTCGGCCTGCCGCTGGCTGGCTATCATCCCGTTCAAAGAACTGAAATTCTGTTCCAAACGGCTTATTTTCTGCAACAGCGGATTGTTCTGCTCAGTATTGTTGTTTGTCTCCAGACTAACACCATAAGCTTCGGCCAGCTTTTTGATCGTCCCCTGCGGATCCTCTGCAAAAGCATCGTCAACTTTTGCCAAAGCCTCAATCCAATCCTGCGGCTTGGCAAAACCGGCTTTAGCCAGTCGCTCCTGCCGGGGCGTCAAAACATTGTCCAACCACTTATAACCGTTCAGTCTGTTTCCAAAATCGCTGAACCCGCGTTCAACTTCCCTTTCCCGCTCGGTCAGATATTTCCGCCATTCGGGCGACAAGGTTTTGAACTGTTCGGCATATTCTTTTTTGTAACTTTTAGGAGCGTCCAGATATTCGTCAACGGTTGAAGCCGCCGCGGCTTCCTGTTCTCCCGGGTTACCGCCTGTCATATCCTGGCTTTGCATTGCTGCCGAAGCCGGATCCTGATCCTGCAAAATTTCACTCATTCCATATTTTCCTTTTGTAATTACGCATAAATTCCGCCCAGAGGTCGTCCCTTTGGGCTTTTTCATTACGCAGACGAATATTCTTGCGATATTCGTCCGAATAATCCTGTGCCAAAGCCAAATTGTTGGCTTTCATAAACTTCTCAACATCGGTCGGCGTTTCGGCAACGCTGCCGTCCGGTAGTCTGAACGCTTCAAACATCAAAATCCCTTTACATATCCGGTTGAAATATTTGCCGTTACTGTATCGCCCGCGGCAATCTGCTCCTGTTTCAGCGCAAACTGCATCTCCGCCTCTTTGTTCTGCATGGCCACCTTGTTGTCCTCAATCTGCTTTTTAAGCGCCAGTTCCTGACTTTTAATCTGGTTCTGTTCCTTCTTAACGGCAAATTCCTGTGCATTTTTCTGCGCCTGATTCTGCGCGGCCAAAAGCTGGGGATTCGGCTGCGGCTGTCTGGGCTGGCTGAGCTGCCTGCCGATTTTGGCAAAAGTCTGTTCGATAACCGATTCAAACTGTCTGGCGTTCGGCAAAGTCGCCACCACGGAAATCATCATCTGCTTGTATAAAGGCAGCAGCAGCGGCTGTGCCGAAATAACCTCAAAGGCAATTTTTATCATATCGTTAACCGCCTTCACGGTTTCCATGGCTTTCTGCGCCTCGGCATCCTGATTGAAAGCCGTATCCGTTTCAATTCCGAGCGCCAGCCCGTTAAGCTTCTCGGTTTTCAAATACTGCACGGCCTTGAAAACCACCTCCGGCGGATAAACATTGGTTGCCGGCAAAAATCCGGCCAGCATTTCAGCGGAAAAGTTTTCACAGATAATCTCCGCCTTGATTTTAAACAAATCGGTCAGGAACCTCTGCATGTCGTTCTGGCGGTCCTGATTCCGAAGCGAGCCAAAGTTCGTTTTCTGCTTAACGGCGGTTGCCGTCTCGTTCGGATCCGAATTGCCGCGCATAATGTCGGATACGCCCGTCAGCTCAAAGAGCTCAGCTTTCAACTGCTGCCGCCGTTCAGAGAGCTGTTTCAAAACGTTCAGATACTGCTCAATCGGCGCAAAATCCATAATTCCGCGCAAACCGCCGGCATCACGGAGTTTGCCAAAATCAGGGATAGACACCAGTGTTACATCTTTGTTCAGAATGTTTCCAAGCTCAGGGAAAGCGCTGTCATAAGCGCCGCTAACTTTCAGCGCTTTCATTGTCAGCTTCATCCGGTTGGTTACGCCGTCCAACTCATCAAGCAGAGCTTTTATTTCCGCATAATCCGGCACCGGAAGCAGCGAATCATTACGCTGCGTGGCAAAAATCGGCTTCGGAAAAGGAAAAAATCCCGGCAGTTTAAGCAAATCATCGCTGACCTTCAAAAACCTTGTCTTGCATTCCTTGGAAATCCAGTAAATTTTCGCGGTTTCCTTGTCCCAAACCTTATAAATCAGCGTATCTTTGCCCTGATAATCTTTCTCGCCCGGCTCGACAATCAAATTCTTTACTTCTTCGCCAAAAGCGTCAATGACCTCCTGTTTTGTCATCCAGATTTTGCGGGCCGCCCAGCCGGCGTCTTCCCAAATCCCGACTTTCTCGCTGTCCGCCAGAAAATCGGCCGGATCAAAATATGAAGTAATAACACGTTCAGAACTTTTAATTTCGCTGATTTCGCCGTCGACTTCGGCAGACTGCATCTCCGCCTCATACTTTTCTTCCAGAATTCCCATGCCCGAAATCAGAAAATCATTGCGCGCATATTTAACCACACTGTCAAAATCAAATTGTTCCAAATTCCACACCAGCGCATTTTCAACAATCCGGCAGGCCGCGGCAATAACCGGATCGGAACTTTTTTCCCGACGGTCCACATAAGGACGCGGCTGTTTGAAATACAAAAAAGGCTTCATTATTTCGACCGAAGCCCAAAAGATATTATGTTTATTTTTATTCTTCTCGTTGCCGTAATATTTTCTGGTTTCCTCAATCAGGTCATGAAACGGCTTCCAGTACTCCTCGGCCCGGCTCAGCCTTTTCTGCCACCGGTCAACGCGCTCGGCTTCGGTCATGACGTCATTGTCAAAATCATCAGTCATCAGTCAGAATCCCCAGCAAGGAGCTTTCCCGCACCACGACCACATCGGGATCATAGGTCGGCAGCTCGTCAAAAATATGAAACAAAACCCTGTCTCCGGGTTTGATGTCCGCCTTAACGTCGGGACCGATTTCCTCAACCGTCCCGACAGTCCGTTCGGTGTCATGCCCGTCAGTCAGAATAATGCCGCCTTCGGTCCTTTTCTCCTGTTTGTCCAACCGAATAAAGACCCTGTCCAAAACCGCTTTTACCATCCTGTGTCCTTGCCCCCTACATCCTCAAAAAGTTGTTCAAAAGTTACTTGGCCATTGCCGTAAAGCCTCGGCCTTCCGTTGTCAAAAACCGGCTCGGCAAAGGTCAGCGCCAAAGCGTCAGCCTTATCCGGCGACCGGCCGATTCTTTCCCGAAATTTGTCTTTGTCTTCAAGCTGCAGCTGGTCCTGCGCAATTTTGACACGTTCCACGCCGCAGAGTTCGTCAAAAAGCTCCTCGTCATCAGGCAGCTGCACCGGCAAATCGCCGCGCAGCCACTGATTGATACTGTCCCACATTTCCGCCCGCTTGTTTTTGTAGCGGTCGTTCAAAATAGCCTTGCCGCCGAAGTTGATTCCCTTGACCACTTCGCCAAAGCCGCGGTGTTTTAAAATGTCATAGACGCCGGCGCCGGAGTTTCCCAAATCCAGAAACAAACGCTGCGGCCGATAATCCTTGATGAACCGGGTTGCCAAATCGGCCAGTTCAACCGTATCGAAGCCTTTGACCACATGCAGCCGGTAACACCATCGCCCTTTCCGAAAACAAAAAACGCTGCGATCCGTTCCGCAGCGCGCAATATCCAAACCAATGACCAACGGCGACGTCGAACCGTCCATTTTGGGTTTCATCGCCGCCCGCACCGTCTTGCCGTTAATCAGCTTATAATCGCCCTGAGACACCGGATCGCCCAGCCAAATATGGCAATAATCGTCAAAATCGCGCTCTTTGCATTTGGCCGCCTGTATTTTAATCTCTGCCGGACAATACGGATTATCATAATAATTGACCTTGCACACCAGCGTGCGCTCGTCCGGATTTGCCGCCACCAGCTTCCACAGCGGATCGTTTTCCTCCATGCGGTTCATCGATATCCAAATCTCCGAACCGTCCTTGCGAATGGTTGGATCCAAAATTTCCCAGCTCTTTTTGGTAATTGTCTGCGCTTCCTCAATCCAGCAGATATCCGCACCTTCCAGAGATTTGATGTTCTGGGCGTTCTGGTCTCGCAACCCCTTAAAGATAATCCGGCTTCCGGTTGCCAGATTATCAATCCGGTCTTCATAAGCCCTGAAGTCGTCCAAGCCATAATAATTAATCCGGTCGCATAAAAGTTTATAGACGGAATCCTTGATAGAATCCTGAATTTCACGCACGCAGGCGACAAAAACCTTTTTTTCCCGCGCCCGCATCAGCACGCTGTTGGCAAAGGCAAAAGACTTGCCCCCGGCACGGCCGCCATAATAAAATTTATAGCGCCAGTTTTCTTTCAAAAGCGGCCTAAACGGGGTCGGTATCATTACCTTCACGGTTTCCATTCTCTACCTCTTCATACCCGACCAACGCCTGTTTAAGCGTCATCGTCACGTCGCTTTTTTCTTTCCAGTCGCCTGCAAAGGCGTTCTTCAGGATGAAATCGGCCTTGTTGCCGGGGATCCCCTCGGCACACTGGCGCACCCAGTAAGCCTCGACAATCTGCTTGTAGTAATCGACCAGCGGCTTGAACGCCGGCTTGTCGCCGTAAGCATAGAAAGTCGTTTTGGTTATGCCGGCAAAGGCACAGAAGTCTTCGACCGTGGTCGGCGCCGGAATGTTGGCCGTCACGACGCCGGTTTTGGTTACCTTGTCCACAATCCGGGTTTCGCAGGCTTCCAAAAAAGCGGCAATCTTCTCAGCCATGTCCTTTGGCGCCTTAAAAGCCTTTGGCCGGCCGCCCAACAGCCCCCATTTCCTGAAGTCTGCCAGATATTCGTCCTTTGTTTTTGCCATTTTCAAACATTCCCATAAAAAAACCGCTTTTAACAGCGGTTCCAAACTTCCCTGAAAGCCTTGATTTTCTAAGGCTTCCGCTCAATAAATCAATCGCGTGCGCATAATATCGGGTAAGAAAACCCCGCAGCGTCGCCGTTTAGTCCTCATTTCCGAAGCGCCAGTCCGCCTCTTCTTCGGCAAAAGACGGATTTTCAATCGCTTCCTTCAGCCAAAGCAGGCCTGTCTCGATGTACTGCCCGGCCAGTTCCGTTTTTTTTCTGTCCACAACCAGCCATGGCTTGTTCCCGGCAAGGCTTATCAGCGCCCTGACTTCATTGCCCAGCTTTTCGGCCTGTTCCAACAATCCCTGCTGATATGCCGTCATTTTCTTTTCCATCGTTACATCCCAACCAACGCAACACAAAGTGCCATTACCGCGACCAACCCCATCCAATATTCATATCTGCTTGGCAAAGCGGCAATTTTACTTTTGAGCATTTCATTGTCTGCTCGCAATCGTTCAATTTCCCTATTTCGCAAGTCGCTCTCAATCTGCAATTTTACAATATCCTGCATAGCTCGCTCCAGTTTTTCAACACTGTTCATTTCTCTTCCCAAAAGAAAAGCCCTGCGCGGGGACACAGGGCTTTGGCAGATACAAAAGACCCGCCTAAAAGGAGAAAGGCGGGCATAAAAAATGAGAAACTGTATACTCACAATTTCTCACTCTACGAAAATACTAAAACACCCTGTGGATAATGTCAAGCATAAAAATTATTTTTTTACCAGATTCCCAACATCCGCCCGCAAACCGGAAGTTCCAGCCCCAAGATCAATACTGTTGCTTCCGGCCGGCGGCCGGCTTTGACTGACTGCCACAGTCCCACGCCCAAAAAAAACAGATAGTACCCGCTGATCCAATCCATGTTTTACTCCTTTTGTCATTTTTTATCAGACCCTCAGTAAATATCGACAAATTATTCGTTTTAAACCCTCAACAGAAAATTTTTTTGTCTTTCCGAAACCAAATCGCCGCACAAACCGCCTTGCCGAGCTTGCCAAAATTGCCGGCAACGGCAATTTTCCCTTTCCCCGTCCCTATCCGTCATCCTCTGGCTCCTTTCTGCTTTCTGTCACCCTCGGGCCAATTCCGGCTAAGCCTTTCCCCCAAACTTATCCACACCATCACTTTTCCCCGCTTTTCCCTTCCCGTCCTCATTTTCCGTTCCTTTTCCCGCAACTTATCCACAACCTGCCCAATCCCTTTCCCCCTCGTCCTCCCCCTTACCCTTATCCCAAACCCGGGATATTTTTATTTTTTTTCTTTTGCTTCTTTTCTTTTTTTTCTTTTTGCTTTTCCGACGATTATTGAAAAAAGCGTAAAAATCCTTATGTCGGTTTTGACTGAAAAAATCCGACTTTCCGGAGCCTTTCGGCTCTTTCTGTCTCCCATCGCCGGCGACAAAGCCTTGACCTTGCCGCAACCGATATCCGGAGGCCTGAGTTCCCGTTTTGGCTCACCTGCACCCGCGCCGCGGGGAGGCCGTAAAACTATGGCTTATATGTGGAATAATACCAAAATAATACCGTCTTTGCCTATCTTTCTCCTTTCCTATTGCTGTCATCCTCGAACCAATTCCGGCTTAGCCGTCTGTCATTGTCGGGCTTGACCCG
>UMFO01028052.1_pt1 | contig 49886 bp, 92 predicted proteins | sample 1965051 | NCBI WGS metagenome assembly UMFO01 (sample SAMEA4836050, study PRJEB28245) | human gut metagenome | biome: gut microbiome; material: fecal sample | place: Denmark | collected 2008
CTCGATTGTGGTCAGTTCATAGTCTTCATTGTCGTGGCGAATATAATTTCCGTACCACCACTGAAACTCTGGGCGATTCGCATATCCGTCAGCACCTTCTACGGTATCTGTGGACGGTTCGTATGGAATCAGCTTGTTTACGCCTAACTTCTCAATCGTAGTTGTCGGATTTACCGCTGATTTCCACTCTTTTGACTGGTACACCACGCCTGTCCTCTGACGATTGAGATATTCTTCTACGGTATCTGTATGTGGTGTGCCACAGATAATGTCGTTTAGGACACTAATCTTTTTCCCTACTTCTGCTGAGTCTGCCGCTTCTCCTGTTTTGGAAAGAGTAGAATCCAGTGCCACATATGCTTTCCCTGTCTCTTGGTCAACAGTCACTTCCAATGATTCTGCCGTCCTTGCCTTTGCAGTAATACCGCCCCGCTCCGTTTCTGTCGGAGCAGGTGGAATAAAAATATGTTTTCTATTGTTTTCACGGTCGTAAAAACCATCTGTTTTTATTTCTTCCTTTAATGAATTAGTTATTTCTCCAACTGTGCCTGCATCAGCGGCATATCCAGTCTTCGTGAGAGTGCTATCAAGGTTGATACCTTTATTAAGTTCCATTTTTTGATCAGACCCAAACTCAAGGCAGTTTGTTTCTTCGTTGTAATCTACGCTCACTGGAAACATCGGAACGATATCGCCAGATTCGTTAATTCCGGCAATCTTTCCAGAGTTCTCTGAGCCTTGGTTCTTATTCAACTTATTTGATATATCAGCTGACAATTCTGTGATTTTATCTCCGGTAGCCTTTGCATCAGCAGCTTTTCCAGATGCGCTCAGAGTTTTGTCTGTTCCAGAAAGATAATTGTCTGGAATTTTAGTCAAGAATCCGGAGTCGTTCTGCAATTCGCTTGTTTTGCTTGGAATCACTGTAGTATCTGGTAATGCTCCTACTTCATCAGCTGTATATGTTGGCTTGTTCTGCTGTTTTACCCAATCTGCCAATTCGCTTGATTTAATGTAAAGTGACATATCAATCGGAGCGCCCATAGTGTCCCATACTACCCCATTCCACGCCACGTTCATTCCTGCTTCGCCGTAGACCGACTTAGACTCGATATTGTACATATCGCCAATGTCTGGATTTAATGGAAGCAAATCAGCAGTCGCAACTGTACCTCTGTATCTTACAGGGCTATTTAATTTTGCTTCCATATCGGAAATCTGGCGTTTTAAAATTGCATATACTTTCTTTGCTGTTAATGCCATATGCGCTTCTCCTTTATAATTTATACCATGTATCGGTAGGCTTGTGATATTCGTATAATTCAGAAGTATCAAGGCATAATGCCGAAGAACCACTTTGTACATAATGCGGCAGTTTTGATACGTCTTTTGAAAGTCCCTCGTAATCACGAACCATACCTCTTGCGTCTGTACATACCCAACTGCCTAAATCTGGCAATTCATCACCGGGATTGTACTTGATTCCATCAAAAATAACTGTGTTTTCTGCTTTTGCCATCTATGCAATCATCCTTTCTGCCCCGATAGGAGCCACATATGTGAACTGGTTTCCTAGTATATCTCTAGCTGTGCCAATCACGAAACAAGAATAGTCGGCCAGAAGATTGCAACACCATTCCTCTGCATCCACCCAATACCGTTTCTTGACCATACGGTGAAGTTCTGGTAATAGACCGTAGCTGAACATCACGCAATGACCTAATTCATGAATAAACACACGGTTCAGAAGCTCTCCGTGAAGGTTATTTGAGATTGAAATAATATGAGTGGAATAATCCGATACCCCGAGTGTTCTGTTGCCTGTACGGTCAATTAAAACGCTGTCGTGTGGAGACACAAACTGTACTCTCCATAGGTCGCCGTTCATGTAAAATTGTCTTAGCATGGCTTATCACCATCCTTTTCTCAATTAAAAAGCCCCTGCTACATTCCTGTAACAAGGGCAAGTTTCATTTCATATTCAATTCATCTGCTGTATGAAACGTGTCAAGTCAGTTTTCATCTGCTGTCTGATTGATGCGTCTGCATCGTCCCACATTTCTTTCATATTGCGGATGATATCTTCTGTGTACTCTTTCATGGAATCATCCATTTTTCTCTTTGATTCAGCGTCTTTGGAATCATGGTAATGTCTACGATTCTCGCTGTATCTGTCGTAGGTTTCACCATATCTGGACTGCTGACGATTCATGCCATCATTCCCCATATTCCTGTCCGAATATTCTGGGTGATATCCCATGCGGTACATATTGCGTTCAAATTCTGGATTATTCAGATATTCATTCATCCAGTCATCATCCTGTGCGTGAAGATAAGGAATATATCCCATGCGGCTTCCTCTGCCTTTTGGTGCAAATCTTCCATTGGAATAACGATATCTGTCATATCCCATGCGTCCAAGATACTTCTCTTCCTGCTCGCATTCGTCCATAGCTTCTACGATTCGATAATCTTTATCTGCACAGATTGCGCATTTTACCGCTTCTAAGCAATCTTTCAGATCATCCCAGTCCTGAGAACTAAGATTGTCAAATCCATGTGCTTTGGCTTTTTCCATAGCCCATTTTCCCATTTCCATTGCAACTTTATGCATTACATTGCCCCCTTTCTGGCAGCCTGTGTAACAGGGGTGTCTGTCGTTGGGGCTGTACCATTAATTGCTGTTAAATTGTTACTTGGACTACAAGCTGGATTTCCCAACATCTTGAATACTCCGCCAGTTGCACTTGTAGCTACTCTGGTTGCGTACTTCGTTCTGGTTCTTATTCCGCAAGCCGTAACCTGTGCACAGCAACGATTCTCTAGCGGATACAAAGTTGTTCCTGTTCCTATTTGAATCATTACCGGGGCGGTAATTGTGGTGGCTTCTGGTATACTCTGTGCGATCACAATGCAATACTTTTCTCCATTGGAATAACTGCCTGCCGGAAGTGTAACCACAAGATTCCCACCAGTGAATGCGACAGACTGGCTTATCACAAGATGGTTGCAGAGCTTACAAACATTTTTACAACTCATATTTTATACCTCTCAATCAAAATAAGAGGTGAGCCACAACTCACCTCTTAGAATTAGTCAACCTCTAAGGGTGAGTTACTTAGCAGCAACCACTATTGCATCCGCATCCACCGTAATAGGTATTCGGATTCGGAACAACGTATGCCGGGATGGCTGCCGGATTAATTGCATTGATTAACTGCTGAGTCTGTGAAGCCATAGCAGTTGTAAGTAATGCAGACTGACGATCCTGAGATGCAGCACGTTTCAGGTCAGTATTTTCTGCCTGTAATGTTGCAATCTTATCCTGAGTCAGGAAATCAAGGATTGCTCTTGTATTACTGTTCTGGTTTTCCAGAAGGTCTCTTGTGTTGTTATTCATTGTGTTCTGGAGAGCACAAGTGTTGGTAGCCATGTTGTAGTTGATACCCTGGATAGCTTCTCTTGTTTCGCAACAACAATTTGCTAACTGAGACTGTAATGCGTTGGTGTTCTGCATATTGGCTACAGTGTCAGCATTAATTGCCTGCTGAACGCCATTGAAGCCCTGAAGCATTCCAACGTTCACACCGTTAAAACCGCTCTGCATGGTATTGTTAAGTGCATATGTACTGTCACAAATACCCTGCTGAATACCTCTGATACCGTTCTGAATATCGTTAAGAGCAAATCCCTCATTGATATCCGCACGTGTAGCCCATCCTTGGAATCCAGCACCATTTGCACCGTTTCCACCATTGCCGCCGAAGCCGCCGCCCCAGCCGCCAAAACCTCCCCATCCGAAGATAGCAAAGATCAGGACGAGCCAGATAAGTGAAAAGCCATCACCGCCCCACATATCATTGGCGCGATTATTAGAGCCTGTAGCGGCAGCAATGTCACTAAGACTGTAATTTGAACCATTCATCATGTTTTTAGTCTCCTTAAATTTTATTTACAATAGGAGACATCCGCGGCTGTCGTCCCGAATTGTAGCGATTTTTAATCACCCAATTGTGGGGAAGTGTTATAATCCAAAGAATTTCTGTATGATTCCATCCGGTGACAAGTGTTTTTCATTAAATACATTTTGCTGTATCTGATGAAGCTGGTCTGTATCACCTTTTTTATATAAATCCAAAGCATTTTTCAATGTTGGATTGTTGCCTGCAAATTTACTCATGTCGTTCATCATGTTATCAACACTTCCGAACCTCTGAGAGATCATTTTCTCAAATTGCTTTTTCATCATGGCGTTTGGATTGAATGTCATCTCTGCCTACCTCCATTCTGCTTAGGTTCCGATGTCCCCGATATTTGTGTCGGGAACATACTCTTTATTTCAGAAATTTCAGAACAAACATCATTCCGAAGCTGATTAAACATTGCTTCAATGTCAATCTGCTTTTCTTCTTGCTTCGGCTGTTGTTCTTCTGGATTTGTAAGTCGGTAAACAAAGATTTTGCTTCTTCCATCAGATTGAAGCTGTTTTCTATAAATTTCAGTTCCATCTGTTTTGGGATAGTAAACAGGATTGCCGGACATATCCACGTCTTTAGCCTTTACAGTATCAATCCCATCCACCATCTGCCCTTGAAGCATAGGTGATTGTGGAATCGGCTGTAACTGTTGCATCTGCATTTGACCATAAGGCATTGCCTGTTGATAATTATTCTGCAATTGTGCCAGCCTGTCCTGATACGGTTGTATTTGCCCGTATGGGCTGTTTATCATTGGCTGTTGCGGATAATACGGATAACCTGCCATAATCTGTTCCTCCTGTCCGGGATTCAAGAATCATATCCATGTCATCTATAGAACGATGCTTTTCCCATATACCCTCGTAAGGGTTTCTTAACATAATCATTGTGTTTTCTCCTATGATTATATTATATAGGAAGGAACTCTGTTTTTGAACGTCACTATTTCGCCACGTTTTCGCCACAATACAAAGAAAAGCCCCGACAGTACATCGGGGCAACTTTGGAAATTTTCTTCTTTATTCTTTTGTTGATTCGGTCTATGGTTCTTGGACTATACCCCATAAGTTCAGATGCTTCCCATAGTGTCTTTTCGCCATAAGCCCGTAATCGAAACAGTTTTTCTTCTCTGGAATCGAAGCCTGCTTCTTTTAAATAAAACTTTCTTTCATCTTCTGAAAAGTCTGTATAATTCATATTTCCACCGTCCTCCCTTACAAGTGGAATCAAACTGGAAGAATACCGCTTAACATAAAACCGATAACTGCGCTGACAATCGCTGTAATAACGCATACAATGATTGTATCGTAACGCTTTCCCGGGACTGCCATGAGAGTCTTTATATTGTTATTCATCTCATCCACAGTTGACTTGATATGGTTCAAGTCATTCTCACTTAATGCTGTCTTTCTTTCCAGTTCCCCGATACGCTCATAAAACTCTTTACTACGATCAGATTGCTTCTCTTGCATCAGCTGAAAATTCTTTTCCAGTTCTTCTATGCGGTGTTCATTAAAACATTCATGTTCACATCCCATCGCCAGTTCCTTTCTTCACTCCCTCAACATTTGCTTTTCCCTACTGAATATAAGCAACCCAGCGGCACTCCGGGAGGACAAAAATACCGTGCCACGTGACCCAACCATCTTAGTTAAATTAAACTTCCTGCAAATGGAAACACGCCATGATTAATATATATTTCTGTTTCGGATTCCCAGTTTCGGCTTACTGAATTTTCAGAATGCGATCCTTGGAACTCGGCTCCCTGCTTCACAAGGAAATAGAGAGCCAGATCAAATATGCAATCATAACAGTATTCCATATCGGTATTGATTTTTTCCTCTGTATATCCAGACGGATAGTTGCGTTTCTTTTTGAACGAACGAATTGCACGCTTCACAGACAAAGAAATCATACCGTCAGTTTCCGCATCATCGGATAGATACTCTTTCAGATCATTCACAAGCTGTTCGTTCATTCAAGATCACCTACCCTTGCTGAGATAAAATTTCAGAGATAATGCCAGCCTTATTTGTCGATGTCAGGGCATAGCCATTGTCACTTGCGAGCTGTTTCAGTTGAACTACTGTCATGCTTGACAGCTCGCTTTCTGTATACTTGTGTTTTGAAGCATCATTAACACTTACTACAGATGGTGACTGGCTGTTCTCGTCGAGACTATGCCCGTTTATTCCCCCGCTTTGGTACCGATTACGATACCGCCATTAGCTTTTGCTGCTACTGGAACAAACATACCTGATGCTTTAGTCCAAACTGCAACTGGGTCTTGTGTAGCCCACATGGACAGTGTTACAAAGGAGCGATTCTCTTCCTGAATGAACTGTCTGTACTCAAGTTCCTCTGGTGTTACGCCCCAGAGTCCAGTACCAAATGAACCGTTCGGCTCTGCTTCATACAGAGTGAATACATCTTCTTTGAAGTATCTTCCTGTTTTGAGTGAACCATCTGCTTTTCTGAATCTGAATTTCTCGTCACAGCGGTCAATGGCAAGTCCATATTCCTGCATAAGCAGATTTGCAAGTTCCTGTTTTGTCAGAAGGCGTTTGTTAGCCGCTCCTAAGACTGCTGTCTGCATTGCAGTGTTGTTTCTCATATAGTTAATCATTTTGAGAGATGTAAGGGCTTTATTTACAACAAATCCGTTGTCCTCTGCAATTGCAACCATCTTCTGAATATCACCCATGATGTCCGCATCTGGCTTAGACCAGTCTGCAAGACTGACCTTTGCATCAGCCGGTACGCCGTAATCAATATTCAGATCTACATTGTTTTCTTTAACTTTTACGGCACCTGTAGAAAGGAACTGTCCTTTCATAACATTTGCTCTGGCAACAACGCCTTCAAACAGGTTAGCTGCATCATCAAATACAAATCTCTTTAAGTTCTCGTCATCCGGCACACCATTTTCAATTGCCTGCTGTAATCTCTCAGACTGATTAATTTTTCTCTTAATAAAGAGCTTTTCAGTCAGAACTTTTTCGAAGCCCGGTCTTGTTCCGATTTCTGCTTCGGTATCAAGAGCATGAACGAATGCCACCTCTGGCAGTCTCTGTCCAGCCATAAGTCTGTAGTATTCAGCTTTCAGGAACTGGGTTTTGACATCCGGGAAGATGGTGTCAAGAATGCCGGGTCTTTTTACGCTGAAATCCTGAGAAAAGTTAAGTCTTTCTTCCTGTGTGATTGATTCTAAAATATTAAATGGCATCTGTTTACCTCCTTAAAATTCTGGGTCTGTAGTAGTTACAAAAACGATACCTGCTTTTTCAAGCTCTGTTTTCGCAGTGGTTTCTACTGTTACCGGAAGTCTTTTTTCAAGAACACGTCCTGCAACAATTACGGAAATCGGTCGTTTTGTATCGTCTGTCATATCGACGTCTTCAAACACAATGCCTTTAGCACCAGTTGCGTTTGTCGGATATACAGAACCTGCCTTGATAATCTTCTTAGTTCCAACGGTTTCAGCATTTGTCTGTTCTGCTGTATAGGTTTTAAGTACCAGTCCTACCTCGGATTCGAGAATATTAGGTGTGGATTCGTACTGCTCTGTTTTCATAAAAGCCATAATCTAAATCTCCTTTTCTTAAATATTTACTGGGGCATTATCATCTGCCGGTTTATTTTCTGGACACATTTTTGCTGAGTACGCTTTTGCATATTCAGATGCTTCGCTTTTCTTTTCTGGTTCTCCACCAGATTTACCGCCACCCGGATTAGGTGTGTTTTCAAGGGCTTCTTTTTCCCATGCGGCTTTTGCGGTATCAAGCGTTGATTTATTTATTTCGGAAATTTCATCAACAAAATTCTGGGCTTCTTTGAGTGCATCTTCGGCATCCATATTTGAGAATGCTTTGATTGCTCCTGCATAGGCATCTCCTTTCATTCCTGCACTTGCAAAAATAGAAGTGATTTTGCCTGTCAGAGCTTCTCTCTGGGAAGTCGCAAGTGCAGATTCAAGGTCAGAAATTCTTTTCTCGTTTGCGGCTTTTTCTTTCTGACGTTCCAGTTCTGCTTTCTCAGCATCTGTCATGTTCTGCTGTTTGAGTTCTTCCAGCTCTTTTTCCAGTGCATCTGCTTTTTCAGCTTGTTCTTTTACTTTCTGGGCTTTTGCTTTTTCCTTAGCTACATCAGAATTTGACTGATTCAGGAAAGAGGTAATCTGCTCATCGGTTGCATCTGGAAAGATTTTCTTTACATCTTCTCTTGTCATTGAAATCTCCTGTCACCAATACGCTTTTTTACGCTGTTCGCTCAGCTCAAGGTGTCTCCCATGATTACGCTATCGGGGTGCATATTTTTTTAATAAAAAAGAGACGATTTTACTCGTCTCTAAATTAACTGTATTGAATTGAACACCGGCAGTTCACAATCTCGTCTGCCGAAGCTCCTAGCGAGGTGTCTTTTGGAAATTGTAGCAAGCTATCTCCAACCGAGAACGGCTCATCAATCGGGAGTATGGTTTCTCCGACTTCGAGGTGTGTCTTTCGTTCCCTTTTGTCTCCTACGTCAATCCATTTCTTCTTTGTCTTTCCTGCTTTCACAGCTTTTGAATACTGTCTGTAATTCAGTATCGAATTAGCTTCGCATTCTGAAATAAACATTGCCCGGTCATTAGACAGGTAATAATCATCAGTAATGCTTTTGTCTTCGGCAGAAAATCTTTCAAATGTTGCATCAATAATTTGTTTTGTCACGTCAAGAGCATATTGCTTGATATATGTGTCTATAAGCATATACGAAGCAATTACATCCAGATATTTGTCGTAAAATTGAGTCTGAATGTATTCTTGATCTGATTCTCCACTTTCTATGGTTGTTTCTATCAACGCTAAAATATAAAGGACAACTTCTTCCATTTGTTCAGAAAAAGCTATCCTTTCTTGCTTTTCTTTGTCTGATATTGACATTTTGCTGAAATATTCTTTATACGGTTCACTTCTGCGATTGTTGGGCCTGATAGTTAATTCATCGTATGATGAAATACTCATTCTGAAATCACATCCTTATTGAAGCCATTCAGCAAATCTTGCGCTTTCTGCAACTCTGAGTCTGGGTCTGCCAATTCCGGATAAATGGTTCCGAGATATGGCAAACTCATTTCATATACTTTTTGTGGATCACTAAATAATCCGCAAGTAATCAGCGCAATAAGCGGATGAATTTTATTTTTGAACAGATAATCAAGCGCCTGCGCTTTGACAAGCATGTTATCTGTCGGGTTTCTGGTGATTTTTACATCAAAGTCTCTGGTCGAGATATTTACATCCATTGAAGTTTTTCGGATGATATTCAAAATAATTCTGGCAGATGCTTTTTCAGCTTCTTTCGTAAATGCTTCTACCAATTTTGCGTCTCGTTCTGCAAAATCCCAACCATTCCTCAGATACACTGCATTTCCTGTATCTCCACCGGTATTGCTCTGTCGATTCGGCATTGCTTCTACAATCAGCATATTGTTGTAAATATCATCTTTTGCAACCTGACTTTCTGACTGATTTAATTCAGCAGTCATTAAGTCAACGTCTGATTGTGTTCCATTCCCGACGTCTTTTACAGATACAGCACCGAGTTTTATCATTTTTACAAATTCTGCTTCGTCAATCTCGCAGTTCTTAAATTTCATCAAGGCTTGTACGAACTGTTCAACCCCATTCAGTCTGTCAGATTGATATTTGTTGATTGCATCATACATTGTGATCGCAATTTCAATGTCAGAAAGTCTGTCGTGATTATTTGGATATTCAATGATAGGAATACCGCCAAAACCATTGATTCCAGATTCTGTTACCGCTCCATTTTGTATTTTGAAATACTGTCTGGAAGAATAACACTGGTAATACTGCTGATTGTCCTCGTCTTTTAAAATCTGGACGGAAAGCACTGGTTTGCCAGTAACGCTTGAATAAACAATATATACATCCTGCGGTGATGGGATAAATATTCTGAAAGGTGGTAAGTCTCCATCCTTTGTCCATTCATCTTCTCTCAGGATTGCCTTGTATGCAGTTCCTACCGCGCTCTGATATATTCCAAGTTGAATATTTCTGGCGTCTGCATTGGCTTCGTCCAGATAATCATTGAGCCTATCAACTTGTTCGTTTGTTTCTTCACTCGCTTTTTTCTTTTTACAGACATATTGAATAGGTTCTCCATATATCTGTCCTGCCTTGAATTTGACTGTTTCAAGGGCATGATTCTCAACAACTTTATTGTTGACCTCTGGGCGAACAAGTTTTTCACGATATAAAATTGGCTGATCGCCTTTGTAATATCTGTAAAGATAATCCATCAGGGTTCTATTCCTGTTATGGATTCCGATTGTATCAGAAAGGACCTGTGCCACGTTCTGGGGAGTAATCTGGTCTACGCCAGTATAGGCAGTTTTTCTGCCAAATTCTCCTTGGCATAGGTCAACAAAGTTTATTTTGTTTCTCCCCACTGCCTGTCCTCCTATTTTTCTGCATGAAAAAAGCACCAAGGGTTCTTCCCGGTGCTTATTTTACAGCTTATATTATATAATATATGCAGGTATTATTCAGTATTATCAGGTATTAACTTTCAAAATTCTTAATGTTTTTGACGATATTCAGTGCTTTCGAATGCAATAATTTCACATGAGAATAGGAATATCCCATTTCACAGGCAATCATTTCAAGCCTTTCATCTTTTACATATCGCCTAAACAGCAGATCATACAAATCTGAATTGATATCGCTCACCTTGTCTATTGTTTCAATAATGTCTTGCTTTTTCTTTGTGTATTCAATAACCATTTTTTTGATTTCTGTTTGAATGTCAACAAGTTCGCTTACGGCATCGGTCATTTGATTGGGATTCGGAGTAGACTGAACTTTTTCACCATATGAGAACGATTTAAGCCCAAGAGCAAGACTTCTTAAATGTTCTTCTTCGTATTTTTTATTTTTAATAAGCTTGTCATATTTCTGAATTTGCCCTAAATATTCTCTTGTTGTCATATTATCTCCTTCCCCAAAATGGATTGCGCATTGCAGTTGCTTTTCCGCCTAATGGATTCTGCACGTACTCTGCCATCATCGCCAAGCTGTCCGGGCCATCATCATGAGCTACTTTTGCCCTTGTGGTATATGTGGTCACATTTCCCATAAATAATCCGTAGTCGGATTTTGGTTTATACTGGCTCGGATGTAAAAAATAAAAATGTTTTGATATGTAATCAGAGTTTACGAGAATTTTTGTCTCTTTATTTGCTTGCGTAGGTCTTGTTTCGATATCCGCTCGGCATTTCCCTGAGATTATCTTTTGAATGTTGTGTGCAACACGATTTCCTACGTTATTTGACTCGAATCTGATTTTATGCGGATTGTGTTTTATCAAGATATCAGCAGTCTTTCTGTCCAGGATGTCGTAATCTGTGGTATCATCGAAAACAACGTCCGGGATAAAAAATTTATCCCCATATTGATATGCAATAGGTAATGATTCAAAATCTGTACCTTTATCTTTTGTATCACACACTGCCCATATCGCATCTGCTTCTTTGTCTGGTATAATTGTGTATTCGTCCGTGCATCCGTCGGGAACGTCTTCTTTGCCAAAGAAAAATCTTTTTAGCTTATCTGGTGGAAGCAATAATCCTTCACGTTCTACCGGTTGTTGCTGATAAAGACAGTTATAAGAGATTTCGTCCATGGACTCTTTAGCATCGTTGAAATACTTCTCAGAGAATCCATTTACTGTGAATAAAAAATTGCTTTTGCCATTCTCGTCAAGTGCCGGTACTGCTATGAACCTTGCTCTAGGGTTCCCGGCGTATAACTGCTGTAACTTTCCAATAGGGTCATGAACTGACCATCTTGTAGCTATATAAAACTCTTTGCAACCCTCTAGCCTACGAGAACGCAAGTCATTTACTACTTTTGTCCACAGGGTATCTAATCGGTTTTTATTTAATGCTTCCTCAATACCAGATACAAGGTCATCGGCGGTAAGAAATCTATTACAACGAGTAGCACCAGTCAGAGAACCGTCAATTGATCGGAACGTCCATGTTTTAAAACGTCCATTCCTTTCAAGGTTTACTGTTGTTTCCTTTGCGTTTGTTCCCTGTATTTCTACATTCGGAAAAATCTCATGCCATGTGTACTCAACCGGATCATTGATGATTTCCAGAACTCCATCATAAAGTGAACGTGTCAGAATACTACTGTGCGCTGATGACAGGTTGAAATCATTCGGAAACCACCCGCCTACCAGAGACAGAAAGAAATCTTCAAGAGTAGATTTTCCGCAACCGGGTGGTACGCTCAGCGCAAATATATCAAGTTTATCATCCATCAAGTCTTGCAATGAACCTATGATGTTATGCTGCAAAAACACATTTCTTCGTGGTTCATAAAATCGTTCTTTTGGAATTCGGTTCTTTTCAAGATAAAGCAATCCACTGTCAACTTGATAGTTCTGTGCTTCCAACAGCAAATATTTCCAGTAAATATCGTCAAAATCTCCACTTCCAGTAATAGCAGCTTGCCTTTCTGCGATATTGTGTGCATACTGGCTTACCTTTATTCCCATCTGTCGCGCATCTGGATTATCCTTGAAAGGAAGGTCAATATTCATATTTAACAGCAGATCAAGGCAGTCTTTCTGGTTTTGATAGACCGTCATATCGCCATTAATGATTTGATTTAAAATTGCCCGATACCATTCAAACGAACCTTCTGTGAATTTTTGCATAAAAATAGAGCCAGACCTCCTTTCTTCTTAGGATTTAGTCTGGCTCTCATGTGGCTCTCTGACTGGTTTACTTATTTATTTACGTAAAAATATTTTCAATTACTTTCCATTCTGCGAATATTGCCATGAACAATAACGGAGCCGCCGAAAGTCCCCAATGATTTTCAATTGTCACTTGAATTGTGGCTATCAAATAATCTGCTACCCATTTGAATATTACGAAATTCGCAATTATCCAACATATTTTTCTTGCTTTCTTCATTCAGTACACCTCTATTTACACGGTATATTATCATTTTCGTGTTCCAAAAAGAAATCAACCTTGTCAACATATCCTTTAGCTATCAGTTTTTTTACGCAATCATCAATTCTTATAGAAGATGTATACATTGTAAATTCATTTGAATATACAGTCTTGGATGTAATATTTCCGCATATTTTGCATTTTTTACAATACAGGCACTTATATAAGTACCATTTCCGTAATCTATTTTGTCATAGTATTTCCCAATTTCCTCATATAGGTGGGAACACTTTTCTTTAAACCAATTCATACATTCACCATAAACTCTTTCTTACAGTTGCTACCCTTACATTTATACGGCATCCGATAAATCTTTGTGGTCGGGAAAATCTTTAAGGCTTTCTTTCCGCAAAACGGACAAATCACCCATTTTGTACCATTTTCCATTTTAATTTGTGCTGAGCCGTCCCATGGTTCGGGTATATTCATATATTCAGAGAAGTCTACTCCCTCTGATTCAAGTGCTGTTTTAATGCTCATTTACCGTTGTCCTTTCTGATCAATGTTAAAATCGTCAAATAATTGTCCCCGATGTAATCTGCTTTCCATATTTTAGAAAGATTTCCCGTTTGGTTGTATATTACGGTCGTATTCCCCGCCAGAAGCAAGCGTCTGTCTGGATAGAACCTAGTCGGGATGTTCGTTCGGTGGCACTCTCCCTCGATATTGTATGTGGTGTCAAGAAAATCAATGTCCGAGCCTGAATAAATAATTCTCATCAGCTCAGTCCATGAATCTTTCTCAGATTCGCATATCGGTCAATCAGAACGTCAAGTGTTGTATATAACCGATTAATCGTAATGCAATCGTCCTGATGCTGTCTGTGATATTTTGCGATTTCTGTAGGTTCATCCAGAATCGGCACATCTGCTTTTTCACTTATCTGCTTTTTCAAATCATCGTTATAATCGCACATTTTATCCAGTTCAGCCTGAAGCTCATTGATTTTCTCATTTTTGTCTAAAATCTCATGCTGTTTCTTCTCATATACTGTCGACAACCGAACAACTTCATTTTTGAGCTGGTCTGCGCTCCATTTTTCTAAGTCTCCTATTTGCATCTGATTCCCTCCCGCTAAATTCTTGTAAAAATTTCCATGTCGTAGTTATCCCGAATGTAATCCACGCATTCAGACAACTTTTCTTTTAAGAATGGGTCGTTTGCAATGTCTGGATGCAAGATATATAACATACAACTGTTTTCTTTTCCGTCTTTATGAAATTTCTTCCAGTCAAAAGTCATTATGAACAATGGAATCCTTGTGAGATTTTTTGTCTTGTATCTTATATAGAGATTGAATATCTTTTTGAACACGAATATCCCTCCTATCTGATCGAACTTAAAATAATTTTATTCTTGCACTGTGGACAAACAATGTATTTTTGCTTGTACCCGAATCCAGATGGCATATTTGTAGCAAAATGCTTCTTTATATTTTCTTCTTTAACATCTTCTTTTTCATCGTACTGCAACAATGCTCCGCATTTTACACATTTTATTCTTTTTAATGTTCCAGGAACTAAAATTTTAATCATTTTTTTCTCTTTCCTTCCTGTGCTTCATCTGGCATTCAATCATCTTCGCTATATTCTCACGTTCCTGTTTTATTCCATGTCCCTGACGGAACAACTTACATTCGAGGATGTTTCCACATCTGGAACACTCGTCTTTAATTTCTTTTCCTGCTATTTGCATTATTCGTCCCCACAATAAATTAAAAGGTGTTTGGCAATTTGTTTAAGTTCACTTTTTCCGTATAACCGGATTCCGCTTTTTAATCCGCGATCAATCAACCAATTTGCTACCTTTATAGGGTCTATGGGCGGTTCGTTTTCCAGCTCTTTTATAATAAGACCGCCACTATTAAGAAGTTCAGACAAATCACTCATGCTTATTTTCCTCCCAAAATTCGCAAACACAATCTGGTTCCGTAAAATCAGCGCAGTGTTCACTGTCGCCGTTGAAACATACCCATGTAAAATCGTCATGTTTCTTACATGTTTTACAACACTTTTCTTTTTGCATAATTAACACCTCAATTTAAAAAAATCCAGTGCGCCGACTTGAACGGCATAAATCTCCCAACGAGAAACACTGGAACCGAACGAAGTAAGAGAAAAAGATTCCAATGATTGCAGTTCATTGGAATCGGAAAGGCAGGAATCGAACCTGCGGCACATAGCTTACAATGCCATTGCTCTACCACTGAGCTACATTCCGTACCGCCTGTAACGGCCAGTTCTCCGAAAAGGAACTGGGTTGATTTCCACATCACATGCTTTCGGACCGGATGAAAATATCCAGATAAGCATTAACCTTTCCATCGTAAAACACATGAACTAGATGGTTCTTTTAGAATTGCCGACTATCACTTCTCACGGCCCGTGGTCTCATCTCTCTAAAAAGTTTTTTACGCAAACGCCTAGTGAGTTGTACGTTTACGCTCATGCGTAAATCCACCTGAGACATAGACCGCCTGTATACAAACAGCTTAACTCTAAGCGGATTAAAGCGGAACGCCCGGAATCGAACCGGAGACCAGAGCGCGACTCTGTCAGTTTTCCACTAGCGTACATTCCACATAACCCGGAAACCCCGGGTTAGCAATATGTTTATCGTGTTATGCTTTCCACTAGGCTGTTTTCAACCGTGCCAGCCCCACGGAGTTGTTTCGGATTTGGATATTGATGTCTTTGTGTATAGCGACGAAACCTTTTATATGTCTCTTGAAAACTTCCTGTCCTCAACGTGCACCTATTGACGACAATTTAACTCAGAGACTGTGCCGAACGGGGAATTATCTTCATTGAACAGGCTGTGCCGTTACACACCTTTCATAAAAATAATCCACATACACTCATTCAACAGTTTTTTTCTGTCCATAAAACGGATAGACAGCATATGGAAGAAATGGAAACTACAGGACTCGAACCTGTGACTTGTCGGTTATGAGCCGACCGTTCTGCCAACTGAACTAAGTTTCCTAAGCAGAGGGTTATTGCAGTTCAAGAGTAACTTCCTCTGCTGTTGCGATTCTTGCCCTCGCAGTCGCAACAAAGGGTCTAAATGCTGTTCTGCATAAGCAGAGTCCATCCGGGGCATTTGAAGCCCCTTTAATCATCCCCGTTGGGATAGATGGAACCAATTCGGAGGGGAACTATATCATGGCTAAACAATATAGTCCGACTAGGCTAGCGGGATTCGAACCCGCGAATACAGCAGTCAAAGTGCTGTTCCTTACCGCTTGGAGATAGCCCATTATTTGTCCGGGATTTTACCCGGACTCGTAATAGAGTGATATATTTTATAAAATTTTAGAAAGCATCATGTCTATATTTGTGCCGTTAAGTCCGCGCCAGTTACTTTGGGAAATTGTATTTCACTGACGCAGACCTAAGCTACTCGGGATGCCTCGACCTGTCAGATTCAAAGGCTTTCCCGAACCTGAGAACGACAGGTTTCTGCTTTTTTTGTATTTTCACCCGTTCAATCAGTATGATGAACAGGGGAATTTGTATTGTGAATGCTAACCACATTGGGTTCTCCTTATAATCTAAAAATCACAACTGCATTAACTGCGAAACATATTTCCATTAATATAAATACTGCCGTTGCTATTGGATTGCCTTTCTTTTCGGTTTCATCCTGTGATATAAGGAATGCTAAAACCAATGTGAAAAATGCAATATCCAACATAGCTGCTACGAATTTTGCAAGAATCATTCTTTCTGTTCCTCTCCGATCATAAAATCAAGAATCTTACCGGCAGTTTCTTCTTCTGGCTCGAATGGCAGGCCGCATGTACAGTACTTCTCAATCGCTGTTTTAAGGCTTGCTTTGAAACCATTGTAAACTTCTCCATGTATCAGAAGTTCGTGCCTTAGAACGGCTACTGCGTACGTAACAGTTACAGAGTTAGTATTGTTCATTCATCAAATCCTCCATTTCCTTTACGCTGATTCCGACTATCCCGGCACTATCCTTACTATCTGTAGCTTTGAAGTGTGCTTTAGGATGCTGCGGGTACATGAACTCGAACATGAGGTAATTTGCTGCATCCACGAGATATTCTGTGTTTCCGGTAGAATTATATTTTTCAATACACCGTTCCATAGACGGAAGTGCCTGCACGTTCCCGGTTTTGAAATTCTTCCTGGCAGGACCGTATTTATGATAGCTTACCTCGACTCGATTCTTACGAAGTTCATCAAAGCGTTCACTGTATTCTTCTGACATATAAAAACCTCTTTTTTATTTTTTTGAGAAAAATTGAGTCGGCGTTTTGCCTATCTCTTTCGGAAATATTGTTCCAATGCTTCTCTGGTGATCTGCGATACGCTTTTGCCGGTCCGGTTCTTTTCGGCTATAAGTTTTCGTTCTAGCTGATATGTGAGCCGGATTCTGATTGATTCGCCCTGAGGGTTATTCTTTTTCATAGGCAGTGTCCATCCTTACTGAAAGGATTGGTTTATCATCAGCTTTTGCTAAAAGTGTAATCCCTTCACCTTCTTTCCAAGGTGATGTGGCTATCTGAATATTAGAAATACCACTTTCGTTACAGATGTTCAGCAACTGTCTAGCAATATCCATCAGCCCTGACCGAAGGTATCCATCGTTGTTTACTATTTTCTCCATCTTGTTCCTACCCTTCTGTGAATGTGAGTGATTATCATAAATCATTTATTGCTTTTAATTTCTGATTAGCAATTTCAACCAGAGAAGCAAGTACACTAAGTGACACGTCTCTTACAAATGATTCTTCTAACGTCATGTTTTCTCTGTGAAACAACATCGGAGCTGTAAGCACATAAATTTCAATATTCAAATCACGGAGTCGTCTCCATGTTTCTTCGATTTCATCCTTGGTATTTCCAATATCATCAACTCCGCAAATAATCAACGAATCACCATTTCTCATGTTTTCGCAAAGATGTTCGAAATTATTATTTTCATCTATTGAGTCATAAACAAATGTGTCAATTTCTTCGTTCAAAAGTATCTTTTTCTTTGCAGACAATGGAAACCAAATGCCTGACTCTTTTGCATATCCTATCTTCATACTTATACCTGCCTTTCTTGGTATCACCTTATTTTTTTCTGGCAGAGAAACCATTAAGGCTTATGGCTTTCGTGTTGCAATCACTATCTCTGCCATGGGGAACTCTTTTTTTTCGGAATTTTAAAGCCCTGCTGTTAGAGGAGACTTTTTTAATTTTTCGGGAACTCGGAGTACTCACTCGGCGCGTGTTGGGGCTTATATACACCCCCTCCCCGGTATCCATGCCGGGCGCTACCAGGGAAGCCCGCCGCCCCATGGGTTCCCGCTTTCCTGGCTTAACGCTGACCTTTAATGGCCTGCGGCAGTGGTCAAGGGAACGTGTGATAACGGTTATTCAGTCAGAACATATGTATCTATGGAACAAACTTCAGTTTTCTTTATAGATTGATGTACACATTAAACAAATACCGTCCTTTTATATTGTACATATTATACAATTTACACTATTTAAGCTGTTTCCATGCTCTTTTGTCCGCCCTCCGCGTACTTCTTCAGGTCTCTGATCTGCTACAGCTCCGGCTTTTCCATCTCTGGAAGTTCCAGCGCCGCCCTGTGTTTATCTGCGATCTGCTGCGCTGTCTGGCGCGGTATGCCGTCCTGCTGTGCTGTCTGTACTGGTGCCGTCTCTGCCATGCCGTACGCTGCTTTTGCGACAAATATCAAATTGGCATTTGTGCCGGGCTGGTTGTTCAATCTGTTGACTGTACAATTTTTGCAGATATCAAACCATTTTTTAACCGTGGTGCCATGCGATGAGCTTGTTCTATAGTCCCCACGCATCCAATCACTAAATGTTGACCGATTAATATTAACTAAAAAGCTAAATACTTCTAATGTCGGCAACACATTGTATTTACTACATACCCTGACAAATATATTAAATATATTATCCAACAACTCTATATCATCGTTACTTGGTTTTGGTATTCTATCTGCAATATAAAAGATCATATCTACAAAACTATCAGCAACAGTAGATTTATACTCTTTCTGTGTGTCAAATTCTTCTGGAGATACTTGTAACACAGTGTTTATATATTCATCCACAAGCCTGTATATATCATTCTCATATACTTCTATTCCCTGTTCTGTTACTGTTGTATTACTCTTTTTCACTGTATCACCTCCAAAAAATCAAATAAAAAAAGACGACAAAAACACGTTTGCAGATACATTCAAGGACCTTTCTAAATCCCTTTCTTCTTTCCGATCTGCTACGGTTTTAATCGTCTTAAATAGTCTTAATTATCATTATTGCCTTTCGGCTTATTCAGTTGTTAATTCTGTTTTATCATACTTTTATATCACTGTCAACAGTCTATTTAATTTTATTTTTACTGATATATTACTCTTATTAACTCTATATATCTATACGGTACTGTATAGATATATAATTAATAAACTCTAGGTCTTTAGAATCTTGGAGGGGATTATAAATACAGTTATTATATATTTATACATCTTGTAATACGGTCATTTTCCGGCATATATCGCACAAAAGGCCAGACCTTCCGGCACCTTGTCCGGCGTGATCTGGCCTGCTAAATTCTTATTCTTTTCGCGCTCTGGCTGTCGCCCCCTCCTGAGTTCCGTCGCCTGTCGTTGATTTTATCAACATCTTTTTTAAAAATCAAGCCCCAAAATAAAAAAATTTTGCTTGACAGCTTCGGCGGTTTTGTGATAAATGTATCTTAACAGCTTCGGCGGTGGGGCTGTTTACCGGCTGAGTGCCGCGCCGTCGTTACGCCGCCAGAATAAGACAGCAAAAGCCCCCGGGACTATCTCTCAGGGGCTTATTTTTGCGTTTACGGAGCTAAATTTACATCATTCTCAAATATCACTCCCGTTTATGCGCTGTTTATATTTTATATCATTGTTCGTAATTATGCAAGTTCTTCAATGTTTCCGGTGCGGCAATTTTCGAAAATTCCGTCACTTAACTGGCCATTAAATTCACGTTCGCATAATTCGGCGGTATCTCTTGTTATTCTAATAATCGAATAGAGGTTTGTCCCGGTCTTGTCAGCGTTCTCTATCTCGACAATTCTCACGCCGTCCTCTTTGCTACTCCAATCGTATTTTCTTGACGGCAAGAAACTTTCTGCTAACCAGTGGCCGCCATACTTGCCGTATACTTTCCATGATCTCGTAACTGCCATTTTTATTCCTCCTATTCTTCCATATCGAGCCAGATTTCGCCCCGCTTGCCATTCCATCCCGGCATTGAAAACCGGGCGGCGTCCATATGTCCTTGTATCATTACTGATCTCACTTTTCGCTCCTTGTTTTTGACTTGTTTAATTTTTTCCATCTTTCCGGGTATGCTTCGCGGAACCAGTCGAGGAAATTTCCGAATAGCGCTTTCTCTGCTTCTTTGCGTGCCGCCGCGGCGTCCTCAATGTCGTTAAATCTGCCGAGACGATAATTTTTCCCTTGAAATTCTATTTGCGCAACCCACTTTTCTCTTTCTCTATCCCAATAAACGCCTTTGACCCCAGATGTATTATTTTTTAACATTTTTCTTGGCATTATAGATAATACCGAAGTATTTTTCTCGAACCCCTCTTTTACTGTATTTTGAGCTTTTATAATATTTTCTTCCCAGCTCCTAAGTCTAGCACATCCGCATGATTGAATCTTGTAGAAACGCCCCGCAGGAACTTTAAATTTCTTCCCACAAGGGCATTGACATAGCCAATCTGAACCCTCTTTACCAGCTCCCAGATATTTAATTGCCTTGCATCCGTATTTGTTAACTTTCCCGGCCAAATCTGCCGGTTTTAAATAGTTTTGTTCCCTGTTTACGCATCCGCACGACACATTTTTTCCGGATGCTATAGCATCATAGCGCATAGTGCATGTGTTTCCACATTTACAGCGACACACAACATATAAACGCCTATTTTTCCTATATGCGTTTATAACTTTTAATTGTCCGTGCATCTCGCCGTTAAATTCGTCCGTAAAAACAGGCGTATTTCTACAGGCTTCCGAGCAGTACTTAGCAGCGGCACTTCCGCCGCTAAACTCCTTGCCGCAGACAGAACATATTCTTTTAATCATTCTGATCCAGTTCCCTCTCTTGTACAAATCCGGATGCCATTGTACAGGCTTTCCGGTATTTCTTCCTCCATTTTCTTAAATTTCTTCTGTGTAGGAAATTCTAAGAGTATTGCCCTCAATTTCCCAGAAATAATTTTTACTGTCATATTTTTCGAGGTTTCTAAACTCCTCGATTTCTCCGCTTGTCAGTGCCATTTCTACGGTCACCGGTTCGGTTCCCATCTTCCCGGTTTTCATTGCTTCTTTCTCAATTGCTCGATCAATTTTTCTTTCTAACATCTTCTTTTTCCTCCTCCTTATGCCCGAGCATATGAAATAAAATTCTGCTCGGCGGTTTCGTCAACAAGTTCCGCCGGGATTCTCACCCAGTTCTCACCCAGAGAACTTATAAAATTCTCTTTCTGGGCTTCTGTGCCGCACAGCCAAGCTGCTGTGACTTTGGAACATCCGAAGTTTTCGGAATTGTTCCGCGCCACCTGTTTTAATTCAAATTCTTTCATTTTTCTCCTCCTAGTTAATCCCGGTAACTTTAACACGGGTTTGTAAAATATCTTCCGCAGCTTCCAGAATCTCGAAATCAACAATGTACTCCTCACCGTTCTGGTATACGGCGATTGCTCCGGACTCCAAAAGTTCCTCGCCGTCCCCGTTTCCATCCCAGAGCTGACCGAAGAAATATTCTTTACCAGCTTCAATTGTGTCCTCGGAACAGAGGACATATGACAATGTGTTTAATTTCATGTTTATTTTCTCCTTGACTTTTTCCCTGCGCTGACATATAATTTCGATATCAGCAATTTTTATTGTTGTTTCCCGGTGTTCCATGATTTCACTGGGAGTCGTCCCGATCAACGGCGGGACGTTGAGTTGAAATATGTTAAAATAAGATTGTAAGGTCTTATCAAGCGGGGCGTAACTGTTTTAGTTACGCCTTTTCGTTGCCATTCAGGTAATTGATATACCCTTGTCGAGCAGCTCCCTGCATACACTCTTCGGGAGTTTCTTCCCGGATTTCTCCAGAGTTTTCAAAATATGCAATTCGTCCGGTGCTCTTCTGTACCACTTCATTTACTGATAATGTGCAAAAACTTTCGCATTTTTCGCGAAATGCCTCAGCCCGCTCGACAAGATTAATTAATCTTTCAAGCTGAGGAATTGAAAAACATTTCAAGTCCTCGTCTGTGATGACGTCTCTAACGTACCACTGCAAGTTTTCGGCAGTTTCATTTTTCTTGTTAAGCAAATCCTCTTTTCTCATTTTGTCCTCCGTTCCGCCCCTCCCCGGGGCTGTGTGATTGGTTCAACTCATTCTTTTTAAGATTTCTTCTTTTAACAGTCTGGATTCAAAAAAATCATTATTAGTCGCATATTCATAAAGCAACTTTTCGTTTGAAAGCTTCAGCATATCGTAAACTTCTTGCTTTCTCTTTGATATTTTTTCTTGATCTTCCTGTACCCTTTTCAACCTTGCATCAACTACTTTTAATGTTTCGAGATTGTACAAATCTTCACCGTTCAAAATTCCGGATTTTATTAATTTGTACTCTACTAAATACATTTTATTTCGAATTTCGTCATAATACAAATAGTTTGATTCATCAATAACTTTTACAATTTTAAAATCAAAGTCATCATTTTTCAAAATATCTTGTTGTATTGACCTGTTATTGTGTTTTCTTCTTGCGATTTCTCCCTTGTGGACTTCCGCGCGCTTTTTTAATTGTGTAGAAGAACCTATATATTTCTTTCCGGTTCTTCTATTTGTTATTGTGTATACTCCGCATCGGTCTTTATCTGGAATATTGAATAAATCACTCATTCTGTAACCACTTCCTTTCTATGGTTACAGTATATATTATTAGTGCTTAATTGTCAATAGTTATTTGTGCTTAATTTACATTTTTTTCATTCTATCCATTTTATCAAGTTCTGCAAGAATTAATTCCCTTGCGAAAGCGTTGGTTTTTAATCCGTATGCGTTTATTCTGTCGAGTGTTCCCTGCGGTAAGATCACATTTATTCTATCCTTATTTTTCATACATTTCTTTACTGCTTCTCTATTCTTTATTGCTTTTTCTTCTACTGTTAATTCTGCCATGTTTATTCCTCCTTTATTTTTCTTCATTATAATATGCGCGTGCTTAATTGTCAACAATTTTAGTGCTTAATCATAATGCACAATTTGCCATAAATAATTAGTGCTTAATTTGTACATTATGTCAATTGCTATTAGTGCTTAATTAGTGTATTATATAACCATCAACAGAGAACAAACAACCCGGACGCAAAGCCGGGAGAACGGAGAAAAAACATGATTAAATTTTTAGACTTATTCAACACAATGCACTGTGATTTCTTTGAAATCCAGAAAGGCAGAAAAAGCGAGCTTGTAGAATGGGAAATGAGCGGGAAAATGCTTCAGACCTGCAAAAAATATTTTGATGATCGAGTGATTGATTTCTATATCACAAGATCAAACAAGAATAATGAGTTAGGGCTTGTTATTAGACTGAAGGAAATAAAAAATGAGATATAACATCTATCTGGCCCAGATAGAAAAGGCCCGCACAAAAAGAAAATTAGAAAAGCTTCTGGAACTGATCAGGAACGACTTCACTGGGATTAACTCCCGGCAATATGAAGAATTAAGATTCTTGATTCTTTATAAAATGGCGGCATAAAAAAGTAATCCGGACGAAAAGCCCGGATTCCCCCACAGTATAAATTGTAAATCATTAAAATATCAGCAAAAACAGAATATCACAGAAAAGGAGAAAAAGCAATGTGCAAAATCATTCCTTTCCCGGTTCAGGAGTCAACCGGATTCATAAATTTAAAACAGTTCTTCGAGGTTTCCAGAACTGTAAAAACCACAGAGTTTTACCTTGGAACCGCCGAAGAATTAGCAAGGCAAAACAAAATAACACAGTCCGAACTGTTGACACTTCGCAGAATCGGGCGTCAAAAACTAAAGGCGTTAGAAAGCCAGACAGTCGCTCCAATTGTCGCCCCGGGCTTATATATGTACACGCCGGAAATGGGGCAAGAAAAGCCAGAATGTCAGATTGACGCAAGTCTGAGTTATTACGGCGATCACTGGTTTTTAACAACTAAATTAATTCTAAAAGGGCGCGGGATTCGCCTTGATAAAGCGGAAAACGATACAAATTATTATATCGTTACGGAACGCGCTTTCGAGAAGCTAAAAACAGAATACAGTATATCTAAAGTTAATTATTTAGATTAATTGCCTCCGGTGGCGGTCAAGCCGTAGCCCCAACGCAACCGCCGGATTTAAAAAATAAAAAGAGAGGTAAATGAATATGAGTAAATATTTTAAAAACGTAAAAAGCTATAAGGATTTAAAAGAGCAGTACAAGAAACTTTTAAAAGAAAATCACCCGGACAACGGCGGAGACCTGGACACAATGAAAGACATTAATGTGGAATACGATATTTTATTCCCACTCTGGAAAGATCGCGCCGCAACTGCTGACAGTCTGACAGAAGAAGAAAAGACAGAGACAGCCACCGGAACCCGTCGTACATTCTACACCGCTAACGGTTGGGAGGGTTCCAGATATGACAGCCATTTGTCATTGAAAGAAATCGCAAAAATTGTTAGAGGATATGTAAAAGAAAAATACCCAACTTGTAAATTTAGTATTCGCACACATTACGCGAGTATGTGCCAGTCATTAAGCGTTGACCTTTTGGAGTTCCCTGAAAGAATGTATAAGACAGCCGAAGAATTAAAGAAAAATTATTGGGAAGAATGCACATATAAAGACAAAGACGGAAAAGAACATACTTATAAAAACATCAGTGATGAAATTCAGGGCGTACGGAGAAAATTATATAACAATGATATTTTTACCGCTGACAGTTGGACAGATGACGAGCTTTTAAAATGCTATGAAAAAACAGTCTTTGAAGAAAACAAAGTATATTACGGAGTGCCTACAGAGTATTTCCAGAGTGTTATTGATGATGTAAATGATTTTGTATCATCTTACAATTATAACGACATTGACGGAATGATCGACTATTTTGACGTTAATTTCTACGACGGTAAAGTTGACTATAGAGACTGCAAATACGTTCCTAAAACAGCCAGAATCAAAAAACAGAATACAGCCCCGGCACCGACAGAGAGCACCGAAAAGAAAGCATCTGAGCAGATCGGCACAACTGGAGAACCTTATACAGTGCAGGAAAGCCAGCACACAAAAACCGGCGAAAAGATTTACCTTGTTAAATGGTTAGACACTCTCAGCAGGGAAAGTTACAAAGAATTATCTACACAAATTAAGAATATTGGCGGTTATTATTCCAGATTTACGCACAGTTTTATTTTTAAAACTGACCCGTCAGAAGCTTTGAAAGGGGTGAAAATTGCATGAATGAGAAATGCGTAAATATTGTTGCAGGTGTCCTAAATTGGGCACCTGTGAACATTCACAAGACGTTTTATTTAAAAAATTATTCTCACAATATGGATATTACAGAGAGGATACAAGCAATAAAAAAATAGGAATTTATGAGCAGCACCCGGAACAGCTCCACACCGAAAACGAAATTTTGAGATATTTTGAACGCTCGCAAAAGGATATAGATGAACTGCAAGAAACTATATTGCAGTTAAAAGCATATCAGGCAGAATTGACACGCCGTTATAATTTTGTAAAAACTTCGCCCGTTAAAAAGAAAATTGTATTAAAACGTCAACAGCGTTGGCATGAAAACGTGTTTTATTACATATTTTTCTATGATGTAAATTTGAACGATGGTCATGAAGAACAGACAAATTGTATAAAATACGCCGGTAAAGATAGAAAAAAGGCTTTTGATATGTTCAAACAATTAAAATCCAGCAACCCCGGCGCAGATTTTGCAGAAGATATAAAAATATGATCTTGGTTAATGAATAATAATTTCAGGCGTAATGGTTCCCGCCGGGTTCGATTCCTGGCAACGCCTTTTATAACCCGGCTCCCATGGGTAAAGGGAAGAAAAAAAGAAATGAGAAAATATAATTATTCAGAAATGGGTGCTATTTGGTGCGAGCATGCTCGGAAAATAGTCGAAAATGGCGTTTTTATTGCCAATGATGGCAGTAATTGGGATTTATGGGAACATAACGGGACTGTGTATAGTATTCCTGTCGAAGGCTCCGGCTGCGGTGCGTCTGTCTGGTGCGGTGTCAAAAACCTGAGGCGGCACTTGTACGGGCTTATGCATATTTACGGCCGTTCTTCTCTTATTCCGAGCTGCTGGGAAAATGTTAATGCTGTTTTTTTAGCATCACTTGGCATTTGTTAAATAGGGGGGGTGGTATTATGTCAAAAGCTAAAAGAAAAAAATTAGAACAGGCTGCGATTGAGATTGTAGCCGGATCGATGGAATATATTGGAGAATATGACCAAATATGCAAAGAAGCTGCAAGTCTTACAGATTCGGAACTATTGAATTTTTTAGAAAAATATTCTGATTTAGAGCAGTAAAACACTGCTCTTTTTCTGGTGTCCTGCATCCGCTCCGGGCGGCGGTGGTTCGTGACCTGTGCCGGGACTTCGCCGGGGCTTGTTCTCCGGCTTGATGCACATTGGCAATTATATATAGCTGTATCGGCTCCTATTTGACGTTTTAGCGGCTTTTAGCGCGATTCTGGTATATTTTATCGCAAGCATATAAAAGCGTCTTAAATCTTCAAATATCGAGCTGGTAACAGGGATTGACGACAGAGCATAACGGGGTTATTATTATTTTGTATAGCTGTACGGCTATAAAAGGGAGACCACATGAGTAAAATAAAATACGTGTATCCATACAAAAATACTGATAAATGGATTACGCAAATAAATTATAACAGCAAGAATTACACACTTGGAATTTTCGCAAGCCCGGAGGAGGCCGCGCAAGTCCGCAAAAATGCGGAAACCGCAAAGAATAACGGCACGTTCCCGGAGTTCTTCACGAAGCTGCGCCCGGGTGCGCAGATCACAAACAGCAACACAAAATGATGCGTTGTCTGCGGGAAAGAGTTCGAGAGCCGTAACGGGCGACTTGTGTGCGGTCCGGAGTGCAAAAGGAAACGGCTGCGGATGTCTTACGCAAAAGCAAATTCCAAAAACGCTTATAAAAAAGACACTGTAAAATACAAATACTTGCATCTTAACAGTTTCGGGCGCTGGGAGGTTAATGTATACCGGGATGGCACAAAATATTACCTTGGCTCTTATTCTGCCTTAGAGGACGCTTTAAGCGCTCGGGATAGTTTTACAGAATGCGTAGGAAGCTACGCAGAAAAAGCCAAAGAAATCCGATCAGGGCCATTAGCGACACAAGCACAAAAATGGTGCACCGGGTACAAACACGCTCAGGAGTTTTACAACCTTAACGGGGATTTGCTTGTCCCCTGCTCTTACGTTTGCCCGGACGGGTACAAACTGGGGCAATGGATACGTTACCAACGTAGCGCCAGAAAGGGCAATTCATACGCTCAGATCACACCGGAACGGGCAGAGATGCTTGACAAAATCGGAATGATTTGGGAAGCTAAGAAAGTTAGCGAAACTTAGCGAAAGTTAATTAATATGAATGTATCAAATTATAACAAATGTTTAAAATTGGTATTACTGGGCAATTCCTGAATCAATTGCAGATGCGCTGGAACCGGAAAATCCCGGAAAAAAATCGCAGAAATCTGGAACTAATTCAGGACTGCGGCTTTTTATATTTGTGCATTTTGTATAGAATTTCCCATAACGTATCTCGGCAGGTCATAAATTTACACCAAAATAATATTGACAAGTTCCGCATCATATGACATCATGGTTTTATATAAAAGAAGGAGGTATAAATTATGTATCCTAAGCTTTACAGTTTTCGCGCAGATTTAACCAAAGATCAAGAATGTTCTGCTAGTTTTATAAAATTTTCGGATATTGTACAAAAAGAATTGAACCAGGATGCCGATTTAATCAGCACAGCAAAACAGGTCAATATTGATTTTAGCAAAAAGGTGAAAGAAATTGTTGGCGATGAAGAAAATATCGATTTTTGTGGAAACAGATTAATGTTATTACTTCAGGAGTTGCCACGCTATCATACAATGGACGGGTTTGAATTTCAAGGAAAAATATACAACATCAGGATAGATTTATTAACATGGCGCTTTGAGTTGATAGGAACAAAATAATTCGTAGTAAAAAGGATGACGTTGCGTCATCCTTTTTTATTTCATCACATTCAATTCATCTTTCCTCAAATTCCTCTTGCTTGCTATATTCGTAATCCTAGTTTGTCTTTTCTTCTGACTACTGGTTTCCTTATTTCTCCGCTTTGCAGATTCTTTGCTAATCGTTCCCATTCTTATTCCCTCCCAGTACTTCTTTTATGTTCTGGCTTCTCGAATTGAGATTGATAATCGGGACGCTCACATTCAATTCATCCGGCACTATCCCAACGATCACAACTTTTGTTGGCTCAATTACCTCAAGCATTTCTTTAAAATTCTCGCAAAATTCCATTCTGGCAGACTTAGACCGTACTCTCCCATTAGTGCAACATGATACCGTGCTTCTGTGTGGCGTTCCATCAAATATCCATGGCATTTCCTTTGGACTGATAATGTTTATGGATGGGATGATTTTAACGCCCATAACCGCCCAATAACAGCCTAAAGCATGGTTTCTGTACAGGTTGTAGATGTTCAACGCACTTGACATCCCGGAAGCAATTGTGAAATCTGGGCTGCAAACTGAATTGAAACATTTTAAGTGCTCAATGTACTGGTCAGGCTGATTCCATACCTGCAGAAAACTTTTGTCGTCAATGTAGAAATTCACCGTCAGGTCTTTATGGCCTTTCAATGATCTGGATTTTGAAGACACAAAGTCAATCGACTTGCCCGGCGAGAAATCCACTTTTGGAAGCATTGGTATCTGAAATTGTCCATCAAGTTCTGCACCGGTTATCAGATATTCTTTCATCACATCATATGCGGTATGTATCACAACGTCACCTCCATACAACCATATTAGCATAATTTTGGCAACAAAAAAAGACCGCATTTCTGCCGTCTACGATGGTTTTTCCTGTGTCTCACACACAAGTTTTCCTCCTATGGTTTTAATTCGAATATTTGTTCTTGTTCCTTGCCTGTTCCCTAGCCTGTTCCCTCGAACTTTTAAACACCTCTAAAAAGCACAAAAAACCTTGATTTTACAAGGTTTTCGTTAGCAGCCAGTACGGGAATCGAACGTATTTTAAAACTGCTATCTTTCCCATAAAATCAACATTTCTAACATTTTTAAGGTGTTCCTTTTTGTTCCCTTGCTGTTCCCTCTGCCGAAATAACCAAAGTTAATTTGATACTACCATAAACTCATCTATGCTGTCCATGATTTTCTGCTTTTTCTTGAGGTCCTTTCGGTCTCTGTGATAATAATTCTCGGAGCATGAAATATTTGTGTGGCCCATCTGTGATGTGACCATCTGATTATCTATGCTGTGATCGAGTAATATTGTGCAATATGTTTTCCGTATTTTATGCGGTGATTTTTGAATACAGCCAGTTTTCTTACACACTGTTCTTAACCGGTTCCTGAACGAATAAGTATTTAATCGCTTTCCATCTTTGGAAAATATATATTCGCAGAACGCCGACATATTTCTAAGCTTCTGTAATATCCATATACACCCATGAGGAACCACTACATTTCTTACGCCTGCTTCTGTTTTCGGAAAGTCTTTTACTTCAAAAATGCCTTTATGGTTTTCAAAATGCCTTACTTCCGTTCTTCTGACTTTAATAGTACTGATATGTGGTAGCCAGTCATTCCATTTCAAAGCGCATAGCTCCCCAACTCTCAGACCGGTTACAAACATAAGCATGATGCCGAGATTTACCATATCCTGATTGTCTTTCAAGTAATCAATCATCCTGTCCATTTCAGCGTCGTTGAATACTTCTTCCGAATCTTCTTTGATATTTCTTTTGAAAGATTTATCGGTGACATCCAAGTCATAGAATAATTCCTGCACGTTCCAATCAATCAGCTTGTTGCGCTTTGCCCATTTTAGGGTACCTCTGGTAATTGTCTTAAGATTGCAGAAAGCTTTTGCGGTTAGATTGTGTTCGCTGATCTGTTCTTCCAGGAAGTTGCTGATATCCTCTGACTCAATGTTTTTAATTCTGCGTTCGCCCATGGTCCCAAAAAAACGATTAAAGTCCTGCTGATATCTCTGATAAGTTTGTATTGAAATCTTATTCAAATCAACCTTGCGCTGCGCCCATTCCTCGAACACACTCCTGATTTTTGGGTTCTCTGCTTTCTCACGGTGCGTCTTTACGATCAAGTCCTCTAAATCCTGCTTAGACCGACGTTTGAACATCTTCCGCTGTCCGGTTTCATCGTAAGTCATACGGATTTTCCAATATCCGTCAGATGCCTTCCATATGCTGTCCCTGTATTCTTTTAAAATTTCTTCCCTTTTATTCATTTCAACTTGCTCTTGTATGTGAGACAAATTGATGATACCATTCTCGATTGCATATTTCAAGTCGTCATTATTCATAAAAAATAAGGAGGAACCGGGATATCCTTTCGCTGGCCAGCGGCTCCTCGTTCCTCCTTTCTTTCACACATAATCAAAAATATTCATCTGTCCTTCTGGCATATCATCTTCAAGATTGAAGAATTTACAGGCAATAAAATTTCCATGCCAGTCCCGATCGCCGCCGTACATCAGACATTTTTCTCTCTTTCCGTCCCTATAAAATCTGCACTCAGAACAATTGTGCTGATACGCAGTTCCGCCGGAACGTTTATACATTTCGCTTATTGTTCTCATTTCTTTTCCTTTCAAAGGTGTGAACTACTCAAGACCTACGCTTTGCTTAGAAGTCTAAGCTTCCTAATCAATATCTCTAACGAGACAAGTTTACTTAGGCTATCCCCGTAGTTCCTACGGTTCTTATTCTCATTCCTTCATTGAGAATATTTATCGCAGCATTTATATCTCTTTCGTGATGTGTTCCACAAACAGGGCAAGTCCATTCTCTGATAGATAATGCTTTCTTTCCATCTTTGTGTCCACAATTAGAACATATCTGACTTGATGGAAACCATGTATCAATCTTAATAATTTCTCGGCCATGCCAATTTGCTTTATATTCTAACTGTCTTACAAACTCACTCCAAGATACATCTGCTATTGATTTTGCTAATTTATGATTAGTCATCATATTTTTTACTTTTAAATCTTCAAGACATATTGTTTGGTTTTCACTAATAAGTCTCTTAGATAATTTATGTAAAAAATCTTTTCTTTGATTCGTAATCTTTTCATATTGTTTTGCAATTTTTATTCTACATTTTTTTCTGTTCTTACTTCCTTTTTGGCAACGGGATAAATCCTTTTGTAATTTTCTTAGTTTCTTTTCAGACTTTCTAAAATACTTAGGATTTTCTATCATTTCGCCATAAGATGTAATAGCAAATTCTTTAATTCCAAGATCAATTCCAATCTCATTATTGTTAACAGGTAATTTCTCTTTATCTTTTTGATTTACTAACACAGAAACAAAATATTTATCAGAAGGATTCTGAGACACAGTAACAGATTTAATCAAACCATCAAAATTTCTATGTTTCTTTACTCTAATCAATCCAATCTTTGGTAATTTAATATATTTATCAGATACATATATGTTTCCGCCTTGATTGTTAGTAGTATAAGAATATTTATGATTTTTCTTGCTCTTAAATTTAGGAAATCCTGCTTCTGGTCTTTTAAAGAAGTTGTTATAAGCAGTTTGTAAATTCATCTGTGCATTTGCTAATGCAAGAGAATCAGCCTCTTTCAACCAAGGAAATTCTTTCTTATATTGAGCAGGTGTATTATTTAATTTCTGTTTTGTTTCATTGTAATAATCAATCTTATCTGAAAGCATACGATTATAGATGAATCGTACACATCCAAAACATTTCGCAAAATATTCTTGTTGCTCTTTATTTGGATATAATCTATATTTATATGCAACCAACATCTATAATCACTTCCTTTCATTTGTATATTCTCTATCTCAATTCGTCCCTATAGAGGTAGGAGAATTTTTGAGATGAATCAGTTAAATTCTCAAAGCTGCTCTTCTTTTTGCTCCTGTTCTTCTTTTAAAAATCCCTTTCATTACGCATTCTGTCGGTAGGCATCCTCTCATGTGATCATTGATAAGGATGTAATCGCAAGTTCCATATGATAACCCTCCAGAATTATTCTTTGAAAAATAATCACAATGCTTACATTGCTTTTCTTTTAAATTCTGAATTTCTCTGACAGACATTTCACCCCATGGTTTAACAGCTATTTTCATTCTCTTTACCTCGCATTCCTTGTACCATCTTCATTTTCAAATGTTGTGCTATATGTTCTCTGACAGATTCCTCTGGAAATGGGATTTCAAGTGATCGCTCCAGAATCCTGTTTGTGATTCTCTCGTCATATTTCAGTTCTGATATCTGGCAGTTGCTCGTGAATATAGTGATTTTCCTGTCGACATACCGCCCGTTGATAATGCTATAGAATCTTTCGTTAATCCACTCCTTACCAGAATCAGCGCCGAAGTCGTCAATGATAAGGATTTCTGTTCTGGACAAATCCTCTATCAACTTTCCTTCCGTATTCCCTTTGTCTCCCCATGTATTCTTGATCTCATCAAGAATCCTGAGGGATGTGGTGAACTTTACTGGCTTCTGGTATTTCTTCATAATTTCATTCGCCAAGCTGCATACTGTTTTGGTTTTGCCAGAACCTTTTGCGTTTGAGAAAAGGTATAGCCCTATTCCTTTCTTCTGCATATCAGGAAGATTTTTAAACCAGTAATTTACCGCCTGAGCCGCCTGAGAAAATACTTTTCGGCTCTCGGCGTTCAAATATACACTTGACTTCAAATCATTGAAATTTGAGCCTTTAAACACGTTTGGAAGCTCTGCAAATTTCAATTGATTTTCAAGGATTATTCTTTTTCTGATTCCGCAAGGGCATTCCTCGCAATAGGGAATACCACTTGCATCTCTTACCCATCTCCACCCGCTGTCCCCGCATTCAGGGCATTCAAGCGAACGGGGTGTCTGATTCTTCTCCATTCCATTCTCCAAGTGGGATGATTGGTTCGACATTTCTTTGAGTTGCGTCAGCTCCATTTCGCATATCCTCCCTGTTGTGGTATTTGTTTTCGAGTATCTTTAAGAAGTTGTTTGGTTTCACAAACCATTCAAAATTTATCATAAAATCAGTTTTCTTCCCCATAAGGAAGTCACTGTTTTTTACGTTCCTCAGAGCTTCCATTACCTTATCCATGCCATATTCTCGGATTCTTGCTTTCAGCATTTGCGTTCGCCTTGCTGTCATTCTTGCGATTGGCTGAATCCCGAACTGCTGAAGCTTGTTCCATTCATCAACAACTTTCTGAACATCTCCGGGCTTGACTAAATCTTTTTCGCAAGAAATCTGCTCTGGAATCTTCGGCGTACGTTCTTCCTCTGATAATTCTTTCTGGCGTTTTCTGTGCTCGGCAACCCGTTTTCTTGTCTGCTCTCTGATTCTTTCAAGCCCGTCAATATTCTGATGCTCTTCCCATCCGGGAATTGAAAGCAATGTTCCATCTCTGGTTATCATGCCGAATTTTTCAAGAATTGTAAGTGCAAGTTCGATCACACTCTCATCAAAGTCCAGCTCGTCAGCCAACATTTTATTTGTATATGGAATATTCTCTGTCAAAAAAATAATCCCGTTTGAATTACAACGCCCTGCCATCGTCAGGAGCATCATCCAGATTAGAACGATGTTGTTCCCCTCTGGAAGTTTTCTGATATGCCGGATTTTTTTGTTATCGAACATATCTATTTCTAATCGAATCCAACTCACATTTGTCATTTAGCCACCTTCCCGTCTGACAAGGACATTTCCGTCCTTACCACATTGATTTTCGGATAAAATTCTCCATCATTGTTTCTTTCCAACTTGATATGTGCTTTTCACAGGTATCGTCTTCCTCTATCAGGATGCCTTTGCGGTCGCACAGCCCGTTGTCGTTTTCAATACAAGTTTCGCATGTTTTATCTGCCATTTTCTTCATCTCCTCTCGCAATCAATCCTCCACAATACGGACAAAATGTATAATCCAGTCGATTAAGTGGTTTTCCGCAACTACACCATGCTTTTACGGGCCATGATTTATAGTAGTCTGGCATAGAGTTGAAGTCATTATCGCTTAGCACTTTCATTTTTACAATTTTCCCGTGCTTCGAATATTCTATTCTCGCATCCTCTTTCCCATCAGAATACCCGTGGCTATATGCGCTGTTCAGCTGATATTCTTCAGCTGATATTCAATGGATTTGACAGCGTTATCTAAATACTTATAAGCCATTCTTCATCTCCTCCAACTGTTTTACTGCTTTTCTATAATCTCTATTCGCAGACCGGAACATCATCAAAAGTATTTCAGACACAGGCCTTGTCCGATTTCTTCGCTTTGCTTTTTTGACGCATGTAAGATCATTTGCTTCTGGTACATATATTCCTACATAATGTGGAATTTCAAGGGATACCGCAGCGCATACATCTGTCGGCATAACCAGGTAGTTATAATCACCAATAAAATTCAACCCATGACCAGAACGAAAATCTTCAGCTGATGATTTAACCTCATAACAATAGCAGTCACCTTTTTCTATCCCGGACACACTATTATTTGCTGGCACGAATCGCATATAATCCACCCTTACCGCATGATCTGTCGAATAATCGAATGTCACTTCTTTCGCCCAATAAATACGAGGATCGTTGTTCGGATTGATTTTCTTTTCAATCATGGTTGATAATTCTGCCGTAATCTCAGGCCTTGTCATTCTTCATCTCCTCCAACTTCTTCTCAGCATCTTCGCGGGTGAGGAATATAGATTCTCCAAAATCACATTCTCTAAAGTATGCCACAATAAAACTATTCGTTACTTTTGCGTAAATTCTGAATTGTTCTCCAGACGCATAATAAGATACGCTTGATAAAAAAGATTCATATACTTCATATTCCGCATCTCCATCATATTCATCATAACCAAACACATTAATTGGCGATGTTACCACCCAAACCGTGTCTCCAACCTTACACGGCAATCTCACAAGTAAGCCCTGCTCTTCTAAGTCTTCATAGTCGCAGAGTTTTCGCGCCGCTGAAATGTAATCGTGCTGTTTAACCCAGACATCTGATTCTCCGTCTGGTGTAACATCATATCTTTCTGTTAATCTCTCCATCTACTCCACCTCTTCCATCTGACTTTCTACGGTATCTGCAAGTAGCTTCAAAGACTTAATAAATGAGTCTGTCAATGCTGTTCTGTTTGGGTATTTAGTGAATGTTCTGACAAGGTTTACTGCAGCCTTGATTCTTTCTTCATCTTCGACGATTTCGGATGCTTCATACAATGTCTTTTCAACACAACTGTAAGTAGCGATCTTGTTGTCACAAAAATTCAATATGTTTGGAAATGGAATTTCGATAGGGTTTAAATGGCTTTCTCTCGCCCATGTGAATCCCTGAAACTTTGCCATTTTCAGAACACTCAAATATTCTTCCTGCGTTTTTACAAATACGCTTTTTCCTGTTAAATCAATCATCTACCTCACCTCTTCCATCCAGTCCTGAAATTCTTTCATGCAACCAGGGCACAAATCTATAGCACCATGCGAATAATATTTTCTCTGGGCATCTAAATTTAATATCATGATCCCATTAGGATTCTTTCTATCATTTTTGGAATTGTACTGTTCATACAATTTTCCACATCTGTCACATTTCTTTGCACATGCCATTAATCCATTCCTCCTGTAATCTCATCAATGCACTGATTTCGACCATCGACCATCCCACACTGATAATCCGTCATATCATTCTCAATAGTGCTCTTCTCCGGCAATTCTTTCAGTGGACACCAATCAGGTCTTCCTGCCAGTTTTTTGAATCCTTCATGGCTTACTTTAGAAATAGTTCTGATTGAATCATTTCTTGTTGCAAGGCATAAATTAAAATTGAAATCCGCCATATGAAATGGGCAAGCAAAACATCCTTTTGGTGTTCTCATGATTAATACTGATTTACTCATCTTCTCCTACCTCTTTTCTGTAAAAACACTCCGCACTGCGCAGGACTAATGACAGCATCTTTTTCTTTGGTAGCCTGACAATATCCAAGTCTTCCATTTTTTTATTCTCTTTTCTTGTAAACATAGTCGAAATGTCTTTGCCTTTACTCATTCACTTCACTTCCTCTCAGCATCAGACTCAGGCTGTTATATCCCGGACAAGTCCTGACCCCGTTTCTGGTATCTCTTAACAGGACGCAGCACGGATATAATGCAATTACCTCATAGACGTGTTCTGTGGTGTCTTCACCGCGCTGGTCTATGTATTTGAAGCACTTTCCGGGTCTAAGAAAGTATCTTGCGCATACATACGCTTTTGTCCCGAATCTTACGCTTGCACTACTCATTTGTACGCCCCTCCATTCCTAAATCAAACAATGTGATCTGTGATCTAAATTCTTCTAACCGCTTACAAGCGTCATTGTAATAATTTTCATTAATTTCATACCCGATATATTCAAGTCCACATTCTTCATAGGCAATCAATGAGCTTGCGCTCCCCACATGGGTATCAAGAATCTTCATTCCTTTCTGCAGATATTTCTGGCATATCCAACGATATAAATTTACAGGTTTTTGAGTTGGGTGGATTCGCTTTTCGTTCAGTTTTTTGTTGCCCTGCTGTATTGTTCCTTCAATTATTGATTTTCCTTGAAACATTCCTCTCCACATATAGCGAAAAATGTCAGCTCTTCTTGTAAGACTGCAGTAAGCAACTTCTGCGTCTGATTGATCTGAACCATCATTGCATTTATCCCAGATTATCAAGCCACCCGCCATTGGGTAATCAAAGTAATTGCATCCCCAGATAATCTGATTCTTTGATACTCTGAATAGTTGTTTAAAATATTCTCGATCTGGTGGTTTATTATCCCAACCATAATTCTTATAGCCACCATCAGGAACATAAATGGAACTTCCATTTTTCTGCTTTACATATTTACTACGATTCTTACCGCCGTGTTCTTTGATTCCGTATGGTGGGTCTACGACTGCCACATCGAAGTAATTATCTGGAAAGTCCGGGAGAAAATTCATGCAGTCACCGCAAATAAATTCTCTTTGCATTATTGCTCCTCCTGTAATAATTCTTTATTGTCGAAAATGTTTCCAACTGGCATAGTGTCTACCATGTCAATCCAATACCCTAAATCTTTTCTAAGACATTTGTCATCCGACCAATCTACATAGAATCCGACATGTTCCGCTTTCTGAGAATCAAAACAATTTTGATAGCATCCATATTTGATTGGAGCATAGATTTCTCCGAAATGATATTTGATAATATCATTTTCCCAAATTTTCTTCCCGTTCTTGTCTTTCAAGCCTGTATATTGGCAGATGGTGGATGGGTTAATTTCCGCATATTCCCATACTGTATAACTATCAGCGTGGAAGATGAAATGTTCTTCGTTGCCTAAAAGGTCATATCTTTTCTGATAGCATCCCTCAACCCATTTACCATCATCAATCCGCTTTGCCTTGAAAAGAATTTCTCTCATACGTTCTGTCCCTCCTGCGGCTCACACCGCTCAAATTCAATCACCCAGACCCACGGGTTCGCATTCCATCCGTAACTGTCAAGATTAGATTTCTTGATGGTGGAATCCCATACATCGGGAAAACCAAGTGCTGTTGATGTATAATCGAAACATCCCTCTGCTTCTGCATCATCGTCCGTCATATCCTGTAACCGCTCCACTCTCACATTCGTAACCTTCAGCCAGATTCTCGCCGCTTCTTTTGGCATATGAATTGATGGCTTCCAATGCAACCCTTTTGGCATCCATAAATTATCGTCTGCCTTATACCAAAAAGTGCGAGCTGCTGCTTGAATAAATGTTTCCCGGACATACAGGATATCTCCCGGCTTGTACGGTGGAATCAACTGATTTTCGAACATTCTCTCATCTTCGTCATATTCATATATTCCGGTAAATGAGTCGTCCGGTCTTTTCGTAACGTAGAACCCACAAGCGTCTTTTCGTCTGGTTTTTACCACCCGCCGTGTGCAAGTCTTTCTTCCGTCCAGGATTGCCTGCACCATCTCGGTATTGAATAAAATAGGCTTAATTGCCATCTACTCCACCGCCTTTCACAATTTCGATTGCATCATTGATCCCCCGAATATAAGCACTCGCTTCCGTTGTGGCTTTCACAAAGCCAACATTTTCTCTTTCCTCTTCTAACTGCTCAACAACCTTGTCCACATTAAAAGCTGTCGGCTGTTCATCAATAACTGCACCTATTGCAAAATCCATATCCGAATTTCCAAGAGAGTCAATTATTTTATCTGCATCAATTAAACGCATTTATTCATCCTCCCACACTCCCAACAACCGCATCCTCTCATACAGTACAGCGACGGTCTTGCGCCTGTATCCGTAAAAGTCCTTCGGATTCATTGGGATATATCTTTCTCTGCTGATTTTCCTGTAACTTTTCCGGTGTAGGATATTCTCGATAACCATATCCGCTATCACCGTGTTTTTCGGGCAAGCTGACAAGGCGGCACCGGAAAGCAGGTATCCGTATTCTGCCGGGAAGTCTTTCAGCATCGTATTCAGTTTTTCAATATCCTCTGCCGGAATACCGTAATCTTTCAGCTTCTTATTCCTTGTCAGCATACCATTCTCCTTTTTATTTGTCTGGGTGGTGCTTATCGTACATGATCGCCACACATACAAGTCCGGTCACACCAATTATGATTCCAAGTGTAAGTCCTAATAAGAATGTAATCACGGTTCATCCTCCTTAACGTAATCTTCACACTCTTCCGCATATTCATAACTGTCCATATCATCACATCTGCACTGGCAGGAACCCTGTTTCGTACAGCAGATGCAGCACTCTGTTTCACCGTCCGGGCATTCTAATTTGCATTTTCCCATTTAGTCCTCCTGAAGCTTTATTCCTCTTAAACGCTCAATAACTTTCTTCTGCTCTTCTTCTGTCTCGCAATGTATTGTAATGTCATAGGTATCATCGTATGCACTAAATGTGCCGTCTTCATTCTGAATAAGTTCCATTACATCGCTCATACTTCCACCTCCGAATCTTCTGGCATCTGAAAGACCATTTTATTCATAAGTGCTTTTTTAATAGTTTCAGCCAAAAGTTCATTTTCTTTCGATGGTGGTGCTTCTGCGAACGTCTTTCCAATATTCGGAACTGTCATTGGAACTAACTCTGTGTCCGCACAGGCTTCCTGAAGCATGTACAGTACCTTGATAGCTTTTTTCTTTGTGGAATATTCTCCGAGTAAATAACTGCATCCAGTGATATATGATGTTACAACTGTTTTTGTAGTCCCTTCTGCAATTTCGATACCAGCTGATACATTAAAATTAACTAATATCTCTTTATTCTGACTTCTGATTAACATTTTGCGTCCTCCTTGTAATTCTCAACCGCAGCTATCTTATTTTCGTACATTGCAATTATGTTTTTAAATCTGCGAATATCATTATTGTATTTTTCCAAGAATGTTTCTTTTACGAACTGATAATTAGGTTCTTCCAACACAATGTACGGTGTTGAAGAACCAGAAATTTTTCCAATATCTTCTTTTTTTACATATCCAATGTAAAGTCTTTCTGGAAACTGTGCTACTGCTCTGTACGTCTTTGGTTTCTCAATTACCTCGCATTCCTCAACTCTGACTTTAAAAACAGGGTCTCCGAATGTTCTAGTTTCCGGATTGAATTCTCTGTCATTGTCTAAAATGTAGAAATATAATTTCATTTTCCATCCTCACTTTCCCCATGTAAGTAACTGACACGCTATTGTGCAGTCCTCCATGATTAATTTATCCAAATGCTACCTGTCCGTTATTCTCCGGGATTCTTTAATACAATCCCTAACTCTTCTTTAATAGCGTCTACATAATCAATCCATTCTGCCAGACCGTCATTGATATAATCAGCAGCCCGGTCAAGTCCATTTCTGAATCTCCGACAGCGCTTCTCACCAAAACCGAAATCATCATGCAGAACGGCGATTGACAATATTACAAATGAATCCGCTATAACCTCTTTTATCTTTTCTGACGCTTTATCAAGGTCTTTTACTGCCAGAGAGGTATGTATCCCGGTCGCACCCCGGAACTTGCATTCCTGTTCGAGGGCTTCAATCCCGCCCTGTTTGACAATTCGTCTGGCAAGGTCAAGCCCGTCCTCCCTGCCTCGCTCATATTCACGCATTTTATTCATTGTGTTAGACCTCCACTCTTTTTTTAGTTTTCCCATCCAACAGCTCTCTTTATCTTCTGAGTCAGAATGTCAAATTCCATCAACATCCTGCGATCATTCTTGTTTGAGTATGCGATTGTTTGTTGCCCATCATATATGACCGCATATCTTCCATTAATGTCATATGACCCGCTGATTGCCTGCGATATCTGACTTCTTGTCTTTCCTGTCAATTCTGATATTTCAGCAAGCGTCAGCTCCCCGATATACCTTGAGCCGTCGTATACGTCATACAGTTTCATGTTTCTTTACTCCTATCAGTTCGTATGTCCTGTGTGAACCAGTTCCGTGAAATACAATCAGTCCGTCGTCCTCGAACTGCCTTAGACGCCTTTGAACAGCACTCCTACTGATATCTAGTTCCTCAGATATCTTCTTGGTTGTTGGAGTCCCTTTGTGAGACATTGCGTATTTACGGATGAAATAATAAATATCCTTGCGGTTCTGCATCCATTGCATGTGTTTTTGATGTCGTAATGCGTCCATATTCACGATTCCTTTACAAAAAATCTTCTATGCTTATCTGACTGTTTTCCTCAAAAACAAGCATTTCTTCTTTTGCTCTCTTAAAGAAATTTCTATCAATTTCAAAGCCGAAAGCATTTCTTCCTATTTCATGTGCAGCTCTTAACGTTGTCCCGCTTCCGCAACATGGGTCTATTACTACATCTCCGGGATCAGTAAACGTTTCAATCAATCTTTTTAAAAGTTTGACTGGCTTTTGTGCCGGATGAATTTTAGGAATATCTTTTCCATCTTTCTCCCAATCGAACCAGTTAAAAACCATGTGCCCTGTACCTCTGATTGTTTTTCCGTTTTCGTCGATCTGAACGCCGTTCCTAAACTTAGGAAGCCTGTCTCTGTAAAACAATAATGCGTATTCCGTAGCTCCAACCACACGCATATTCGCTTTTAATACTTGAGGGCTGTAATTTTTTATGAAAACAAGTGGGATATAATGTACAAAACCATGTTTTTCAGCAGCTTTAATCAATGTTTGTGTTTGTTCAAACGAGCAAAATACAATCATGCATGGAGAATTGCTACTTCTTCCTCTTGGTACAGGTGCTGTATCTTCTTTTTTTAACATTCTTGAGCAAAAGTGAAAGTATTCATATAAGTTAAAATTAAAATCTGAATTAAAGGCAGCTTTTCCTGCTAGTTTACTTTCACCATTTTTATTATCTCCCCCTACATACCACATAGGGTTGCTCCCGTAAAAATTATTCGCTACATTATACGGAACATCAGCTATAACGAGCTGTGCTCTTGGAATTGCATATTTCTTGTAATTTTGCATTGAGTCTCTGTATATTTCACATTTTAATTTCATATTTCAAAGAAGCCCGGTGCACCCTTACGTCACATGAAGGCAAGCTCCTTTCATTTTTTATTCGTACGTTTTCTCATCAATCAAGTTCTGAAACTTTTCAAAAGCCCGGATTGATACTTTGTTACCCTGTTTCTCCGGCTTTAGGGAAACTTGCAAGTGTGTGTCTATGATGTGAGATAGTTCTCTGGCGAGGGATTTCTTTCCCTGCTTTAAACCATCGTAATAACCTTTTGCCGGCCTGTACTCATTAATCTGTTTCTTACCTGCTCCCTGAGAACCACCAGTCTTGTTTCTAAGCTGATATCCTTGATCTGCAAGCCATCTGATATAATATTGTTCCTTTTCGTCAAGTTCTGATTCTGGACAATTAGTATGCACTACACGCCAACCATATGGATTTTTTTCTGAATATAATCCATGTTTTTTCAAACTAAGATCAATGTGCTGTTGATGCCCTGCACTATGTTGACATAATCTGGTAATTAGTTTCCTTGCCTGACCGGCATACCCAAACTTAAAACCGTCTTCATCAATTCTTGTCAAAATGTAGATTCCGGGATTGTCGTTCAGATGCGGGTCGACTTTCAGCCATCTCTTACGGTTCTCAGCTTCAATCGCCTTAGCTTTTACAAAATTTTTATAGTTGCTATTCAAAGACTTATCACCTCGATTCATTTTCGGTGTGTCTTTGATACCATTATGATACCACTACGATACCTGTATTGCAAGATAAAAATGATACCACTTTGGTATCTGATTGACACCGACAGGCAAAAATGCTACAATGTTCTAAAAACAAGGGAGGGATTTCACATGACCGTCAAGTCTGATAAGACCAGAACTAACATCACGTTCCCGATACAGCTTAAAGAACAACTTGAGCAAATTGCCAAGCAGGAGAACAGGAGTTTTAATAATCTGGTCATTACTGTTCTCCAAGATTTTGTAAAAAGTGCCGATAAATAGTCGGTGCTTTTTTTATTTAACTGTTATTCTCTCTGTCATCCTCTACAGCCTCACCAAGGCAAGTCATAACCGGTCCTGACTCAAGCAAGCATTCTCTTTCTCTGGTATTTTTACCATCATTTGAGCGCCAATCCCCGACAATATACAGACTTGCGTCTGCGGCCAGGATATCTGTTTCCATATTCCAATAATTAATATGGATTTCGTATGCAGCATTTGCAGAGATCACATATCTGTAAATGCCTTTGGTGACTTCTTTCCAGTCTTTTAAATTTGTTGATACCATGCTTAATCCTCCACAAATGGTGGCTTCTCATCTTCGAAGAAACTTTCATAATCGAACCATTCATCTTTAATGAAATTTCCGATAATTTTCACTGAATGTCCAAGTCCTTTCGTAGCAACTCTAACATGCTTTCCTTTCATTTCTATCAGGTCATCTACGCCAACAACGTCCATGATTCTCATAATCGCTTCAAGCCCTGCCTTTGAACCTTTAAAGTTTTCCGATCCAAGGTAACCATGTCCTAAAACATATCCTCCGAATACAACACCCCATCCACCGCCAGAAAGAGTGAGGTCAAGGGTGAGTACTCCGTGATCTTTAAAATTCAATGATACATTTGTAATTTCAGCATTTCTTAATCTGTTTCCATCGTTAATAAGTTCTTCTTCTGTCCACTGTTTCATTTTGTTTCCTCCCTGTATGGTTCGTGAATCTCAATTTAACTATTCTTGCAAAAATCGCATTCAGTATTGCATTTTTTCCACTCATCTGAATATTCTTCGTACCCATCTGCTCCGTTCAAATACTTGTATGCAAGCACATTCATACATCTTTCGCAGGCCGTAGAAAAAACAACAAGTGCTTCCTGTAATGTATAATCTCCGCTGTTTACCATTGCTATTATGACATCTTGATTTCCACCTCCAATACTTGTATGAAAGTCAATAAGTGGTGTAGTATCCGTTCCGTAATCCCATTTTCTTCCCCATGGCTGCCACCACTTTCTTGTTTGGCTACACCCACAATTAGTGCATATATGTCCTTTTAATCCCCTTATCAGACCTGTATCCTTTTTCCAATATTTCCGTTTGTGCTTGCACGCTTCTTTCTCAGCTTTGCCATGCACTACATAAACGTGTTCTGCTATTTGTAACGGAAAGCAGGAATGATACGTTCTCGCTCCTTCTGGTGCTTCACATGCCAAATCATCTTCTAGCTTAATTAAATTTCCGTTTTCATCCTCGTACCAAATTCCCAACTTTAATTTTGATTTATCAATTTCCATTTCTTCTCCTTTCAAAACGGACATAAATTCAAATCAACATCCAGTCCCGGTCTTGCAATCTGCACCAGAACATCATCTCCGGCAACGTCCTGTATCTCTTTCTGCATCACTTCCGGATTCCCCCATCCCTCTGACAGGTGACACAGCGTTATGGTTCTGAGCGAAGCGGTCTTGTTCACTCGGATAATCTCTTTTACAGTAGATAAGCTGCTGTGCCCCCGGATGGAGTGTTCAAACTTGAATGAGTCCTGCTCCGGTGATTCGTCAAGATGATTACATTCTATAAGGAAGTGATTTATTCTCATGTTCTTGAATGTGAACGGCAAATATGAGAAGTCTGTCGCATATATCAGTCGTCCACATTCTTCGTGAGATATCAGGTATGCAAAGTTTGGTGTCTTGTCGTGCGGGACGTAGAAAGGCGTTGCCCGGAAAGAACCTATGTCCTTCGATTTCTTTTCTGGTAAGCCAATCATCAGCTCTCCAGAGATTGTGTTTACACTCTCAACAGTCTCGTCATTAGTGTAAATCTGGATGCCGGACTGCATTAGATTCTGAAACGATTTCAGGTGATCTCCGTGTCCATGCGTCAGTAGACAACCTGAAACTTCTGATATCCTGTAGGAAATTCCTTTTAGAATCTCTGAATATCTACATCCGCAATCCAGAAGTAAGATTTCGCTAGATTCGGATTTAAGTGCGTAGCAGTTCCCTGGCTGACTACCTGTGTTTATTACTCGCATGAACATTTTGAATCACCTCACTTTCCTTATTTACAAAATAACTGTTCTGATATTGTTTCTGACTGTTTAATTGTTTCCTGCATATCATCATAAGAATATGGGATTTTTTCTTGAGTTTTTTCTAATTCCGAATAAGAAACTGAAAACAGGCAATCCTGGAGCAGTTTAAATTCTTTCAAAGTCATTTGAATATTTATTGTTTTATCCCAATCTATTTCCGATTTTAATATCTTCATGCTTCCCCATCCTTTGGAAATCTAAATATCGCATCTCCCATGCCAACAAATCTTCTATCAAGCATATCAAGTGCATCCTGCAACTTATCCTGCGTCGAGTACATTGCCATAACATATGGACTCTGCTGTATCCCTCCGGCAAATACCGCCTGTATGTAGTTGTCCGAAGCAAGCAACGCTGTCATTTCATACGGAAGATTGATTTTTCCATCCTGCGATATAATCCTCATAGTTCTCACCTCGTTTCTCGAAATAATCTTTTATTGACTCGTAGTATGGGCAGTTTTCGCACCGCCCGATACAAGCCATATATTTGCCGAACTTTCCTGAGTCGCACCGATCAAAATTGATGCAGTCGCCGTACATCATATGCGATCACATCTCTTCTGGCTTCATAAAATCTGGAATCTCTGTTTCCTGTTTGTCTGCTGCCGGAACTGGTTCTTTCTCGGCAGTCTTTACGACTTCTGCGACTGTCGGCTGTTTCGGCTGTTCTTCGATTGCTGCCGGCTCATCTGGGATAAATTCTTCTGCATTGGCGTTCTGCTCGATTTCTTCCTGTACTTCTCTGTATGTGGCGTCCATCATGTTATATTCGTAAGCCTGCACTGGATTGTCCCATCTTTTAGGAATAGACTTCATAATGTTGTTTCGCATCTTACGAATAATCATTGATTCTCTTGACTGTGTTTCGTAATAAGACGGTGAAATGTACGGTCTTAACTCCTCGCAATCAATGATTGCTTCCAGCTCTCCAATGTCAGCGACCTTTTTCATGATCTCTTTTTTCTTTGCTTCAATTTGAGCTTTCTGCGCATCTGTAGCTTTATATCTGTCTACACAAATTCCAAACGTTTCATTCTGGAGATTATTTTTAATGTGTGCTGCAAGGTTCTTCAGTACATCTGCTCTTTCGCAAGAAAGATATTCAATATGTCCATCCTTATACTGAATTGGATATACGATACGGACTACCTTACCTACGCCAGATTCTTCCCATTCTGGCGGTGTGATCTCTACGCCCTTATGTCTCGGCGGTGTATATTTGTCGCCCTCTCTAACTTTCCAGTACGGGAATACTTTAGCCACATTGACACCATATCTACTTACAAGAGCGTCATTTCCATCGCCCTCAATCGCAAATTCGATTTTCTTCTCCCACTGTGCCGGTTTTCCTTTTCCTGCTACATTCACGTTTCTGATCTGGAAATAACATTCTCTCGGCTGTGCGTTTGCGTTCAGCTTCAATGCTGCTACTTTCTGCATAACAGACTTTAAGTTTGATGTATTGACCGATTTCATATCAGTTCCACTTTCGTGAATCATCTGATAAATAGCCGCCATTGCTGACACTACGCATTCTTTTGAATAGGAATCAAACTCCATTCCTCTTGTTTCTAAATCTTCTTTCATCAGGTCTACATAGCTGTTTGTCCATACTGAAAGAGTGGTGTTAAATGCTTTTGCTTCTGCCATTTTTATTCTCCTTTTCTGATAATTATTAAACTTCTGTTACCGTCATATCTCCCTCAGCAACTTTCAAGAAAATCAACTGTGCATCCGCCTTAATACCTGCCAGACTGCTGTTGTCCAATTCTGCTGCACAGTCTACGAATATCGGATAACTCACGCCGTAAAACTTCTGTAATCCGTCCATGATGGCAATTTTGCCTTTCATCATCAGGGCTGTATTGGCGTTCCCGACCAGTTTCTTCCAGCCACCATCCTTGTCCTGCACGTACCAGATGCAAGCATCTACTACTTCACCATTCTTCTGCGTATCGAATAGTTTCACCTTAACCCCGTCAAAATACTGGTTTACTGCATCTTCAAGGGCTGTATTCTTCGCCATGCTCAGGGATTTCAGTTCATCCAGAATCATCTGTGCGTCAGCCTTATTCTGTGCGTACTGTTTCTGACTTTCCTGAAGCTTCTCGATCTGTTCGTCAATTCGGACATTATTGTTGGCTTCTCCAATTTTCTGATTGACTGCTGTCAGTTCCTGTTTCTTGCCGGATAACTGCTCTGAAAGTTGCTTCTTTACTTCTTCGCCATCGTCCAGAGAATTAAGCACCTGCTTTTTCTCTTTGATTGATGTAAGAATCTGCTGATATTCAGCATTTCCTGAGAAGTCTGGTTCTTTCGGTATGGCTTCCAGATTCTTGTTTTCTGCATCCAGAGAAGTTTTAATCTGCTCTAATTCATCTGTCAGTTTGGAAATTTCAGATGTGAGAGTTTCTTCCTGCTTATGTGCTTCCTTCATATCGGCAGACGCTTTGTTTCCAATCTGAATAACTTCATCAAGTTTGCGTTTCTTGTCCTGTTCCCATTCTTCCTCGGCTTTTAACTGCTGATTGATTCTTTCCTGCTTCTTCTGCTCGAATCTGCTCTTTATTTGCTCAATCTGCTCTGGCGGAAGATTCTGACCGCAAGTCGGGCAAATGGTATCCGCATCCTTGAATGTCTCGGATTCAATGCTTTCCAAAGTTGAGCTGTCCCATTCTGCATCTTTGATTTTTGGATATTGCGTTCTGGCGTTCTGCAATTTTTCAAGAAGCTCTTTTTTCTGTGCTCTCAGGCTCTCCAATGTGGAAGTCTTTCTGTTCAGCTCTGATGTTTTGATATTCCTGTCTAATTCAAGAGTGCTAACTTTATTGCAAACCGATGATTTCTGTTCTAACAAGTCTGCTTTAGCTTTTGACACTATCTCTAACAGTTTGGTGCTTAACCCTGCCAGTTCTGCTTTAATCTCTCCGGCTTTCTCGTTTCCCGACTGCGCAATCTGCTTTTCAATGTCAGCAATTTGCTCATGTAAGACATTCTTCTGCAATTCCAATTCGGCGGTATCAGCATCGACTTTTGAATGCTCCATGCCGATAATCTGGTTTGGAATGGCTTTCAACTGTTCCTCTGCCTTTTTCAGCGTTGCGCTGTTCATGGCTTTGATTTCGTCTGCCTTGTAGGTTTCCAGAAGCGGTGCTAACTCGGTACAGTCTGGAACTGTCTTGGCAATCTCTAAATCTGATTTCCCGGCACCGTCTGACATGGAAAACAGAATCTTTCTGGCATCTGCATCTTTCAGGTCTGTGAAGATTTCCATGTGAGACAGCATCAGGAAATTGTCAAAGTCAAACCCTCGTTCTTTCAGATCAGCTTTAAAGTCTCTTTCAGCTTTCGGAACGCCGTTGATTTCGTACTTGTTTGATAATGCAACCTTGCCCGGTTTTCCGTCCTTTGGCTTACTTTCTGTGCGCTTCTGGAACTTTGCTACGCTTACCGGCTTCCCATCAATTACAAGGTCAATATCAACTCTTGGCAGGCATTCTCTGCCATCATCGGGTCTGATATCCGGGTTGCTCTTTAAACTGTAGTCCTTGTCACAGAACACCCACATAAAGGCATCTGCCAGTGTGGTTTTCCCACACCCGTTCTTCCCGGAAACGATTGCTCTGTGTCCGAACTCTACTTTCTTCTCTTGTTGGCCTTTAAAATCGGTCAATCTAATTTCTCTTACTTCGATTTTCTTCATATTACAAAATCTCCAATCTTTTTACTGATACCTCCAACGCTGTCACCCATGATTGACTCTGATCAGACCACAGTTCCCGGCTTTGGAATCTTCCACAGAGTTTGATTTTTGTCCCCTTTTTCAGATTTTCTACGGCATCTGCGTTTTCTTCCCAGCATAAACAACTGATTGCGTCTGATCTGGTATATCCGGCTTTCTTCTTTCTGTTTACCGCCAGAAGTATTCTTGCCAACTTCCTGTCATTGCTTGCGCCAATCATCTTTATTGTTGGCTTTTTAATCAGATATCCAGTCAGATAAACTTCGTTTGCATCGTGTTCTTCCAGTCTTTCAAGGTACTGAATGTCCATTGCTCTTACATATGCTGTAAGGCTTTTCTTACCATCTTCCCGGACTGTACGGCTTCGCATTTCACCATATACACTGGCAATCAGCTCTGTTTCTCTTGAAATCATGTATTCTGGTGCAATAATTGGAAGAATGTCATAGGATGCATTCTTTCTGAATATCGTCATTCTTCCTTCATACATCTTGGTTCCGCCGTATTCTTCATGTGAGAACACGAACCCTGCCGGAATGTCACCAGATAAAAGTACCTGGTTTTCGTCACGCATCTTCATGTGGTATATCACCTTCTTTCAAAATCTTTGTCAGCATCAAGCCAAGTGTTACGACTGTTTCTCTGAGATTCTTGTTTTCGGCTTTAAGTTTCTGTCTTTCTTTCTCAAGGTCGGAAATAATCTCACTTGCAAGTGTTGGTGTTTCTGTGTTCTGGATGTGTGTTTTAGACATAAAAAATGCCCTCCTAAATTATTTATTGATAAATACAGGAAGGTGTGTTATACTTGCCCTGTATTTAACTTAGCCAAATTAAGTTAGATACGCGGCTCTGCGCGGTATGGTGGTACCCGCAGGGCTTTCTTACTCTTTATCTGCTTCTACAAATTCGCCGTTAATGAGTTTATAGAATGTATCTGGCTTAATCTTTTCACCGTCAACTTTTGCACTTTTTACATCTACGATGTGGTATTCGCCGCCCATCTCTTTGCATTCTGCCAGTACAATAAAGCATCCAAGTGAACCTTTAGCCTTAGAATTGTATCCAATGGCCATTGCAACGCTTTCTTTTCCTTCTACTGTTGCCGCTGACCAGTCTCCGGTGTTGGTTGCCGCTGAGCGGTTTCCGGTGTTGG
>UMFO01002401.1_pt1 | contig 49145 bp, 30 predicted proteins | sample 1965051 | NCBI WGS metagenome assembly UMFO01 (sample SAMEA4836050, study PRJEB28245) | human gut metagenome | biome: gut microbiome; material: fecal sample | place: Denmark | collected 2008
CCCAAATCATCGCACGATAAATTCAAAACAGCTTCTAAGTTGTCTTTTCTTTTTCTTCTTCTTTTTTCTCAGACTCCAGTCAATTTCTTCGTCCGATGGAGCAGACGGCGAAACATCGAACAAGCTGAACAAGCCGCCCATTGAAGGGCTGTCGTTCCTTTGCGGTGTTTGCTCAGGCTCCAAAATAGGTGCGGAAACTATCTGCTGGCGGCTATTTTCTACGGTATCCATTCCTGCGTTCCCGAAATGCTTATCCAGTTTGGAGAAGCTGAAATTGCGGTCTATTTCCGAACCTTTGAACGTATAGGCACCTTTGGTGAAGGAGATGCCCTGCACCTCGTCTGTACGCCCTTTATACTTGAAGCGGATGCCGATGCCCTTTTCTGCCAGCCGCTCCTGTAACTGCCGCCAACTTTTGGACTTGCCGATTTCATTCCTCACAGCCGTGTAAATCTCGTATTTCGACTTGTCCGGCTCTTTCAGGCGATGCCGCTTAACCAGTTCCTTGCCTTTGGCGAAGTATAGCCCGTGCTTGGCTTTCAGCTTCTTGCACACCTGCTCGTTGCGGTACATGTCGTTCCTGTCCGAGATGGTCTTGCCGTTGTTGTCTATGCGATTGAACACGATATGCACATGCGGATGCTCCCTGTCTTGGTGGCGCACGATGATGTACTGCGTATCGGTGATTTTCATCTCGCGCATATACTCTTGCGCAAGTTGTATCATCTTCTCGTCCGTCAGCTTGGGCGCATCGTTTACCGAATAGCTCAGCGCGATATGTCCGACTGGCTTGCCCAGACGGGGATTCATGGAGGCTTGTGCGCAGAAGCAGCGGATGATGTCCTGCCTGCTTTCCGCCAGTACTCCGTCCGCATGGAGCAAGACCGCCTGCTGCTTGCCCAGCACGTAGTCCACACAGCCCTTAAACCCGCTTCCTTTCCTTATTTTTCCAATTATCCGACAAATGGCTTATGATTTCCACTATCCTGTTCTTAAGTTTCACCAGTTCGACCGCCACTTTCGCAAAGCCTCCGGCATTTGCCCGGTGCGCCAGCTGGTTGATGTTGTTCGCTTCGCCTGCCAGTTTGCGGAGGATGTCCGTATCCTGCCTGTTCAGCCGGGGCGTTATCTCTGCCGACACGACAGCCTGCCGCACATACTCGCTGACACGCAGCCCGGCTTCTGATGCCCGCTTCCTAACGGCGTAATACTGCAACTCGGTCAGCTTCGTGCTGACCACACGTCTTTGCTTGTCTATCCGGTTCTTTGCCGGACGACCGCCTGATTTGTTCCTTGTATCTGTCATACATTTTTGTCTTTGGAAGTTGTCTTGAAAATTGCGACCGACGGGAGCGGTTTCCTTTGCGGGGAGCAAAGCAAGGCGGTTTCGGTCTACCGAAACATAACCTTGCTTCCCCTAAGAAACGTCTGCCCGTTGCTCACAGTGTCTATCTCCGCCGGGTTAGATTCCCCTGCCTTTCTTCTGCCTTAGCAGCAGTTTCTGTCCGTTTTTCTGTTCCTGCTTCCTGCCGCACAGGTAATCGTTCAGGTCGGAATATTCCCGGTAATTGTGCGAGAAATCCCGTACCCGATAGGAGTATTCCGCTGTGATGGCTTGCGTTGCCCGGATGCCTGCCCCGTCATTGTCGAGCAGGCAGTGGATGCGTTCATACTGCCCCAATGCGTCAATGGCTTTCTGTACATTGGCGGTGGAGTTGAGTATGACGTAATCCTGCCTGTCAAGGTTGGGCATGACAGGGCAGTTCTTTGTCCTTAGCGTGAGGAATGAAAGATAATCCATGAAGCCTTCGAACACCAGGCACTTCTCCCTCGGTTCGCCCTGTTGCCGGATATGGGTGATGTCTTTCGGGGCGATGCAGCCTTTGAAAAAGGAGTTGCGCACCTCGTAGCCGCCAGCCACATTCGGGAAACCGATGGCGAAGTAGGGCTTGCCGTCATGAGTGAAACGCAGTTCCCTGCATTCTCTTTTTGCCAGTGTAAGGTCAATGCCACGCCCCTGCAAGTAACGGAGCAATGCCGGATGGGTGAGGTCACGGACTTCCAAATGTTGAAAACTCGGTGCCGACCTTTGCTGCCGAAAAGAAAAACTGACCGGGCGGACATGCTGTGCCTGTTCTGCTATCCGGTTTAAGAGGTACGGCAGATGGTCGGAACAGTAAAGTTCCTGTGCCAGTGCGATGATGTTACCGCCTTTGCCAGCCCCGAAGTCATACCATTGTTCCCGTTCTGTGTTTACTTTAAAGGATGCTTCATGTTCCTCCCTCAGTGGCGATTTGTACCATAGATTCGCTCCCTGTTGCTTGACGGGTGAATATCCCAGACTGTGCAGGTAATCGGCGATGGGTATTTTCTTTGCTTCTTCAATGTTCATAATGCAAACTTTTTAGTGGATGATGAATAATTGGGAAGTGTACCAGTCCGGTTTAGACCTTCATATATACGCCCGTACTGTACCGGACTTGATTGCCGGGAGTGACGGGAAACGGGAAGTCTGTTCCCCTTATATATATGTCCGAACTAAACCAAACCTGTTTTAGTAGTGAAAATCGGGATTGTAACGGTATCCCTTTCCTTCCTTTACAATCATACGCTTGTTCACGAGGCACGTGTTCAATGCCACGAGGACATTGCGTCCCCGCTCGTAGCCGATGCTTGCATAGCCCTGCTTCAACGCCTGTATGACGTTGGAATAGCCCTGCACGGTGCGCTTGCCGAAACCGTTTTCCAACGCCGTGCGGTGCTGCTGTTCAGTCAGTTCCGTAAGCGGGAAACTTTTTTCCTGCTTGGGCTGCTGGAATACATAGCCGTCCACGACTTCGGGCAATGCGCTGTCGTTGATGCGGAAGGCGAAAGGCTCGAAGTCCCGGTCGCGTATATGTGCCGCCTTTACCTCGCTGATGTTCCCGTCCTGCGTGCTCTTGGTGATTTGCAGGACGGTTTCCGCCTTGTTGTTCAGTTCCGTGCCGATATGTCCCCTCGTATTGTCATCCCCCTTGTTCAGATGCAGCACGGTATGAATGTGCAGGTTGTATCCGCTTGACCAGCGCATGAGCAGGTTTATCAGGTCGGTCGATTCGCTGGGGCTGTTGATGTCATACATCAGGTCGCGGATGCCGTCAATGATGAGCAGCCCCACATCGGGCATGTTCTCCAGCATATACTCGATAATCCGCTTCCGCATGTCAGGGGTCTGTTCCCGAAGTACGATGAAAACAAAGTCGTCCCTGTCTTGGTCGGTCGGCAGCCCGGCAAGCCGCAGGATGCGTTCCATCACCTTGTGGCAATGGTATCTGCTCTGTTCGGTGTCCACATAAAGGATTTTCCGTTTGTCCGGAGGCAGGCACGCCGAATAGTGCAGCACCTCGTCATTGGTCAGTGCCGCTGCAACGATGGCGGAGATGTTGAACGTCTTCTTGCTTTTCGCCTTGCCTGTGGAGGCACTGAAGTTGCCCAGCGTCCCGATGGTGGAGCCGTTCACCCAAAGGATTTCAGGCGGCACATCGTAAGTGTCCGTCACTTTCAGGCGGATGCTTTTCCAAAGGGCAGCAAAATCTTCCTTATTCATGATGGTGTCCCCTTTAGCCTCCGTGCTTTTCTTGTTTTCCATGGGCTTTACTTCTTTAAGGGATGGTTGAGAACATACTTCTGCGCTTCCTGCTCTATCTGCGTTTTGGTCTTTACCGGATTCTGGCGGAGCCATGCTTCCAGTTCGGACTTCTCAAAATAAAGCATCTTCCCCTGCGGCTTGTAATGGGGAATCAGATTGCCCGAAGTCAGCTTGTAAAGGTAACTTTTGGACAGGTTGAGGAATGTGCTCGCTTCATCAAAGCTAAGCACGTTCTTGGTCAGGAACAACATTCTTTCGAGTTCTTCCACTCGCATTTCCAAAGTTTTTTCCATATTGCTTGAAACTTTTTGGTGAAACAATATGAAGGTGCGCACCCTCGTTTTATTTTTGATGGAGCAAAAATCGGCATCCTCCAAAACATCAACACATAAGTTACGGGTAACTCACGTGAAATATTTTTGTTTTGACCTATGCCGACATGCCGCATCGTTTTGTTAACGGGGGCAAAGTTAAAGGCCTGGAAATGAAGTCTAATTGAGCTTTGTTTGACCGCTCAGACTATGCTCAACCTTTTTGCAGTTGCTTGATGTATTTGTCTATGATTTCGTATCCTTTCGGGTAGATGCACTTCACGTTGTCTGTCGCGCTCGACAAGTCGCTGCGTGTGAGGTATTTGTCTTTTATCTTGGCAAGTACCAGCTTGTTGTTGGCTATGACGGACTGCCACTCATAAGCGATATAGTTGTAGCAGCTAAGCTGCATCATCAGATAAGCCAGCAAGCGGTTGTTGTTGGACTTCAATACCCCGTTCAGTTTGCAGGCGAAGAAGTCCGAAAGGATTTTCGGGGTGATTGTCGTGGTGAATATGTGCGCTTCGTTGATACATTCGACCAACAGTTTGATTTGTTGCGTTGTAAGGACTGATTTGAATGGATTGGATTTCCCGACTATCTTGGTCGGCTCAGGCTGTGCCTTCTCTTCTTCTTTTGGCTGTTCTTCTGATTTCTCATCCAAAGGAACAGAGGCATGACTGGCGTTCTCCAGTTGTTGGAGGTATTCCAGATATTGGGTCTGCATGACAAGGCGCACAATGGAAGAAAAGAACGGAAGCTGCTCATCATAGCAAGTAGAAGATTGCAGGTATTTGTCCATATCAAAAGAAGAACATTGGAACGAAATATATTTTTTCCGCTCGTCAAGAGAGAGATTTTCGAAGAAACCGCTTTCCCAAAGGAAGTCCGGCATCAGTATGTCAAAACGTATATTGTGCAAGGCACGGTTCTTTTGGCATAGGGATACAAGGTTCTCGGTTACGTTGAAAATTTCTTGCCGGATGTAGTCTTTCATTTGTGCTTCCGTTAGGTATTCACGCTTTAAGGCAAGCGCATTAGTTTTCATCCCGTATTCATGGGCAACACATTTATCAAGTAACTGCTGTATCTTTTTGAAGTTGGTTTCTCTGAAATCTTTCATATACGTTGTGCATTAAAATCGGTTTGGGTTACAAAGATAAGTGATGGATACCGTTTTCAAAGCAAACAAAAGCAGGAGAAAGGAAGAAATATGCAGCATCTTTGTTAATAAAGCATAAATATAAGGTTGCTAAAACGGCGAAAGTACTCTTTCTTTTTCTTTTCGTCAGGAAGTACACTTTTAGTACGCCGATAAAAAGAAAAACCCTTGATAATCAACTGATTATCAAGGGTTTGAAGTACCCAGACCCGGGGTCGAACCGGGATGGATTTTACTCCACTGGTGTTTGAGACCAGCGCGTCTACCGATTCCGCCATCTGGGCATTCCGTTGAATTGCGGTGCAAAGGTAAGAAGTATATATTAAAGTTCCAAATATTTATAGGGGTTTTGGAATATTCTAAAATACTTTTAACATCATCTTTCTTCTTATTATTTAATATCTGAGTACAAATAACAAAAGGCTGAATCGGTAAGATTCAACCTTGTTATCTTTTTGTGCTAACAATTACTTAAGCCAATTTAGCAATATGAGCAGCCAGTTTTGACTTTAAGTTAGCAGCTTTGTTCTTATGGATAATGTTGCGTTGAGCTACTTTATCCAAAATCTTTTGTACTTTAGGATACATTGCTACTGCTTCTGCCTTGTCAGTAGTCATACGAAGTTTCTTCACTGCGTTACGCATTGTTTTAGCATAATATCTGTTGTGAAGTCTTCTTTTTTCAGCTTGTCTGATTCTTTTAATAGATGATTTGTGATTTGCCATCTCGACTAATCTTTAAATATTGTTCGTGATTCTGTTTATTATGTAGCCCGTGGGAGAATCGAACTCCCCTTTCAAGAATGAAAATCTTGCGTCCTAACCGATAGACGAACGGGCCATCCTTTGATGCTTTCGAGGAAAGTATCCCTCATTTGCGGATGCAAAGGTAGGAAGATTTTTTATTCCTGCAAAACTTTCTGCAGAAAAAATATACTTTCTCCTTAAAAGTCATATCTTTGCAAGTGTAAAACAGTGAATGGAAGTGAGATCAGTGTCACATTTTGATTCTTTAGTTTTATTTGTAGAGCCATGTTACAGAAATATCAAGGAGTAGTGTTACATACACTGAAGTATAATGACCGTTCAAATATTGCCTGTATTTATACAGGTGAGGGTGGGAGGATGTCCTTCTTGTTCCCGGCGCAACGTTCACGCAAGTCAATGGTAAGGTCGGTGCTGTTCCAGCCCTTGTCGTTGGTAGAGTTCGAAGCCGAGGTGCGTCCTCGTGCCAGTGTACATCCCATTCGTGAGGCGAAGGCATGGATGGTTTTCCAATCCTTGCCTTACGATCCCTATAAGTCTGCTATTGCGCTGTTTCTGGCCGAGTTTCTTTATCGTGCTTTGAAAGAAGAGGGAGCCAGTGCATCATTGTTTTCTTATTTGGTTTATTCGATACAATGGCTTGATGCGTGTGAAAAAAGTTTTGCTAATTTTCACTTAGTCTTTTTGATGCGTTTGTCTCGTTTCCTGGGGTTGTATCCGAATATGGAAGATTATGCCGAAGGTTGCTGTTTTGATTTGTTGAATGCCTGTTTTGTGACGGAGCCACCGTCGCATGGTATGTTTGTCGTTCCTGCTGAGGCTTCGCGCATCTGTAATTTGATGCGTATGAACTATGATACGATGTATTTGTTTGGGATGAATCGTACCCAGCGCAATCGTTGCCTCGACATCATTCATGAATATTATCGCCTGCATCTTCCTGATTTCCCGGAATTGAAGTCATTCCGGGTACTTCAGGAACTTTTTTAAGCAGGCGTTTTTCCGATGAGGAGAGTTAGGGGAGGGTTATTTGCATTACGAATCCACCTCGTGCCAGACAAGGAACTTCTGTCTCTTTTCCTATGGAAAGATTTTTTTCGATGCGGAATGATTTTTCATCTGTTCCGTCCCCGATGAAAAGTACAGCCGTCTGTTGTGGCAATGAAAGGCGTTGCAGTGAAAAACGGAGGATTGCCGGCGTGTCTTTTCCGTTGATGCCGGCAATGTACCATGTGTTTCCTTTTTTGCGTGCCAGAACGGCGTGTTCTCCAGGATATCCGCTCAGCAGTCTGGTATCATCCCACGTTGTAGGGAGAGTTGATAAAAGCTGTTTCACCTCGTCAGGCAGGCTTTGGTACGTTTCAGGACGATCAGGCATATGTTGGATGCCCGATTCGAAAAGGATGGGCAGAGCTAACTCGTGACCGTAACTGGTGATGTGTGGGTGCTGCGAGTCAGAAAATGTGCCGGGTGTATAGTCCATTGAGCCTATAACGTTGCGTGTAAAAGGCAAGGTCGCGTTGTGGCAGGCTGCACGTGAGGTGAGTCGTTCGTTGTTATTATACCATTCAGCTCCATATACGGATTCCAAGGTAATCAGTTGCGGATAGGTACGTTGCCAGCCCCACGGTAGTGTACCTCCGTGCAGGTTTACGAGCAAGTGGTGGCGTGCTGCGTCCTCCAGTAAGTCGAAATAATAGTTGATTGCTTGCTGGGTGTCGGTTGGGAAGAAGTCCACTTTTACACCTTTCACTCCTTGCTTTTCCAGCCAGGCAAATTCCTTTTCACGGTCGGTTGCCTTGTTGAGGCGGTAGAGTGGAGTAGGTGCTCCTTCAATCCAGTTGGTGGTTGAGTTATACCAAAGTATCGGTCGAATGTCTTTCGAATGAGCATAAGTGAGGACATCTTCGATGGTACCTCCCGTCATTTGGTCCCATTCGGCATCGATCAGTGTATAGGGCCAGTGCATGGAAGCAGCCAAGTCTACGTATTGCTTCAGCAAGGCGCAATTGCGTGCCCCGTGATTGTGTGCCCAGTAAATCCACGATGCATTACCGGGTTTTATCCAACTGGTATCCTTTAGCTGACAGGGTGTAGCGACATCGGTTGTCAAGGTCGATTCGGTAATGTCGGCCAGTGTACCGATGATAAGTGTATGCCACGCTGAATGCCATTCGCCCGTCACAGATAATGTATCCTCTACCATTTTCACCCGATAACGTTCCGTGCCTTCGTTTACCAGATAAGTTCCACAATGAATACGCTGTAAATCCGATTCGGTTATCAGGGCGAATACATCTTTCTGTGGTTCCATTAAGGCGGGATATCCCCATTCGCCGGATTTGCAACCTTCGGTGCTGAAAGGATAAAAGCCTTCGTTGTCTACTGAGCGGGGACGCATCCAGCGTGGAGAGCCTGTTGCCAGATCATAGGAAGTACATTCGTTTGTAATCATTTCTCCGTTTGGGGCTGTTTTCAGCTGGTAGCGGAAAGCGATTCCGTCATCGTATGCCCGTATAATAAGTGTCAGACATTGTTCTTTATCGTTTACCAGAATGAATCTCCGCTCATTGGCATGGTTGATACAGTGCTGGCGTTTGCCGGTGATCATTTGGTAATCATCGGTGTGAAGGCTTGTTTCCGATGCCGATTGCAGGCGCAGCTTAGAGGACAAGTCTTGTCGGTTGGTCTGTATTCCCAAATGGATTTGGTTGAAAATGTATTGGTCTCCGTATCGGATAGAAAGGCAGGCTGTGCCTGCTGCATTATTTTCCGAGCAGTGTAGGGTTACGCTGATTTGTCCGTTGGGTGAATGGATTTCGGTAGCTTGCAATGTAAAAGTAAATAACAGCGTTGTGAATATGGCAAATAATTTGTGTTTCATAGGTGGTTTTAACAGTTTTATAAGTTTGGATAGGCAAATATACGGAAAAAAGCGGATGGTGACAATTGGTAGAGGTGTATTTTATCATGTAGAAATTCAAAACAGTTTCAAACAATGACTGTTGAAAAAGTAAGGTCATTCTGTCTCAGAGCGAAGGGGCTCTCATATAATAGTTTATGTTTTCGAGATCCTTCGCTCTGGGACAGAATGACAAATGAAAGCTTAAGACAGGCTCATTGTGATGAGAGTTATTGGTGTCGTACTGCAGGTGCTCCAAAATAGCTTGGATACCGGTTGTCGGGATAGAGGACGAGTTGTTCGAGTACGATTTCCGGATCAATCATATATAGTTTTAATCTATGCATACCTGCTTTCTTTACATGCAGTTTTGTGGTTAGCATACGCAGGTTGTCGAATACTTCGTTACGGCGAAGTTGCTTGGAACCGGTAAGCTTGATGGTCTTGTCTTGCTTGGGAAGTGGTTTCAGGTTGGGCGACTGAGCCAAGTTGGCTGGATTGTATTCGCCGAATGTGTCCACGAATCCTTGGCGGGCATCTATCATTTCCGGTATTTCATCGTCTATTGCTACGGCGATACGCAAGCCTCGTTCGGGATAAACGTCTTGTGTGGGTAAGATACCGATGCAGAGCGAGACGGTTCCAGTATCGGGCAGTAGTATCTGGTATTCTAGGTATGGGGCTTCCTCAGGCTGGGCACTAGGAGCTGTTACAGGGTTGATCCCCATACAGGCATATCCTCTTCCCAAGTCGGGCAGTTCAGTCCATGCGGCATCTTTTCCGGGAACGTTTTTGTTATATAGGTATGCTGGGATGGAAAATTCGGTTTTACTCAAATTGCCGAAATAGGCTTCCTTTGTGTCTGGTGCTTGTCCTTTGACGGCCCGGATACCGATAGGAAAGTTGGTTTCTTCACTCTTGATGGTCAGGCAGGCTTCGTGTGTTCCATTGCCGATGGCAGCCCAGTCTATGTTGACTTGGAGGCGCGTTTCGGTTTTTACCGTCCCGGAGGGTTGGCTGACTTTTATCCAAGTTTGTGACGGAGTTGCCGTGAAATTGATGCTTCCTTTTCCTCGGTTGAAGAGGTCAATATAATAGGTTTGGTCAAGCAATGCGTCAAATAGAGGCAATGCCAGTTTGTCCGTATAGTCGGTAGCCTCGCAGCCTTCCGGGCAAATGCCTAAAGATGGGGTGTCTTGCAGGGTGACTTGTTGTAAGGAAGGAAGCAGTGCTTGTTTGGGCATGGACCATTGTGTGTAACCGATGTGTATGTCCGACATCATGTTTTTCCATTTGCCGTTTGCCAGTGTATCATTGTAATAACATGTCAGCCGTTTGTCTTTTTCGAACAATTCTTCAGCTTGCTTCGCATGCAGGTTGGCCAAAGGTCTGCCCTGCTTTGCATAAAGATGGTTGCGTGTAGTGGCAGTGTAGATGTTAGCTATTCCGGCAGAAGCTACGGTGGGATAATACACCAGTTGGAAATAAGCATCTTGCCAGTCGGCAGGGATACGTTTTTTGAGTACTTCGGCTTTCACTTCCACTTCTTTCCAAAGCTTTTCCACACGGTCGGTTTCGCGATGGTTCACCACGCTGAAAATGCCGGCTACTTGCACTTCTGCTTTTCGCCACAGGTTGTATTTCGGATATTTTGAAACAATGTCTGCTATTTCTTCAGCGTATTCGTCACCAAAATTCTGCGCTGCCCATTCCCGTGTGTAGTCGTCTGTCTTGTCGGCTGGGATGTTATGGGGATTCCATGCATAGCGTAAGATGAAATCAATGGGAAGCTCTTTGGGCTTCAGGTCACCCACATTGATGACCCAAAGGTCATCGATGCCGGTTTCGTAAGCAAGGTGGAACTGTTCTCGTAATTTAGGTATGGGGCTTGTGTTCACCCAACGGTCGTTCCACGGTCCGCCGTTCATGTCAATGTGATAATACAATCCCATTCCACCTTTGCGGTTCTTTTCTTTTAGCGGTCCGGTGCGCCGAAGGTACCCCCAGTTGTTGTCGCAGAAAAGCAGGAGCACATCATCGGGCACGTTAAAGCCTTTGTCGTAATATCGTTGCACTTCGGTGAAGATAGCCCATGCATTGAAATATACTCCGCAGCCAGGAACCGTCTGTGTCAGTGTGAAGACGGGCAGTGCTCTGGATGCGGCAGGACCTTTGCGCGATTATTTGGAGATAGCAGTAGAGGATACAGGTAAAGGCTTGAATGAAAGAGAATTGAAGAAGATATTCGAACGCTTTTATCAAAGCGAATCCGGCCGTGTATCTGCCCGGCAAGGGTTCGGCATTGGGCTGAATTTATGTCAGGCATTGGTAAAGCTTCATTATGGTGTCATTTTTGCAGAAAACAGGAAAGATGTGCAGGGAAGCAGATTTGTGGTGCGTTTACCTTTGGGAAACAAGCATCTGAAAAAAGAAGAAATGGCAGATGGGAAGCCGGAAGAACATCTTTCCTTACATGGACGTGTGGAGGAACCTGCCTATTTCCCCGTTCAGGAGAAAGGAAAGCGGAATCCGACACATTACCGTGTGCTTGTGATAGACGATGATGAGGCTTTGCGGAATTTCTTGCAGGAAAGCCTGTCTGTTCATTACCGGGTAGATGTGGCTGCCGACGGCATGGAAGGATGGCAGAAAGCACTTGCCACGTTGCCCGATGTGGTCGTGTCGGATGTGATGATGCCGGAAATGGACGGATTTCAGTTGCTGAAGGAACTGAAGAAGAATCCCAACACCAACCACATTCCGGTTGTGCTGTTGACTTCGAAAACCGAATTGGCCAGTCGTATGGAAGGTCTGGAACAAGGAGCGGACGGATATCTGAACAAACCGTTCAGTCAGGATGAACTGGATGTGCTCATTGCCAACCTGATAAGCAATCGTCTTCGCCTGAAAGGGAAATATTCCGGTAGCCAGGAGCAGGAAGGGAAGGTGAAACCGCTCAAGGTGAAAAATACGGACGAGATATTGATGGAACGTGTAATGACAGTCATTGACCAGAATTTGGGTAATCCCATGCTGAGTGTGGAATTGTTGGCAAAGGAAGTCGGTATGAGCCGTACCCAATTGCACCGCCGGATGAAAGACATAACCGGTCTTGCGGTAAGCGATTTTATCCGTAATATCCGTTTGCGTCAGGCTGCACGGCTTTTGAAGGAAAAGCGGCTTATGATTACGCAAGTGGCTTATGCTGTAGGATTTTCCAGTCAGACCCATTTCTCGACGATGTTCAGAAGACAATATGGGATGACTCCGACGGAGTACGCAGAAACAGGAGAAAAAGCATCCGAAGACACGGAGGTTACCGGAACTGGTACGAAACATCCGGATGAAGCCTGAACATACTCATGCTGATGGAACACCGATGACGCAGAAAGGCCCGCGCCGGCACAAATTATATCAGAAGCTGTTTTGAATTTCTCCAAAAAGTTTTTCTTGGCTTGATGTATCCGTTTTCGTGTGTGCTTTGGGCGATTTTTTGGTCCTTTTCGCCCCTGTTCTTCGTCAGATAGCCCGCTATCTTCCTCATCACACAAGCGAAAATGCCTCAAAAACTCATCCCAAATCATCGCACGATAAATTCAAAACAGCTTCTCAGTTATCCATTATCAGGCGGTAACGCTTTCCGGGTTTCGTATCGATGTCGTATTCGTATACTTTGCGGAGGGCAGGTTTGGCAGGAGTGCCTAATTCAGGTGATACCTGCGGTGTTTTGATGGCTGCGGGAGCATACAACGGGTTCGGGCATTCACCTTGGGCTTCGTGTAAGCCTTTGCCTTTCAGCGGCACATACGAACGGACACGCAATGTGCCGCCCAGTTTCGACAGAATGACCGCTTCACGCAATTCGCTTTTGTCCCACTTCATCGTTACTTCGAAGCCGCCGCGGGCAACCAGGCCTTTCACTTCACCTTTGCTCCATACATCGGGCAATGCCGGAAGCAGATGTACCGCTCCGTCGTGGCTTTGCAACAACATTTCGGCAATGCCTGCTGTTGCGCCGAAGTTTCCGTCTATCTGGAAAGGCGGATGCGCGTCGAACAGGTTGGGATACGTGCGCCCTTCGGGATATTGGCTTGCTTCGGCATCGCTCGGCAAGAGCTGCAGCATATTGCTAATCAGACGGAATGCATGATTGCCGTCAAGCATCCGCGCCCAAAAATTGATTTTCCAGCCGATGCTCCAGCCTGTAGCCTTGTCGCCCCGTTGCTCTAACGTGGTATGTGCAGCTTGGAACAGTTCGGGGTGGCTGTAGGGCGATACCTGGTTGCTGGGATGCAGTCCGTAGAGGTGCGAAATGTGCCGGTGCTCGTCTTTCGGATTGTCTGCATCTTCTGTCCACTCTTGCAGTTGGCCGTGTTTGCCTATCCGCATCGGTGGCAAGCGGTCAATCGTCTGCCGCAACGTGTCTTGGAAACTTGTCTCGTCGCCTACAGCCAAGGAAGCGCGCAGTGCGTTCGAAAGCACATCGAATGCCAACTGGTTATCCATTGTGCATCCTGCTGTTACCGGACCGTGTTCGGGTGACACTGAAGGGGCAATGACCCATTCGCGGGTATTCGGGTTTTCGGCAAGGAAATCCAGACAGAACAATGCCGCGCCTTTCAATATCGGATAATATTCCCGCAAAAACGTCAGGTCGCCCGTAAACAAGTAATGTTGCCACAAATGCTGGCTTAGCCAGAATCCGCCACTGGGCCACATACCTGCAGCGGCGAAGTCTACCGGGCCTGCAATGCGCCACAAGTCGGTATTATGATGTGCCACCCATCCCCGGCAGTCATACATTTCGCGTGCTGTTTTCGCTCCCGTTTCCGACAAGTCTTTCAGCATGGCGAACAGCGGTTGGTGCATTTCGCTTAGATTAGTAGTCTCGGCAGGCCAATAGTTCATTTCCGTGTTGATGTTAATGGTGTACTTGCTGTCCCACGGTGCGTTTACGCTGCGGTTCCAAATGCCTTGCAGGTTGGCAGGTTGCCCGTCGGGTTGTGAAGACGAAATCAGCAGGTAGCGTCCGTACTGGAAAAGCAGTACAGGTAAAGTCTGGTCCTTGCCTTGGTTGAAATCGCGGATACGTATATCGGTTTCCTTCCGGGAAACTTCGTCTGTCTGTTCGCCAATCGTCAGCTGTACCCGGTTGAACAGGCTTTGGTAGTAAGCGGTGTGGGTAGCCAGTGCTTTTTCATAGGGCACTTTCACAGCTTGGGCTAAGCGGTTTTCTGCACGTGTCGCCGCATCGCCGCTTACATCGTGATAGTTCACGTAATTGGTAGCCGCAGCGATATAAATCACCGCTTCATCCGCATCTGCCACTTCCAAAGTTTTATCTGAAGAATTTACGGTGCCGTTGGTAATCACTTGCACCCTGCATTCGGCACGCAGGGCTGCCTTTACTCCTTCCTGGTCTTTGCCGTAACAAACCACCGACAGCTTATTGCCTTCGGCTTTCACTTCATGCTGTAACGGGTTCTCGTAAGCAAGCCGGAAAGCCAAAGCGCCTTTCCGGTCTGCCTGCACACGCATCACAATGACGCTATCGGTAAACGAAGCGAAAGCCGTGCGGGTATAAGTCACTCCGTCCACTTCATAACGGGTAGTGGCTGTGGCGTTGGCGATGTTCAAGTCGCGGTAATAGTTTGTCGCGTCCTTGTGTCCGGTAAAATCAAGGAAAAGGCTTCCCAGGGTGAGATAACTCATGCCGTTCTTTCCCGAAAAGAAATTGGCATCGCACAACCGTTGTGCCTCCCAAGTTTTTCCTTCGAATATCAGTTGGCGCACCGTAGGGAGCACGTAACGGGCAAGGGAATTGTTATTATCGTGTGGTCCTCCTGCCCAAAACGTTTCTTCGTTCAGTTGCAGTTCTTCCCGTTCCGTACCGCCATATACCATCGCTCCCATCCGCGAGTTTCCGATAGGCAGGGCATCCGTCCATTCCGTAGCCGGACGGCTGTACCACAATTTCAAGTCTTCGGCATAGCCGGCTATTGCCGTCAGTCCCGAAAATACAATTGCTAAAATCAATTTCCGTGTTTTCATGTTTCATGTTTTATTGGTTGAACACAGCGACTGTTAACTGTTATCACTTTGTTCAGGAGTTATACTTCATGCGGCATTAATTTGTGCATGGTATAACTCCTGACTGACATTAATTCATTATCACAGTATATGTTTTCACAACACCTCTGTAGTCGAACTTCACGATGGCCTTGCCGTCTTTGGTTTCCGGTTGGGTGATTTCAATCTTTACATCCGGATTGTTCGAAGCTGCCGTGATTTGAGGTACGCTTTCTGTTGCTTCCGGAAGCGTATAAGTCGCTTCGTATTGGTCGTATCCCGTATAACCGTTGGCATTGGTAGAACGGACGGGAACGGTAGGCAACTCTACTTCCTTGCCATTGACCTGGATGCTGACAGCCGGTGCAGCAGGATAAACCAAAGTCTTTTCATCGGCACTGAATCCCAGTCCCTGCAATACACATACCTGTCCTTCAGCATCGCTTTCCGCTACCAGGTAGATGGCATGTTTCTTGTCGAGTGTTTTTACAGCATCAGTCACGTCCAGTGTGAATTTGGTCACTTCGCTTTGGCTCGAACCTGCCGGAACGGTGATTTCACCTATTTTCTTGCCTTTCCACACGTCATTGTCCCATGGACCGTCCAGCCATACGCTTACTTTGAAGGCTGATGAGGTTGTAGCGGTCAGGAAAAGGTTGAAATAAGTCTTGTCATACTCTTTGGAACCGGCAAAAGGCTTCAGGCCTTTTTGAGCTTGGTACAGTCCGCCGAAGCCGAAATATTTGTAACCGATGATGTCACCACCGTTTACGTTGATAGGCATATCGTTGCTCCAGATGTCCCATGCATCCTGTTGGCTGCCTACATTCGACAAGTAGCATGCGTAGCCGGCAGAATAATATTTGTAGGGGTCCATTCCGAATATCTGGAAGCCTTCCGAGGTAACTTCGGCACCGGTATAGGTATCTCCGTTACTTGCCTGCGCCTGCCAGATGCTGTCGGGGGCATACGGGTCGTAGCCATGAATGGTTACTTTGCCTCCTTCTGCCACGGGTTTTTCATCCCATTGGATGGTGACAGGTGCCACCATCGCCTGGCGTGCAAACCCGAATCCGCGAGGAGGACGGTGATAGAATACATACCATTGGCCGTTGATTTCCTGCAGACTGCCGTGCGTGTTGTGTGCGGCATTGGTGGTCTGCAGCTTGCTGCCATCTTCGTTAAGTACCACACCACGCGAGTCTACCAGTACACCTCCGCTGCGCCAAGGACCTAACGGAGTATCGCCGAAGGCATAACGCAGGGTCGAGTTAGTGCTTCCCAATCCGTAGTCGGGACCGGAATAGCCCGAGAAAATCATCACATACTTGTTACCTACTTGTCGGATAGACGATGCTTCGAAGAAGTTGAAATCTTCCGGTTTCTGTTCTTTGTAGAGTGCCGGATATTTTGTTCCCTTCGGGTCGCGTATCTCGCCATATCTTAAGCTGGCAGGGATGAAATAAGGGATGATTTCGGTACCTGGCCGTACAGAATACATGGTATGCTGGTCCAATTGGGCAGCCAGTGAACGCTGGAAGCCCCAGAAGCCGTAAGCACGGAAACCTATTTCATAATCCGGGTCTTTCGGGTCGGAAATGTTTTCGATGAAAATAGACGGGTCAAAGCCCAAAATGCTGCCCGGTACTGTGCGTGTGCCGTCTTCATTCAGGTTGACAGGAGTAAACGGACCGTCAGGCCGGTCACCTTTGCATACCATTGCCTCGCGGTTGGCACCTCGACTGTGCGGATAGAGATAGTAAACTTTCTTACCGTCTTTTTGTTTGATTTCTACAAGGTCGGGTGCATACATCACGTCCCATTGGCCTTCCGTTTCGTAAGTGAATATCGGGCCTTCATCACGCCAGTCGGTCAAGTCTTCCACAGGTGCCGACCACATGCGGATGTCTGCACCGCAATAACTGTCCAGTCGCAGGTCATGCGAGCCAATGATGTAAGCACGAAGTTTTCCCGGGTTGTCCGGATCTTCAAATACACGGGGTTCTCCGTCGGGCAAGTGTTCCCATAAGGGCAGGTAAGGATTACCCGTACCCATCAGTTGTGGGTCTAGGCTTGGTTGTTGCTGGCTCCCGCAAGAAGTGGCAAGAGTCAGTCCGAAAGCAAATGCCAAGGCAGCTTTCATGGGATAAGATTTACGTACATTCATGATGATTCAAAATATTTGTTCTTTTCAATGTTAAAGTTTTATCCGTACCGAGACAATGCTTTCTCCGGATATGGACAAAGATACGGATTCTCCTGTTACGTTGACATCAATGGTTTCCATATTTTTTGTCTCGCTGGTTTCTACCGCAGTAGCTTGACTGATACCGTCCATCGGGATTTGTATGCTCAGTGTGCGGTCCGATTGGTTCAGGAGGACAAGGGTTATTTCGTTGCCTGTCTCGTTGATGTATGCGGTGGCATCGATGTTCTCGCTTCCCGAAGTCACGGCGATACGGGTTGTGTTCGTTGCATACTGTGCGTAGTGAGCCAGGATGTATCCGTTCTTGGCGATTTCACCTTCGGCTACCGGACTGCGCGGGTCGTTGTCACCTATCATGCCATAGAAACGTTTCAGGTACCAGTATAAGTAGGCACTGCAATAGCCGTCCATGCACATGTGGATTTCTTTTGCCAGATGCGAGAAGTTGTAGTCCCAGTTAAGGAATTGCCACATCGACGGGTCTTCTTCTTTCTCTCCGTCGTTGAAAAGATGTTCGGTCATCCACCAGGTTTTGCCTCCCAGACGCGGATAAAGTCCGCATACATAGTCGTGGCGGTCTTTCACGTAATCGCTGCTTAAGTCGATGAACCCTTGGTAGAGGTGTCCGGCTACGATGTCGGTCTGCGCAAAGGCTTCTGCATCGTTCAGTACGGCATCGGTATATTCGGGCTGGTAGCCGCAGGCTTCGGGCGACATCAGCTTCACACAGGTTTCGCGGATGCGTGCGCCTTCCTGCTTCAGGAAGTTTACCACCTCTTGCGGTGTCCAGGCAGTAAAGTCCATATCGGGTTCGTTCTGTACCGAAACGGCATAGATGTCCACCCCGTTTTGTTTCATGAAATTGATATACTTGATAAGATGGTCGGCGTAGTCGGCGTAGTGTTCAGGCTTCAGATGATCTTTATCGTCCACTTTGTCTGCCCATTCCGCCGGAATGTTCCACGGACAGGCAAATACGGTGGCACCGTGGCTTTGTGCGATTTTAGCACCATCCACGTCATCTGCCCAACGGGTTTCATCGGCATAAATCATCAGGCGCAGGATGGAGTATCCCAGTCCGTCCGGACTATACATCTTGTTCATTTCATCGGCTGTAATAGTGGGAGTGCCCCAAATGCTGACTGCATACATGCCGCCGAAACCTGCTACCGGCTGGTATTTGACCGCCGGGTCTACGGTCAGTACAATGCCGCCCGCACCTTCTTGGGTGATGGTCAGCTCGGTGGTTGTCCCGTTGCGGTCGGTCAGGCGGATAACCTGTGTACGGGTGTCCATCGAAGTGTTGGCATTACAGGTCAGGGTTACTTTGGTAAATTGGTGCTCACCGTTGTTGTCACCGCCCGATGTGGGGGTTACATTGGTCACGATATTGCCTTCTCCCAAAGTGATTTCCCAGGTTGATTGTTGCCAGTCGATGATGGCTTCGGCAGTGCCCTCGGTTGAGGTTACTGTCATGGCGTTGCGTACGAAACGGGCATACGAGTCGCCCCACAAGCTTTTGTTTACGGTGTCATCGTCCGAGCAAGCCCAGAAAAGTGTGCTTGCCAGAAACAGGAATAGAAAAGATTTCAGTTGTTTCATGGTGTTTTTTTGTTTACGTTTTTCGATTTTATGCATGTTGACTATTGATTGTTCTTCTGTGTCCGGTTAATCAATCTTGTGCTTTTACTTCTCTACGTTTCAACAGTCTGCTAACTGCGTTTCTTGTAAGATTAATAATCTTCACGCGGATGCAGTATTTGCCAATAAACTTGTAGGGGCAGGGTTTGCCTGCCCGAAAACATCCACGTGGACGCATACGGGCGGGTTAACCCCGCCCCTACATTGGCTAATTGCGCACATCATATTAAAGAAGCTGTTTTGAATTTCTCCAAAAAGTTTTTCTTGGCTTGATGTATCTGTTTTCGTGTGTGCTTTGGGCGATTTTTTGGTCCTTTTCACTCCTGTTCTTCGTCAGATAGCCCGCTATCTTCCTCATCACAGAAGCTAAAATGCCTCAAAAACTCATCCCAAATCATCGCACGATAAATTCAAAACAGCTTCTAATTTGTATGTGTCGCCTGGTAGAGACGATGTGCATAGAAAGGATTAATGAATGTCCGCATGCTGTAGGGGCGTATCGCATACGCCCCGAATACATTCGCGTGGATAAGTGGACGCATTCGGGCGTATGCGATACGCCCCTACATGGGATGTTTGCGAATATTCAATAAAGGATTTGTCATCCGCTTCGAATGCAGATTGTATTCAAAACCGGATTACAAATCCTTTAGGATGGTATTCCAAGCCTCCCCTTAGGGGGAGGTTTGGAGGGGCTGTTTTTTTACTTCAGCCCGTTCACAACACCTTCATAGAACAAGTTGCGGTTCCAGCCGGAAGTCCATGGGCAGAGTTTGTTTGCCGATGACGATTCGTTCATACCCGAGAGCGAGATACCATACTGGTTGGCTGCATCAATGATGCGGCGGTATTCCTGCATGATGAACGACAAATACTTGCCGGCATTTATCCGGTCGTCGGTAGAAACCTGGCCTGCCTGAATCAGTGTACCATCGGTATTCTCTACGCAGACACTCAGGTCTGAAATGCGTACCGGCTTGTCTGCTTCTTTCAGTCGGGTGAAGAGGGCGGTAATCTTGCTTTCATTGCTTGCCTGAATAGTTGCGTCTTTCGAGTAAACCGTGTGCAACAGGATGTTGTAGCCGTCGATGACGGTTTCGCCGTCTTCTTCATACGAGTTCACCAACGTTGTCAACTGGTCTGCCTTCGATGCCATGTCATCCGTTTGTTCGAAGGTCTGGCTTACGAAGAGTTGTACCGGAACTGCTGCCGTGTCGCGTGCCATGGCTACAGCCGTGCGGGCGAATTCCACATCGCCGCCCAAGTATTCACCGAAGTTGAATGTATTGGCATCTTGTGTCTGGCTGAGCGGTTCGCCGATGATGTTCCACATCGTTACGGCTTCGCCTCCGGCATCCATCATGCCACCAATCCATGCGTTCATATCGGCTGTCAGGATGTCTGCTTTTTCTTCGGGTGTCTTTTCGATGATGGTGTCGTCCATCTTCCAGTTCAAGGTAATGTTGTCGATGTACGCATGCCATTCTCCGGAGCCAGAGCCTACGGCAAGCGTGATTTCGGTCAGGTTTTCCATGCCTTCGGGTATCGGCATACCACCTTCGCCAAAGGGGATGTAGATAAGGCCACGTCCCCAAGCATTGTCGGGACAACCGTATGCTGCCGGACCTTTTCCTGAACTATACTCTACACCGTTGACCAGCACACGCATACCGCTTCCGTACTTGCCTTTTCCGTCTATCAGGTACATGTCCAGTGTGATGCCTGTGTAGTCTTTCAAGGTTCTGCCTGGCTGCAGTTGGACAGTGAATTGCGGATACGAATAGCTGGCAAGGCTGCTGGCTGTACCAACATGGAGCACTTTACCGCTTTCACCCGTAGGGTCGTTTTCTACGACAGACGAACTGCCGCCCGTCATCGGGTAGGTCTTGCCCAGTTCGTCGCCTTCAAAGTCGATGACGGTGGTGCCTGTACCTGCCACTTCGTAGTTCATGTAGATATTGTCCAGGTAGTAGTAGGCTTCACCTGAAGCAGTACCTACCTGCAGTTCGAATTCGGTCAGTTCAGCTAAGCTGGCGGGCAATACGAATCCTGGAGCAGTAGCGTCTTTCATCTTGATGACGGCACCGCGGTTCCATTGGTTTGGATTGCAACCTATTGTCGCCGCATTCATACCCACGTTGAACTCTTGTCCATTGATGTAGACTTTCATGCCGGCACCGTAAATGCCGTGGCTGTCTACCACTCGCATGTCAAATTCCAGGCTTACATAGTCGCCCAGCTTGCGTCCTTCGGGCAGTTTTACATTCAGTTTGGCAAATGAATAACTTGCAAATTCGTCCGCCCTGCCTACGCACAACACCTTCTTGTTCGGGTCATCCGGGTCGGTAGTTACTTCAGCACTACTGTTTCCGCTCATGGGATAAGCTGTACCTATTTCGTCCGCTTCGAAGTTGAAGAGCACGGTGCGTCCCTTCTCCGGTTCGTAAGGGATGATGGTCGGCTCGAACTGTTCGGCATAGTAGGAAGCACGTTGTCCTTGGTAGGAGGCAAGCGTTCCGCCGTATGCCGTTACGTCTGTTCCTGCAAGTGCATCCGCCAGTGTCGACATGCCGCCGAAGTCGTATGCGCCTTGGTCATTGACAGAGGTAGCAGGCATATACGTCGTGCTGCCCACGTCTATTCCGTCGAAATTGTTGATAATGGTGCTGTAAGCCACTTCGTGTGCGGTGAAATCGCTTGGATTCAGGTTCGCCGTCAATTTGAAAGGCGAATTGGCATCCCGGCTGATGTATGACTTCAGCACATCGAAAGTAGCCAGATACTCGCTGCCTGCCACCTCTTCGGGTTTTTCTACCTGCAGGTTGCATTCGTACTCGTCTACGCAAGCGGTAAACAGAGCCGTCGCTACAGCGAGACCGATTAACTTATGATTGATGTATTTCATGTTCTTTTTGTTTAAATGTTAAACCTGTAGTTTTATCGTACTTCGGCATTAAAAGCCTTTCCGCCTTGTACACCGCGGGTACGGAGCACCAATGTATCTTTCGTAGCATATTGCATGCCCAAATTATGAAAGTCCACTTGATAGTCCAAGTAGAGGGCATCCCGGTCTTTACCCCCCAAGCTATTCTTTTCACCGTCTTTTATGAATTTACCGGTTCCGCTTACTGTAATGCCATCGGTTATACTAGACAGGGTGCAATTGCCGTCTTCGCCAAAAGCAAGAGCAATGTTGTAACTGACGTTATTTCCATTCGTATCTTGAGTGGTCAATGCCAGGGTGGAACGGCTCAGGCTATTGGTAGTTAAATACACCACTTCATCGTCTTCGATATATTGTTCGTGACGTATATTCGAAGTTGTTGCGCCATTTGCCGTCATTTGATCAATGCCTCGACGTAAGTATTCACCGTGCCATTCGTTGACATATTTGATGGCATAGATAACGTAATTCTTAGGTTGCGTTGTCCAATGGTTAGAATTGGTCAGTACCGGATTCTCTACTCCTGCTGTACCTTGCAGGATAGAGTCTGCCCCTTCTACATGCAGCATCCGTAAGGGGATGGCGTAATAGTTTTCAATAGCATGTTCGTCGGCAAAGAATGCATTGGTCAATTGAACTTCCACTCCTCCGCCTATTTGACCTTCTGGGATATGAATCTGATTGGATGCCAACGTATAATACTCAGCCGGCATAGGAACTACCGGACGATTCTCGTCTATGAAGTAGAGGTTGTCACACAATGACTCGTCTACTTCGAAGTCGATGGTCACGTTTGTCGGATTGTTGTATCCTCCTCCCCATGCTGCCTTGATAGACACTTTATGCTCGTTGTCTATAGCGTTATCTGTAAATTCGTCTTCGCCCAACACCAGTGTACGCTCGGCAAACTGGTTGGCGAAGTACACGGTGCTGTAATCAAAGTTTTCGAATTCATTCGTTCCGCTTTCGCAAGAGGTTGCGATACCTCCAACAAGCAGCGAAGCCATTCCTACGTATAATAGATTCTTCTTTTTCATGTCGGTCATCTTTCTTTTTTATCATTAATGTTTACTCCCATCCTCTGTTCTGTTCCAGGTTGCTATATTTCAATATTTCTGAGTTCGGGATGGGGCTAAAATACATATAGTCCTGATATGAACGTTCTTCCACTAAAAAGCGTTGGTAAGTGTTGCCATTTTGCTGTAAACCGTAAACAGGTTCATTCAAATCCAATTTCCAACGGCGCACGTCCCAAAAGCGGGAACCTTCGAAACAAAGTTCCAAACGGCGTTCGTTACGAATCAGTTCACGCATCTGCTCCTGACTGCCTGCACAAGCTTCCAAGTAAGGGTCATCTGTACCGCCTACCCCTGCACGCTGGCGGATAGCTTTGATTACGTCGTAAGCAGAATATCCGTGACTGCCTGTACCTTTCGGTCCCCAAGCTTCATTAGCCGCTTCAGCGTAATCCAAATACATTTCCGTGTATCGGATACGTGGCGTGTAATGTGGCTGGTTGGTAGAAGCAGCCGGGTCAAGATTTACGTCCCAACGCATGCGCTTCTTCATATAGTAACCGGTACGGGTAGAACGGTTTTCTGTTACATTGATACCGTCCGTATTGCCATCGGTGATATTGATGGTAACACTTTTCTCACTGATGCTGCTTCCGTTGTAGATGATATACTTGTCTAAACGAGGGTCACGGTTGGCATACGGATTGTTGGCGTCGTAACCGCTGCGGGCATCGTCTACCGGATAGCCGTTTGCCATTGGAAAGGCATCCACTAAATTCTGTGATGGGTTCATATATCCTGTTCCATATAAGCTTGGTGGAAAATTCTGAGTTTCTTGTGTATTGCTTCCTCCATCTTTATTGGTTCTCCAAAGTATTTCAGCAGGATTAACTCCATCGCCGATGGCGTTGGTAATCGTAGGTGAATAATATTCGATACCGTCCGAAGCCAGTCCACTTATGCCACCTTTGTAATCAATCACTTCTGCTGCAGCATTTGCCGCATCCTCCCATGTTGTGTTATTGGCTGCGTCTTGATACAAGGGGCTTGCAGCCAGAATTAACATGCGGGCACGGAAAGCACGGGCAACCAATCCATTAAATAGTCCACGTGCTTTGCTTCCCATTACATTATTATAATTACTTACATCAGTTGCAATGTCTTGGAATTGTGCTGGGATAGCTGATACGTCTTCATATTCCAACGGTAACAATTCTTCTGCCCGCTGCAAATCGCTATTGATTTGCTCTACACATGCCTGAAAAGAAGCACGTGGTTGGTTGAAATCGGCATCGGATACTTGGTAAGTCAGGAACAGGGGCACACCTAACAGTTCACCACTTGTTCCAAAACCGGCATGGGCACGCATCAGGTAGTAGTAGAACATACCGCGCAATCCGTAAGCTTCACCTTCCAGGCGACGGGCGAAGAGGGCATTTTGTTCTTCATTCGTCGACCAAGTTACGTTAGGTGCGTGAAGCAAATACAAATGAATGTACTGAATGGCATTGTAAGCATTGGTCCATTGGCTCAAGGGATTGTATAAGGTATTGGTCCAGGCACCTGTTGCCATTTGCAGGAATTGATTGGTCGGCTGGTTGGTTACCGCATCATCGGTAGCATATTCACTATTGTCGTAACAATCTGGAACTTGACTATATACCGTATGCAAGATTCCACGCATATATTCCTGGTCTTCATACATCTGCTCCGGATTTTGGTGATTCTCAATGGCCGGTTCAAACAGGTCATCGCAAGCAGACAGGGTCAGTGCAGTTGCTATGAATAATATGAGTTTCTTTTTCATGTCTTCTCTGTTAATAATTAATAGTTGATAATTAATAATTTATGCAATATTCTCATTATTAATTATTCATTAAAACGAAGCTTTGAAGCCTACGTAATAAGCACGGCAGTTAGGAACACCCGTACTCAGTTCCAGATGTTCGCGTTCTTTCGAAATGGTCAGCAGGCTGGTACCTCCACAATATACGCTCAACCCTTTCACAAAGGGCAACTTCTTGAACGGCTTTTTGGCAAAGTCGTAAGTCAGCTGAACCTGGTTCAGGTTGAAGTAGTTGCGTTTGTACATCCAGAAGGTTGAGTTCTGATAGTTGTTTGTACCGTCTCCCGTGGTCAGGCGCGGATAAGTGGCAACATCTTTGGTTTCTTCCGTCCAGCGTCCCCATACCACTTCGGAGAACTTGCTGGTACCACGGTTCCAGTAGTAAGCACTGCTCTTCATATCCACCGAGCCGGTCTGTCCCGCACCCATGGCGAAGAGCGACCAGTTCTTGTACTTCAAGGTCAGGTTCAGACCGAAAGAGAAAGGAGCGGCAGCCCAACCGTTTTTGCCCAATTCTACCTGGTCTTTGCTGTCGATGACGTTATCGCCGTTGATGTCCTTGTATTTCAAGTCACCCGGACGTACCGTACCACCGAAAGTTTGGGTAGCGTGGTTGTCAATATCCGCCTGGTCGTTGAAGAAACCTTCGCAGATGTAACCGTAGTACACATCCAGCGGTCTGCCCGCACGGTATTGGTAATCTTCTTCGTACACTTCGTCACGCACCATGGCAGTAGATGTAAATACCATGCCGCTGAAGCCCAATCCTACTTCGAAGTCACCGAATTTCTTGTTGGCTTGCAATGAGAAGTCAAACCCACTGCGGCGGTCTTCATTGTAGTTAATCCAGGGCAAGAATGAATTGTTAGTACCTACGTTGTACCACGAAGGATAAAGGGTAGAAGCTCCTTGCGTTAGCAAGCCTTTAGTATCATTGCGGAAATAATTAGCATTGATATGTAATAACTTATCAAACAAGGTGGCATCTAAACCTACGCGGAATTCTTCGCGGGTAATGAAATCTAAATCAGGATTGTTTCCAAGAATGGAAGTTGGAACCCAACCGCCTGCAGTACCATCGTGCCATTGTACATAGTGTCCTCCTCTTTCGCCGTCTTTGGTGAATGAACCTTGATACATATAATAGCTTTCAATATCCAAATCTTGGTGGAGTTTGGCATACGAAGCGGTAATCATCAGGTCGTCTATCCAGTCTACGTTGTCGGCAAGGAAGTTTTCCTTGCTCAATCGCCAGCCTAAAGTAACCGAAGGTGAGAAGGCATTGCGGTTCCCTTCCGGCAGTTTTGCCGAGTGGATAACGGCACCGCTGAAGTCTACGTAGTACTTGTGGTCGTAGTTGTAGGCGGCACGCAAGCCTAAGTTGACGTTACTGGTGCGGTGGTAATCGCTACTTTCATGACTTTCATCGGCAGAACTTTGGGTCTGGTAACCCCAACCCAACAAGGTAGCCGACACGTTGTGGTACTTGGCAAAGGTATTGTTGTAGTCAAATTGTGCACTGAACTGCATGGTCTGGTCGTACATGGATTTGCCTACGTATTCGTTAGGGTCTTTTTTATCGATGTTGTGCTGCGTCAGGGCGACAATCATGTCCTTGCCGTTCACCTGTGCCCAGGTCGGTTCGTACACTGCATAAGTGGCATTAAAGGCTTCTGAATAATATGAGGTATAGTCCACACTGTAAGCGGTCTTGAACGACAAGCCTTTCAGGATGGAACTTAAGTCTGCCTGCAAAGCCACGTCGAACATAAACATACGTGCCTTTTCCTTCACATAGCCGGCTGCCAACAAGTTAGCGAACGGGTTGGTCTGGTCGGTGGAGGTACCGCCCAAGAGGTATTTGCCGTCTATCAGATGGTCGCTGTTTGCAATATAACTTTGGATGCTTTCCGAGTTGGGGTCCATCATGTCGATGGGCAACAGGGGTGAGAACCAGTTGGGGCGCAGGGTACCTGCCGTAGTCCAGAAACTGTTTTCGTTAGTACCTCTACCCCGGTATTGATTGGTGTAGACCACCGCTGCGTTGGTGGTGGCTTTCAACCACGATGCCAATTGCATGTCTACGTTACCACGTACATTAAAACGCAAATCGTAGTTGTTCTTGGCTTCGCCGTATTTCACCAGATCGTTGTTGTAGTCCATGCCGAAGTTCAGGTAATAGTGCGTACGTTCGTTACCACCCGAGATTTCGCCCGTCACATCCACATTGTTGTATGCCTTCCGGATGTAGTCCGAACTATAGAAGTCGATGTCCGGGTAGCGGTAGGGGTTGGTGCCCATGGCGGTATGGTAGATGGTTGAAGCATCGTAACGTTCGGCGATACCATCGTTGCGGCAGGCTTCGTTGTACAGGGTCATGTAGCAGTCGGCATCCAGATACTTGGGCAGCGACTTGGGTACAAATACGTTGGTATTGGCACGCACGTCAATCTGCATCGGTCCTTCTTTGCCTCGTTTGGTGGTAATCAGAATCCCCCCTTTCGAAGCACGGCTACCGTAAAGTACTACGGCGGCGGCATCCTTCATGATGGAGATGCTTTCCACTTCCGAAGCACGGATGTTGCTGGCATCGCGGGGTACACCGTCTACCAGCACCAAGGCTTCCTGTCCCCATACGTTGCCGGTATATCCTCCTATGTAGCTGTCCAAGCCGACCAGGCTGTTCGAGCTGTTTATTTTCTTCAGCAGTTCGGACGTGTTCAGGGTGGCGACGGCTTGTGTCACGTCTTCCCGGTTCATTGTTCCGAAAGCCACGTTTACCAGGCTGTCGGCAGTTTCTTCCTGTGCCTGCACACCCGTAGCCGGGAAGAGGGCGAGAGCCGAAACCGCATAGCCTATATATAGATACTTTCTTTTCATTGTTTGTGTGTTTTAGTTTATTCGTTTGTTCGTTTTTAAGTTTATTGATATCGCTGGGATTCAAAAACCTAAAGCCTTAAAAACTTAAGAATCTAAAAATCTAAGAACTTAAAAACTTAAGAACCTAAAAACTTAAGGACTCAAGAACTTAAGAACTTAAAAACTCAAGAACTTAAGAACTTAAAAACTCAAGAACTTAAATCATTACCATCCCGGATTCTGGTTAAATCCTTCATACATTTGCGTGTCATCACGAAGGAGTGGATACCAGTAATGGCGGTCGGTGTAGTTGCGTTCCAACAAGGTTACCTCGCGCAAGTTACGGATGGCATTTTCTTCCGGTGCATCGTAGTTGTAGTTGTCGGGGTCTGCACGGTCGAATTCAATTTTGGTCTTCAATGTATACGGACGTTGGGTCAGTAACATCCAGCGGCGCAGGTCCATGAAACGGAAGCCTTCGAATGCCAGTTCTACGGCACGTTCGCGGCGTACTTCGCTCAAGAAAGTTTCGGTGCTGGTCAGGAACTGCGGCAATACATGTTCCACTCCGGCACGGTCGCGGATAACATTCAATGCTTGTTCTGCTGTCAAAGAATAGGTGCTTGCCTTGCCTTGTGGGCTACCATAACCTACGGCAGCAGCTTCGGCATACATCATATAGACATCCGCCAAACGCATTAAATTCAATACCATAATGTTGTTTTCCTTGTAACCGTCGGTGGTATTCATCAGTTGCGGACAAAGTTTCATGTTCATATAGCCGGTAAAGCAACCTTTGTTTGGGTTAACTTCTTCACTTTCCCTTCCTCCAGTGAATAATTCTACCGAACCTCCGGCACCTCCGCTGCTGCGGTATTGCACGCCATCGAACATAATCACCTTGTAGAAACGTGGGTCTCTGCCTTTCCAAGGATGGGTTGGGTCATAACCTGATTCTGCATCAGCCTGGGTAATATCCTCAGGAAGCGGATAACCGTTCTGCATACCGAAGTAATTGACATAATTGGCTGTAGGAAATACCTTGATACCAGAGGTTTCGATACTTTGCGGCCGGAAATCATTGATCATATTCCATCGCCAACGTGCATCATAATCCTGAAGATTTTCCTGGAAAATCGCTTCGTTTACGCCATTTAACTTACCTCCTGAATTATGTACCAAGAAAATGTCGTTGTATTCATCTATAGATGCTAATTGGTAACGGCCTGTCGATTCGGTCAAAGCCAAGGCTTCTCCCAAAGCTTCCGCACCGCGTTGGCACAATTCTTGGTTGTATTCACGGCTGCCACCCGAAGCCCAGTTCATCAGTGGACTGCCTGCCCACAGCAGGGTTTTACCTTTGTAGGCAAGGCACATGATTTTATTGATGCGCATGTTGTTTCTGCCTAACGTTACTTTACCCACCGTCGTATCATCCCAGTCAATGGGCAACAGTTCTTCGGCATGTTCAAAATCTGCCACACATTTTTCGGCACATTCCTGCCAAGTTAAGCGCGGTAGAGTTGGGTTCACATCAGGTGGTAATACGGTATCAATATAAGGCATGCCACCCCACCATTCCATAATCATGAAATGAAACCAGGCACGGAAGAAATAAAGTTGTCCTTCTATCAAGTCACGTTCTTCCTGTGTAGCACCGGTCAACACGCCCAAATTGGCGATACCTTCGTTGCATTTCCGGATACCATACCATGCATTGGTCCATAAGTCGCCTTTGTCGCGACGGGTTGTTGTACCAGCAGACCCACCACTACGCGGATATCCGTAATAGGCACTCGTCCATCCCCAAAAGTCACCGTTGTCCACGTTCAATGATTGCAAGCGGGTTTCTTGCGGTTCCCAGTATTCATCTTCTCCGTAATTAAAGCAGGTATGGTATTCGCTATTCGATACCACAGGGATGCAGTTATACAATTCTTCTACGAAGCCTTGGAAGTTTGTAAAGTTCTTATAGGGGTCGGTAGCTTCATATTCTGTTTCAGGTGCTTTGTCCAGATAATCGGTACACGAGGTCGTACCCACTGTACCGGCTACGGCAAATGCAGACATCAGAACGAATTTACTGATATATTTATTCATAGTTGTTACTCCTTATTATAATTATAGGTTAATCTCGATGCCGAGGTTGAAACGGCGTACGGTGGGGTAAGCTCCATCACTCGAACTGTATCCGGTATTCGACTCACGGTCATCGGGCATATCGGTCCACATATACAGGTTATCGCCGTTCAGGTACAGGCGGGCAGAGTCGATGCCGGCTTTCTTCAGCCAGTTTCCTTTGAAGGTATATGAAATTTCCACGTTCTTCAAGCGGATGTACGAACCGTCGTACCAATAACGGGTTCCGTTAGCGGCTGTATTAACAGTTGTTCCCCAACGCGGAGTAGGCAGGGTTGCAGTACCTCTCGGTGTCCAATAATCACCTTCTACGTAGGCAACATGAGCCGTAGAACGGAAGGTCGGGAAGTTGATTTCACGGGTTACGTTATTAACTCCGTAGAACTGGGCATAGACGCTGAATCCTTTCCATTCCCAACCGGCAGATAAGCTGTAGGTGTTTTGCGGGATGGAAGAATATTGGTAAGGCGCACTATCGTTGGTATCAATGACACCATCGCCATTGAAGTCTACGATGTTGTAGTCGCCCGGCAGTTTGTTGTCATTGTCTGTAGTCCACGCGGTACTACCGATGACATCGTCCCATGTGGCGAGGTTGCCTTGGTCAATATACGAATAGACTTGGTCGAGCGCATGACCTTCAGCCCGCTGATAAGCAGGTTTCAAGGCTGGATCGTCACGGAATTTCACTTCGTTGACTGCATGGGTCATGTTGGCGTTCATGTAAGCGCGCATGCCGTTGGGGAAAGTTTTGTTCAGGCGCAACTCCAGTTCATAACCGTGGCTGTTTACTTTACCCAAATTGGCAGGAGGCGGTGTGGTACCGAAGTAAGAGGGTATAGAACGGTCGTTGCCATTAATCAGAATATCGGTACGGGTATCATTGAACACATCCACCGAACCGGCAATCAAGCCACCGAAGAAGGCATAATCCAAACCGATATTGCGTTTTTCTACGGTTTCCCACGAGATATCCGGATTGCCTAATCTCGAAATCTTCCAGAAAGTATAAGGAGAAGCACTTGGGCTGACACTACCCATCATGACATTGCCCGAGTTAGTAATTTGGTCACGGTATAAGAAGCGGTTACTCATGCTAAAGCGTTGCCAAGGCTGTACGTAAGAGTCATCACCCACGCGTCCCCATGAGGCACGGATTTTCAGCATATCGAATACTTTCAGTTTCTTCATAAATTTCTCTTCGCTCAGCATCCAACCTACAGACAGCGAAGGGAAGAAATCAAACCGATAGCCGGGACCGAATTTTTCGGAACCGTTGTAAGCACCGTTGGCTTCGAAGAAATAACGCAAGTTGTAGTTATAAGTCAAACGGAACACCCAGTCTTCGCGGAAAATGGAGAATACGCTTCCTTGTGCTTCTTTCAACCGGCTGAACAAAGCCAATGCTGTCACCTCGTGCTTGCCAAAAGTACGGGCATAGTCCAGCTGAAGCTGGTAATACAATTTGCGATAAGTTGAGTTGATATCCGCACTACCTGCCTGCGTAGTCCAGTAAATCGGATTTTCTACCTTGTCCAGACCTGTTCCTGAATCAGGGTCAAACTTATAGCTGATTTCACCGGTATCAGGGTCTACCCACATCTGCTGCGCATCGTTATACATATCACTGATACCCCGTTTGTTTTCTACGAATGTATAGTCCATGGAGAACATGGCTTTGAATTTCAGACCAGGGGTAACAAATTTCAAGTCTTGGTCTAAGATAAAGTCGGTATTGATTTTTGTGGTAGTGCGCTTTTCGCTACCGCTGGTTGCCAATATACGAGCTGAGTTGGGCACATCGGCGTCACGCAGGGCATACCATCCCCACATGCCGTTGGAGTAAACCGGACGCATGGCATCGGGAGCCGACTTATAGGCAGAAGCCCAATAACTGGCATCATTGTCTGCCATCTCCCAAGGAATCTTACGCTGGGCATTCGAACCAAAGAGGTTGGTCGAGAACTTGGTGGTCTTGGTCAGGGTAAAGTCCAAGTTGCTGCGCACGTTAATACGATTATAGCCGAATCCGGAGTTATAGCCACGGCCGTTCTCGAAGTTCTTGAACAAGTCACCTTCGTTGGTAAAGTCGGCTGCGGCAAAGTATTTCACCACATCAGTACCACCTGATACGTTCACGCTGGTATTGTAAGCGAATGCTGCTTTCTTGAAGAGGTAGTCTTCCCAGTCCACATTGGGATAACGGTCCCATTCCTCAGCATTGGCGGGGTAGCGGTATTTATGTATAATGGCGGGATTGGTATAATTTGCCCAACCATTAGGGTTGATGGCTGCCTCGCGCTCGATGGAATTGTTCATCAGGTAGAAAGTATCATAAGCATCGTACTTTTCCGGCAGTTTAGATACAACTTTAGCGGTCATGTTCGCCTTGACCTGTACGTTTGCTTTTCCTTCCTGTCCGCGTTTGGTGGTAATCAGGATGACACCATTGGCGCCCTTCACACCATAGACAGCCGTAGCAGAGGCATCCTTCAGTACGGAGATGCTGGCTACGGACGAAATGTCGACCGAATTCATTTCACGTTCTACACCATCTACCAGCACGAGCGGTGCGCTGTTGTTCCACGAACTCTTCGTACGGATGATGATTTCGGGGTCTTCTTCGCCTGGCATACCCGTAGAGGCGGAGGTGATGACGCCCGGCAGGTTACCGGTCAGGGCAGCACCGAGGCTGGTCACACCGGTACGTTCGAGTACTTTGCCGGTGGTTTGGGTGATAGAACCTACCACACTTGCCTTTTTCTGCTGGCCATAACCTACCACCACTACCTCTTCCAACACTTCCGAGTCGTCTTCGAGGGTGATGGTCATGGTGCCGTGAGGCTTTACTTTTACTTCTTGCGTCTTCATACCGATGTATGAAATCACAAGTACTGACTTTTCGTTGGGAACTGTCAGTTGGAACCGTCCGTCAAGGTCGGAGATGGTGCCTAGGTTTTTTTCTCCTTTCACCACAATCGACGCACCGATGACTGTCTCACCATTCCCGTCCAATATCACACCTTCCACCGGAACACCCTGTTGTGCCCACGCCGGAAGCCAGCTGACTAACATCAGCAAGAACAGGAAAGGAATCTTTCGAATGTTTCTTTTGTTTTCCATTTGTTTTTTGTTAGTTTAAAGTTACACACTAAAAATACGCTCATACACATTCATGCTTTGCGGAAATGCCGGGCAAACACGCCTGCCGTGTGTTTGAAAGCAGTTGTTTTTCATTTCCTGCCATTGCCTCAAAGCGGTTGTGGAACAATGTTCCTCCGACGGCTTTATCCGTCGCTGTAATAATCTTGGTTCATGGTACATTGGTTTTAGTTTAATGAAGTTGAAATACCATCGTTGCCGTAAAGGGAAAATAAGCACGTTGAATGCGTGGTATTCTTCCTGCATATTACTACAACATTTTACGCAAAGTTACGGATTGCGTTTCAGACGGGGATTAATGTATAGGTTTCATTGATTCTTGCTTGTTCCTACGCGTACACTGATGTAACATAATCGTTCATCCATGTAACATCGCCGGGATGTTACCTGTAAAAAACTTAAATGGTTCTGTGAATTTTGACAGAAATCGGGCTTTTGTGTGAAAAAACAAATATCTTTGTAATAAAAAACAAAGTAAATGAAAAGCATACTGACATTCTTGTTCTTAGTGCTGGCTCAGGTTCTTCTTGCGCAGAATACGAATTTCCTGGATAAGAAACAAATAGACTGCCAGGAAATCAAGGCTTGTTGTCAAGACCGTCACAATTTTTTGTGGTTCGGTACAGATAAAGGTTTGCGCCGGTTTGACGGTACGCAGTTTGTTGCCTATTATCACAATGATGCCGATTCTACTTCGTTGGCGAGTAATAATGTCATGGCTTTGCTGGTTGACCGTGAGCAACGGTTGTGGGTGGGAACGAACGATGGCTTGCAGCGTTATGTACCTGAAAAGGATTGTTTTCAGACAGTGCGTTTGCATGATGCGAGTATCGGAGGTTACATCACAAGTATCATTGAGCGGAAAAACGGAGAAATTCTGTTTGTGGTCTCGGGAATGGGGCTGTTCCGGTTGGATGCGGATGCTATGGTGGGATATAAGGTCGTGACCCTGAATGAGGGGTATCATCCGCGTTACCTGTATAATTTGTTCGAAGACAGCCGGCAGCGTTTGTGGCTGGGAACGGATAGGGAAGGTGTGATATGTGTGGATGGGGAAACTAAAAAGGAAAAGTTATATGCTTTGCCGCCTATCAGTGTGAAAGGTATGCTGGAAGACAGGCACGGGTGCTTGTATGTTGTAACTAAATATACTGTTTATAAATGGGATGCTGCAGGCGACCGGTTTCGTCCCTTGCCTTACCGCGGAACGAAAACCGACTTTACCTTTAACCGTGTGTTGCTGACTGCTGACGGTACGATTGTGATAGGAACAGGCGGAGATGGCTTGATGCAGATTGTGAATGGGAGCGAGGAGATAACAGACAGTTCCTTATACAATCCGTTCGTTGACGCCAATCGTGTCCGTGTGTCTTTTTTATTCGAAGACAAGCTGCAGAACCTGTGGATAGGGTGCCAGTATCAGGGATTGTTGATGTTGCCGAATACTCCCATGCCTTTTCTGTTTATGGATAAACCGGTGCGGTTTGAAAACGTGTCGGGAAAGATTGCAGCTTTGTTTTGTGACAAGGAAGGAACTCTATGGTGCTCGATAGAAAATGATGGTATTTACCGGCTTGACAGTGAGGGGAACACACAAGATTATATACCTGTGGCACATACTGCTGGAGCGATGTTTGAAGACAGTTCTGGTACGTTTTGGGTAGGCGTGAACGGTCAGGGCCTTTATACGCTGGACCGGAGTACGATGCGGCTGCAATTGCGGTATCCTGTTGAGGGTGATTATGTTATCAGTAGCATCATAGAAGACGGACAGAAGAACCTGTATGCTTCTGTGATGGGACTGGGAGTGTTGCGCTACCGCTTGTCGACGGGTGAATTTCGCATGTGTGGTTACCAGACGCCACTAACGCGTCGTGAAGAGCTGGTGAACTTTTGGATTACCTCTCTTTGCTGCGATTCGGGAGGAAGAATATGGACAGGTCACCACGGTGGCGTAAGTTGTTATGATACGCGTCAGCAGACTTTTTTGAGATTGCCTTTCAGAGAATGGGTAAGAGTAAGTACTTATTGTGTTACGGAGGCGAAAGATCATAAAATCTGGCTGGGAATGCAAAAGGGACTGTTGTGTTACGATCCGGAATCGGGCAAATATGAAATGTTTACGGTGAAGCAGGGCTTGCCTGACAATATTGTCCAGGCAGTGGTGGAGGACGAAAACGGTGGAATATGGTGCAGTACCGCTCAAGGCATTGCCCATATCGCTTCCGGTACTCGGAAAGTAACGAGCTATTATACTGGTAATGGACTGGAAGATAAGGTGTATTTGAGCGGATGTCGTGCGCAATGTAAGAGTGGGACTATCTATTTCGGGGGTGAAAAAGGGATTACTTGTTTCAATCCGAATGACATTCGTCCAGTCAGACAGGACAAGGCTCCTTGTATTACGGAGATGTTTATCCGTAACCAGAAAGTAACCTTGCAGACTTGTTCGGGAGGAAATCCGGTGGTAGACCGGAGCATCGTTGAGGCTGATCGTTTTCATCTTTCTGCCGCAGATAATAATTTTGCATTTCATGTGTCGACAATGAATTTCCGTGACGAACGGAACGTTATTTATGAATATCGTATGGAAGAACTTGAACCGATGTGGAACCAGACCCGTCCGGGGGAAGGAAGAATTCAGTATACCTATTTGTCTCCCGGTACCTATACCTTGGAAATACGGGCTTGTGAGGACGGTATGTTTTCACCGGTCAAGTCGGTACAGGTGTGTATTGCTCCACCTTGGTATTGGAGTACTGTCGCCAAACTGGTCTATACCTTATTTATAATAGGGATCGGTTACTTGTTGTATATTGCGGCAAGACGGAAGCGCCGTGAAGAAATCGGGGAAATGAAACTTCAGTTTTTCATTAATATAGCGCATGAAATACGTTCTCCGCTTACCCTTATGACTTCTCCGCTGGAAAAGCTTTTGAAAAAAGACAACGATGCTGATACGAACAAGTCACTTCAGACAATCAAATATAATACCAACCGTATCTTGAACCTGCTGAACCAGTTGCTTGACATACGGCGCATAGACAAGGGGCAAATGATTATCCGTTGTGTGGAAACCGATATGCAGGCTTTTATCAATGAATTGCTGGACGTGTTTTCGGAACAGGCGAAACAGAAAGACATCCGGCTGGAGGCAGAATTTGCCGAACGCTTGCCGAAAGTATGGATAGACCCGAATAATTTCGATAAAGTGTTGGTGAATCTGTTGACAAATGCACTGAAGTACACTCCCAGTGGCGGTACGGTGGAGGTGTGTGTGAAAGTGGGTCACGATGTGCATGAATCGGGTGCGTTGCAGGATTATATGGAGATTTCCATATCGGATACGGGCAAAGGACTGAGTGAAAAGGAACTGAAGAAGATATTCGAACGTTTTTATCAGGGAGGTGCCAATCAGGCTACCACACCGTTAGGCTTCGGTATTGGCTTGAACCTGTGCCAGTCGTTGGTAAAGTTACATCATGGGGTGATTTTTGCCGAGAATCGGAAAGAGGTGAAAGGAAGCCGTTTTGTGGTTCGCCTGCCTTTGGGATGCAAGCATTTGCGGAAAGAAGAGTTGGCAAGTTCGGAAGAAACTGTTCCTTATGCGGTGAGGGAAGAGGTGAAGCCTGAATATGATTGGCATGTAGAAACAGAAAAGGGAGAAAAAAGCCGGACCAATTACCATGTGCTTGTAATAGACGATGATGATGATTTGCGTAAGTTTTTGGTTGACAGTCTGTCGGTATATTATCGTGTGGATACAGCCATCAATGGTATGGATGGACTGAAGAAGGCTATTACCAAGCAACCTGATATTGTCATATCGGATGTGATGATGCCCGCAATGGATGGTATCCAGATGCTGAAGGAACTGAAAAAGAATATCAATACCAATCATATTCCCGTGATTCTGCTTACATCGAAAACCGAATTTGCCAATCGGATAGAAGGATTGGAACAAGGAGCGGATGCTTATTTGGGCAAACCTTTCAGTGTGGAAGAATTATATACCCTCATTGGTAATCTGATAGCCAACCGTATCCGTTTGAAAGGTAAATATTCGGGCAGTTCGACCCAGGAGGGGAAAAGAATGCCAATCGTCTTGCAGAGTAACGATGAAGTGTTGATGGAACGCATTATGAAGGTAATCAATAAAAACTTGAATAATCCGATGCTCAGTGTGGAGATGCTGACGCAGGAAGTGGGAATGAGCCGTACACATTTGCATCGACGTATTAAGGGAATGACGGGGTTGACTCCCAGTGATTTCATCCGCAATATCCGTTTGATTCAGGCAGCGGAGTTGTTGAAGAAGAAAGACATTACGGTAACCCAGGTGGCTTATACGGTGGGCTTCAGCAGCCAGACTCATTTTTCGAGTGCATTTAAGAAAATGTATGGAATCTCTCCTACTGAATATAAGGAGGCAAATGAGGAATAAAAATAGTTGAGGGTGTATCAAAATGAAAGCCGATTTCTATTTTGATACACCCTCTCAGAACCTGTTTAAGGAGTTAGTTTAAAAGTTCTTTTACTTTTGCCGATATGGCACGGCCTTCAGCAAGTCCGGCAAGCTCTTTGGTGGCTACTCCCATTACTTTGCCCATATCCTTACCGCTGGTGGCACCTGTACGGGCAATGATGTCTTTCAGTCTGGCTTCCAGTTCTTCTGCCGAAAGCTGTTTGGGGAGATAGGCTTCGATAACACGTACTTGTGCCATCTCTTCTTCAGCCAGTTCGGGACGGCCAGCTTCTGTATAACTTGCAGCCGAATCTTTGCCCTGTTTTACCAACTTCTGCATCAGTTTCAGTGCCGTTTCATCGCTTAGTGTGTCGTTGGCTCCCGGAGCGGTTTTTGCTTCGAGGAATACTTTCTTTACGTTGCGCAAGGTTTCCAGTCTCACCTTGTCTTTTGCCTTCATGGCTTCTTTGATATCATTGCTGATTTGTTCGAATAAATCCATAGTGTATGATGTTTTTAATTGGTTGTTTTTTAGGTACTAGGAACTAGGTGTCAGGTACTAGGTATTAGATACATTTTAGAACCTATGTCAGCCAGTACCTGATACCTGGTACCCAAAACCTAGTACCTAACTAAAGGTAATCATCGTTGAGCCGTTTTCGTTCAGCTGCGGTTTCTGTACCAGACTTTCACTGTCGGTAGCGCGCTGGCGGATGTTATCGAGAACGGTTTTCGAACGTTTGTACGTCGGAGTGGTGTCTACGATGCTGATTACATCATCATTGTCCAAATCGTCTTGTGTGAAGATGTAATACTTGTAGTTGCCCTTCTTTCTGTCGTTCCGGCGTTCATTGGTATAGTAATCGTCCCGGCGTTTTTCTTTTATCTGCCGGATGCGTTCTTCTTCTTCGTGTCTTTTCTGTTCTTCAGCAGTACGTTTCTTGTTCAGTGCATCGTCCATACCCGGGATGTCCTTGATGCCGAATCCTGTGGCAAGGATGGTGAATTTAACTTTGCTTTCCAGGCTGTCGTCGATGTAAAGTCCCCATTTGGTTTCTACATCATCGCCAAATCGGCTCATGAACTCGTGCACTTCGTTCATCTCTTCCATCATCAGGTCGCTGTTTGTGCTGTACGAGATGTTGAACAATACTTTCTTAGAATTGAAGATATCGTTGTTGTTCAGCAACGGCGAATGCAGCGCATCGTTGATGGCTTGGGTAACACGTCCTTCGCCTGAGCCGTAACCGGTACTCATCAAGGCAACACCGCCGTCTTTCAATACCGTCTTTACGTCGTTGAAGTCCAGGTTGATTTTGCCTCGGATGGTGATGATTTCGGCTATACTCTTGGCTGCTACCGAGAGGGTATCATCGGCTTTGGCAAAGGCATTCATCACGCTGAGGTCGGAATACACGTCGCGCAGACGTTCGTTGTTGATGACCAGCAGGGCATCGACGTGTTTGCTCATTTCTTCCACACCATCCAGTGCCTGGTCGATTTTCTTGTTACCTTCGAACAGGAAAGGAATGGTGACAATGCCCACTGTCAGGATGCCCATGTCTTTGGCGGTCTTGGCAATGATTGGGGCGGCTCCGGTACCTGTACCACCGCCCATTCCGGCAGTGATGAAAGCCATTTTACAACCGTCGTTCAGCATGCTTTCGATGTCTTTCATGCTTTCTTCGGCTGCGGCTTTGGCACGTTCGGGACGGTTTCCGGCTCCCAAGCCTTCTCTGCCCAATTGCAGCTTGATGGGGACAGGTGACTCGTTGAGTGCCTGATTGTCTGTATTGCATACCACGAACGTAACGTCATGGATTCCTTCTCTATACATGTGGTTGACCGCGTTTCCGCCACCACCTCCTACACCAATCACCTTGATGATGCTGGGTGTACCACCGTTCGAAAAGTCGAACGGCATAATCGTTTCGTCAGACATATCTTTGGGTTTTTAAGTTCTTACGTTTGTCAGTTTTCTCCTTTCATCATTTCGTCCGCTTCGGTTTTCAAGAAATTAAACAGTTTCTTGAACGGCGTATTTTCCGATTTCTGCTTGTTTATGGTCTGATACAAGTCATCCAGTTCTGCTTCTTTATCAGCCACTTTTAAGCTTTTCGCCTCTTCCAGTTTACTAAGGGCGTCTTTGTATTTCTTGCGTTCTGCCAGTCGTTTGGCTTCGCTTATCAATGCTTCACATTCGCGTAAACGTTTTTGGGCACGTTCCTGTTCCTGACGGATGCGTTCTGCTTCCAGTTGCTTTTTGCGTTCTTCTTCCTCTTTCTTTCTGCGTTCTTCCTCTTCTTTACGTTTGCGCTCTTCTTCGGCTTTCTTTTGGACCTCGTCTTCTTCTTCTTGCTGCTGAATCCAGCTCAGCTGGCTTTTGTGCGGGTCTATCTTGCAGCAGTTGTCTTTGCCTGCAGCCAGCAGTCCGATAAGGGTGTTTTGTGAACCGTTAGGCGTGATGTCCTGATGGTCATCCGTCAGTTCGATGTTTCCGGTTTGTGCGATGCGTATCTTGTCTATCTTGGTGACTGTTATGAATGCTTTGTTCAGGTTAGGCAGTTGCGAGGCTCCTCCCGTCAGGATAATGCCTGCGTGCAGTTCGTTGCTATAACCCGATAGTTTGATTTGATTCCATACGTTTTCCAGTATTTCGAGGGTACGGGCTTCCACGATGTCTTCCAGTTTGCGGGCACGGATGGAGCATCGGCCGTCGATGGCATATTCCTGGTTGATATCTTCTTCTTCCGACGGTTCGGTATAGGCACTGGCGTAACGCAGTTTCAGTTGTTCGGCGTCTTCTTCTTCGATTTGCAGACTGGCGATGTCTTTGGTTATGTTGTTGCTTCCCAGCGGGATTACGGCAAGGTGACGCAAAATGTTGTTCTTGTATACAGATACGGTGGTTGTGTCGGCACCAAGGTCGACCAAAGCGCATCCCGAACGTTTTTCACTTGCTGTCAGCACGATGTTGGCAGTTACAATGGGTGAAAGCAGGTAGTCCGCCACTTCATATCCCGCCTGGCGGACACACTGGCGGATGTTGCTCCGTAAGGTGTTACGTCCGATGATGTTCACATAGTGTGCTTCGATATGTTCCGTCGGGATACCTACGGGTTCGGTAGTGAGTTGGTTGCCCACTTTATATTCTTGAGGTTCGACAGCCAGCATTTCCTGGTCCATCAGGGCCATTTCGCGGTTGTTCTTCATCAGCTCGTCTATCAGCGCCTGCGAGATTTTCACTTCGGTATCCAGTTGTTTGGTCTCGGTATTGCGGATGCTCCGGAGCGACTGTCCACCAATGCCTACATAGACTTTCTTGATGGAGGCTTGCAACTGTTCTTCCAGCTTGCCGATGACAGAGGCAAGACATTGTGTGGTCTTGTCCAGGTTGTAGATAATGCCTTTCCGGATGCAATCAGAAGAGTGTTCGCTGGCGTATGCGAGGATGTGAATGCTTCCGTCGGCATTCTTCTTGCCTGCAACGCCGGTGATTTTGCTTGATCCCAGTTCAATCGCTGCTATAAAATCTGTTACTGCCATATCTTACTTCTCTTTTTTTGTACAAATAATCTGGTTATTAAACTCTACACTTATCCGTTCGTATTTGTTCCATCCTACTTGGCTAAGCGCTTCTGTATAGAACGTCTGCAATTTACGGAATTTTTCTTGATAATCCTCGGCTTTTCCCAAAAAGAGTATCTGGTTGCCTACGCGGGGCACCAGTTCCAGTTCTTGCCGGGGAGTGACATTGATTTGTTCAATCTGTGCATTCCAGAATGCGTCCGTCTGTAAGTATTTGCCCAACTGGTACAATTGGTCTTGCGCAAATTTGCGGTCGATGAATCCGGTTGCCACAGCTACATGCACTGGCTTGCCCGATACCGGCAGGATTTGTCCGGCATGGTCCAGGTAATATGTGTCGCCGTTGTTGCTCATCACACGCAGCAGGGGGATGCGCTGGTAGATGTCGATGGCAACCTTTCCACTTGAAGTCAGGTAACACTCTGCTTCGGCAATGAATGGCTGGTGTGATAAGGCTTCTTCCAGCTGGCGTATGTTGATTTTGTCCAAGGGCTTGTCGGCAGGCGACAGGCCTTTCCGTTTCAGGAGGGCATTGACGTCCTTCAGTGTGATGAAATCGTAGTCGATGCTGTCTTTTATGGTCAATTCTATGCCTCTGCAAACCTGTCCGGCGGGTTTGGCATTAAACAAGGTGACCGCTACAGCCAAGTAAGCGGAGACCACCAGCAGCACGCAGAGTATAAGAATTCGTTTCATCATCGGTCTTTCAGTATTTCGTAAATTTGTGGAACATAATTGTCTATATCACCGGCTCCCAGTGTGATGAGGACGTCCAGTTTCTTGTTTCGCAAGGTATCCAGCAGGTCTTCCTTATGGCACAGGCTCTTTTCGATACCAGGGCGCAAGTGGTCGTAAATCAGCCGGCTGCTTACTCCTGCTATCGGTTCTTCGCGGGCCGGATAGATATCGAGCAGGATAACTTCGTCCAGCAAGGACAGGCTGTCGGCAAAATCTTTATAAAAGTCTCGCGTGCGTGTGTACAGATGGGGTTGGAATACTGCCGTTATTTTCCGGTCGGGGTACAGCATCCGCATGGAGTACACACTCTGACGTATTTCTGCCGGATGGTGGGCATAGTCGCTCAAAAAAACTATCCGGTCATTTTTCAGCTTGAAGTCGAACCGGCGGTCTACACCTCTGAATCCGGGCATAGCGGCTCTTATCTCGTCTGCAGTAGCTCCGGCTATCTGTGCCAGTGCCATGGCTGCAATGCCGTTTTCGATATTCACATAGACGGGGACTCCCAGCCGGATCCTGTTGATGTTGCCCAAGGGTGATACATAGTCGAATGTGATTTCTCCGTTGCCGGTATGGATGTTTGTAGCATGGAAATCTCCTTCGTTTGTGGCATAGGTATAGACAGTCACTCCCGGCTGTACGTCTGGAGTCAGGTCGATGCCTTTCTTCACTATGAGATAACCGTCGGGACGGATGAGGGACGTATATTTACGGAAACTTTCTACATAGGCTGCATGGTCGCCGTAGATGTCCAGGTGGTCGGAGTCGGTGGCGGTAATTACACTGGCATACGGAGTGAGCCAGTGGAACGAACGGTCGAACTCGTCGGCCTCGATAACGACGAAATCGCTCGTATCCGATAGCAGCAGGTTGGTGCCGTAGTTTTTCGAGATACCTCCCAAAAAGGCATTACAACCCACGTGTGAATGGTCGAGCAGGTAGGCAGCTAAGGTTGAAGTTGTTGTTTTACCATGGGTACCTGCCACACACAGTCCTCTTTCGGTACGGGTGAGCATACCCAATACTTGTGCACGTTTTTGTACTTCGAAACCCTGCTGGCGGAAAAATGTCAGTTCTTTGTGCTCGGCAGGGATGGCTGGAGTATATACCACCAGTGTAGTCTGTGCATCCAGAAAGTCTTGGGAGATTCCTTCCACGTTGTCTTCATAGTGGATGGAGGCTCCTTCTTCTTCCAGTTTCCGGGTCAGTTCGGTCGGGGTACGGTCGTAACCGCCCACTGTCTTGCCTTTCGACAGGAAGTAGCGTACCAGGGCACTCATCCCGATACCTCCGGCTCCGATAAAATATACTGCTTTCAGTGTATTAACGTCCATGTTCTTTTCTGTATGTTGCTGCTAGCTTCCACACTTCTCCGGCAATTACGTTTGCCGAATCCTTGAAAGCCAGTTTGGCGATGTTCGTACTCAGTTTGTTCAAGGTGTCAGGTTGCTGTACCGTTGCGATGGCGGTATCCAGCAATTTCACGCCTGCCTCTGCATCTTTTACATACAGGGCGGCTTCTTTGTTCACCAGTGCCAGTGCATTTTTGGTCTGATGGTCTTCTGCCACGTTGGGCGATGGTACCAGGATGACCGGTTTGCCCAGCAGGCAAAGTTCGGAGATGGAGCCGGCTCCTGCCCGACTGATGACCAGGTCGGCGGCACGGTAGGCTGCTGCCATGTCTGCAATGAAGTCGGTGGTGTGCAGCATCGGCAGTTCGCCGGCACGGGACACCGCCGCACGTGCTTCGCTGATGTATATTTTTCCGGTTTGCCAGATGAACTGTACTCCCGATTGTCTGATTTTGTCCAGTCCCTGCATCACGCAGTTGTTGATGGTGCGTGCGCCCAGGCTTCCGCCGATAATCAGGACGGTTTTCTTTGCCGGGTCGAGCTGGAACGAGCGTACGGCATCTTCGCGGCTCATGTTATGCTGGAGCAGTCCTTGGCGTACGGGGTTTCCTGTCAGTATAATTTTTTCCTTGTCGAAAAAGCGTTCCATTCCTTCGTAGGCGACACATATCTTGGATGCCTGCTTTGCCAGCAGCTTGTTGGTGACGCCGGCATACGAGTTCTGTTCCTGAATCAGGGTAGGGATGCCCATCATGCCAGCCACTTTCAATGTCGGTCCGCTGGCGTATCCTCCCACGCCTACCGCCACATCGGGCTGGAATGCCTTTACTATCCGGCGTGCCTTCAGCTGGCTGCGCATCAGTTTGATGAGCACACTGATATTGCGCAACAGGTGTTTGCGGTCGAATCCTGCCACGGGCAGGCCGATGATTTCATATCCTGCTGCAGGTACACGCTGCATTTCCATGCGTCCTTCGGCACCTACAAACAGTATCTTGGCATCGGGGTGCTGTAGCCTGATGGCATTGGCTATGGATATCGCCGGAAAAATGTGTCCGCCGGTTCCTCCTCCGCTGATAATCACTCTTAGACTCTCTTTCATGTTTCACTTTGTATTTTCCTGCAAATTTAGGAATAAACTTGTAAACTATTTATGCCTTTTCCGAAATTATTTATACCTAATTTTGCAGAATGCTTGCTGGGACGTTGTGGAGGGGATTGGAAGCCGAAAATGCGAGTCTCTACTGCTGGCTGAAGGTGTGCTTTTAGGGTGAATGGGGCATCGGGAGCTGCTGTTCTGTACAAGATATGCAGAAGCATTTTCGTATGTAAGGTAGTTTCGGAAGGGGTTCAGTGCGCTGAAACTTTGGTTTTAGTGCACTGAAACTAAAGTTTCAATTTTATAGAACAGGAGTTTTAGTGCACTGAAACCAATCGGCTATTGTAGCTTTGCCGGAAAGTCACCTTCTTGTTTGTCGTAATACATCGCCCTGCCGGCATCGGCAGGGCAACCGTTCAGAGCGTTTCTTTTGTTTCTTTTTCCTGTTCTTTTGCCAGTTCGGCTGCATTTTGTAGCAGCGAAATGGCGGCTTCGTGTACTTGAGCCTGCTGTTCTTCGGCGGCAGCCTGTGCTTCACGCTTTTTCAGTTCGTTGATGTGACGGCTGATACTGAGTACGATGCCGATGTAGGCACAGTTGACCAAGGTGGATGTACCGCCTTTGCTTATCAGCGGAAGCGGTTGTCCCGTAACGGGCATGATGCCTACCGCTACCAGCATGTTGAACATGGCCTGTGTGACAAGCAGGAAGCCGATGCCCATGACCAGGAAGGCATAGTACGACTTGTCGCAGCTTCGTGCGATGCGTCCGATACGCATCAGCAGCCAGATGTAGAGAAAAGCTACAATGCCTCCTCCTACCAGTCCCAGTTCTTCGATGATGATGGCATAGATGAAATCGGAGAAGGCCTGTGAAAGGAAGTCGCGTTGCACACTGTTGCCCGGTCCTTTTCCTAAGATGCCGCTGGAAGCAATGGCAATGTTGGCATGTGCTATTTGTGCATCGGCATCGATGTCGAACTTTTCGGGTGGAATGACGGATGTGTCAAAGTGATTGTCCAGACGGCTTTGCCATGTCACCATACGGTGCAGTCCGATATCGTCCCATGCTTCGGCCGGCACAAACTTGATGGTGGCCAGGGTGAGGAGCAATGCGGCGGCTCCGATGCCTACCAGTGCTCCCAGTTGGCGGAAAGGAATCCGCCCTACATACATCATCAGCAATACGCTAAATGCCAGTAATACGGCTGTGGACAGATTTTCGGTGAAAATGAGGAGGCATGTAAATCCTGTTACGTACAAGATGTATCGGAAAGCTTTCGAATTGGCACCGTTTTCTTCCTGCATGCGCGACAGGATATAGGCTACCGTGATGATGGTTCCCATTTTTGCCAGTTCGGAAGGTTGGAACTGAATGAACCCCAGGTCAATCCATCGTCGTGCTCCGTTGGTCAGCGCACCAATGGCCAGTACACTTATCAGCAATATCCATGACACGGGTAGCAGTAGGATAAAAGTCTTGAACCACCGGCACGGGATGTTGTGCACGATGACTACGACTACTGCTCCTACCAGCATCAGGATGATGTGCATTGTAATCGGTCGCCAGTGGTCGCCACTCTTGTAAGTCAATGTACTGGAGGCACTGAACACTTCGATGATGGACACGAGGCAAAGCAGAAGGAAGATAATCCAGATGACTTTGTCTCCTTTGAATAAATTCCGTAGTAAATCCATGGCTCTTTATCGTTGAATTGGTAGCAGTTTACAAGGTTGTAAGTTGGCAGGGTTACAAGGTCTTAAATACTTTTAGTAATAACGGTTCAGGACCTTGTTCACTTGTCAACTGATACCTTGTCAACTTAAAATTAAAGTTTTCTTACGCATTCTTTGAACTGGTCGCCCCGGTCTTCGTAGCTTTTGAAGAGGTCGAAGCTGGCACAGCAAGGGCTGAGCAATACAGTCTCGCCGTTTTTTGCCATACGGTAGGCAGCGTTTACGGCATCTTTCATGCTCTGCACGTCGGCTGTTGGCAAACCGAAGCTGTCGAAGAAGGCATGCAGCTTTTCGTTGTGCAGTCCCAGAAATATCAGTCCACAGCACTTCTCACGCACCAGGCCGGCTATTTCATTGTAGTCGTTACCCTTATCCTTGCCGCCCAAAATCAGGATGGTTTTGGTCTTCATGCTCTTCAATGCATACCAGCACGAGTTGACGTTGGTAGCTTTCGAGTCATTGATATAATCTACTCCACGCACGCGTGCCACTTTCTCCAGTCTGTGTTCCACTCCCTTGAAGTCGCTCAGTGCTTCGCGGATGCAGCTTTTCCGGATGCCGGCAATGTTGGCAGAGATGCCTGCCGCCATGGAGTTGAACAGGTTATGGGTGCCGGTCAGGGCAAGTTCTTCCTGTTCCATGTTGAACTCGATGGGCTTGGTGAAATAGATTTTGTTTTCCTCCGTGAATGCCGCCAATCCCTCTTCGCGCTTTTCGGCGAAAGGGTAATATTGGCCGTGTATGCCGTACTTATGCAGCTCTTTCTGGATGATGGGGTCATCGTTCCAAAAGATGAAAGCATCATCGTCGGTCTGATTCTGTATGATGCGGAATTTGGCGTCAATGTAGTTCTGCATCTTGTAGTCGTAGCGGTCCAGATGGTCGGGCGTGATGTTCATCAATACGGCGATGTTTGCATGGAACTTATACATATTGTCCAGCTGGAAGCTGCTCAGTTCGATGACATAGTAATCAAAGTTGCATTCCGCCACCTGATAGGCAAGGCTTTGTCCGATGTTTCCGGCAAGTCCTACATTGAGCCCTGCCTTTTTAAAAATATGGTAAATGAGTGAGGTGGTGGTAGTCTTTCCGTTGCTTCCTGTGATGCAAATCATTTTGGCGTGCGTGTATCTGCCTGCAAATTCTATCTCAGAGATAACGGGCGTTCCTTGTGCTTTCAGTTTCAGGATGATAGGGGCATTGTTCGGAATACCCGGACTTTTGATAATTTCATCTGCATTCAGAATCAACTCTTCCGTGTGTTGTCCCTCTTCCCAGAGGATGTTTCTCTCGTCCAGGACTGTCTTGTACTTGTCCTTTATCGACGACATGTCTGAAACAAAAGTGTCGAACCCTTGTTTCTTTGCCAGTACGGCAGCGCCTGTGCCGCTTTCGCCGGCTCCTAAAATAACAATTCTCTTTGCCATTCTTATTTAATTTGCTAATGTGCGAATGTAATGTATCAATGTGCTAATTTGCTAATTTGCTAATGTGTTAATGTGTTAATGTGCTAATGTGCTAATGTGTTAATGTGCAAATTATTCCATTGGCACATTTCCACATTGTTTATTGGCACATTATTTATTGGCACATTTCCACATTGTTTATTCGCACATTATTTATTATCGTATTTTCAATGTTATAATTGTAATAGCTGCCAACACAATGGTTACAATCCAGAAACGTACGGTGATTTTCGATTCATGGAATACGTTATGAGGAGTTGTAATCAAGTAGGTACAGTTCGGGTCAAGCTGCGCCATTGTGGTCCGGAAATGGTCGTGGATGGGGGTTCGCTTGAATATCCGTTGTTTTATTCCTTTTTTCTTTCCTTTCTGGAAATAACGCACTTGCAAAATAACCGATAGATTTTCTACCAGGAACACGCCGCACAGAATCGGTATCAGCAGTTCTTTATGGATGATGATGGCAAATACGGCGATGATTCCTCCGATGGTAAGGCTGCCTGTATCACCCATGAATACTTGTGCCGGGAAGGCATTGTACCACAGGAAACCGATGAGCGCACCGATGAGCGCACAAATGAAAATAACCAGCTCTTCGCTGCCGGGAATGTACATAATGTTCAGGTAACTGGCGTATTCGATGTGGCTTGACACGTATGCCAGAATGCCTAGCGTCACTCCGATTATAGCCGAATTGCCTGCTGCCATGCCATCCATGCCGTCGTTCAGGTTGGCACCGTTTGATACGGCAGTCACGACGAAGATGGTAATGATGACAAAGACAATCCAACCGGCTGTCTGGGCATGTTCGCCCATGAAGCCCACGATGTCGGCATAGTCGAGGTTGTTGTTCTTGAAGAACGGTATGGTGGTTTTGGTCGATTTTTCATCCTGACTCTTATGTACCACGTCTACTACATGCCCGTCACGTTGTATCTCTACGTTTTCGCGGATAACGACCTGTGGGCTGAGGTAAAGCGTAAGACCTACGATCAGCCCCAGTCCTACCTGTCCGATAATCTTGAATTTCCCATGCAGTCCTTCCTTATCCTTGCGGAACACCTTGATGTAATCGTCCAGAAAACCTAATGTGCCCAGCCAGACTGTGGTAATCAGCATCAGAATCATGTAAATGTTGTGCAATTTTCCCAACAGCAGGCAAGGAATCAGTACGGCAACGATGATGATGATGCCTCCCATGGTGGGGACGCCCACTTTGTTTACATTGAACGGGTCGATGGAGGCGTCACGTTGTGTCTCGGTAATCTGCTTGCGTTTCAGCATGTTGATAAAGTATTCTCCGAAGATGGCGGAAATCAACAGAGACAGGATGACTGCCATCAGTGAGCGGAAGGATACATAACCGAACATGCGTGCCCCCGGGAAATCGAACTGTTCTAAATATTGGAATAAATAGTATAGCATGTCTTCTCCGGGTTATTCGTTAGCAAATATTTCGTTTACAATCTCTTTGTCATCAAAATGGTGCTTTATTCCTTTGATTTCCTGGTAGTTCTCATGTCCTTTCCCTGCTATCAGGATGACATCTTGCGGCTGTGCCAGCATGCAGGCGGTGCGGATAGCTTCTTTCCGGTCGGCGATGGATAAAACTTTCTGCATGTCATTCTTGTTCAGTCCGGCCAGCATGTCGTTGATGATGTCTTGAGGTTCCTCAAAACGGGGATTGTCGGACGTAATGATGACCTTGTCGCTTTGTCTGGCAGATTCTTGTGCCATCAGAGGGCGTTTCCCTTTGTCGCGGTTTCCGCCTGCGCCTACCACAGTGATGACCCGTCCTCTGCCTCGTAATACTTCGTGGATGGCACTCAGTACATTTTCCAGTGCATCGGGTGTGTGAGCATAATCGACAATGGCGGTATATCCTCGCTTGGAGCGAATGGCATCGAAGCGTCCGGCCACAGGGCGCAAGGTACTCAGGACTAGTAAAACGTCTTCAGGTTGCTTGCCCAACAGGCAGGCAGCTCCATATACGGCAAGCAGGTTGGATGCGTTGAAGCGTCCGATGAACTGTACGTTTACTTCACGGTTAT
>UMFO01060587.1_pt1 | contig 44600 bp, 58 predicted proteins | sample 1965051 | NCBI WGS metagenome assembly UMFO01 (sample SAMEA4836050, study PRJEB28245) | human gut metagenome | biome: gut microbiome; material: fecal sample | place: Denmark | collected 2008
TTTAACAGAAGCTTACCCAGTAGCAGATAGTATAGGTAAAGCACAAGTGGGAGAAGGAAAAGTATTTGATTTTAAAGTAACTTCTACTATTTCTATGAATTCTAGTATTGATTATCAGGTAACAGCTAGAAAGAAAATAGATTCTACATTAGATGATAGTGCAGTAAAAGTTTATTTAACGGAAGTAAATGGTACTGAACAAGAGTTATTATTAAGCAAATATTCAGAACTTAATCAAACTGATAGAGTAGATAGTAGTAAATATACTGAAAAAGTATTGTATGAAGATACAGTACCAGCTAACACTAAAAATTATGAAAAGAATTTTAGACTTAGAATGTGGATATCAGATGATACAGATTTTTCAGGTGGAAGTATGAATGATAAAACCTTTACTCTAACTGTAAATGTATATGCTGATGGAAAAGTAGTAACCCTTCCAGCCAATACAGTTTATACTTTTGATTATACAGGAGATGAACAAACATTTACTGTACCAGCAACTGGATTATATAAGTTGGAAACTTGGGGAGCTGAGGGTGGAACCTACACCTCATCATACCACGGTGGTTATGGTGGTTACTCATCTGGTATAATTAATTTAAAATATGGTGAAAATATTAGTGTTGTTGTAGGAGGAGCAGGTAAAAGTGGTTCTGCAACTGTTTCAACAAATTATGGAGATGGCGGTTATAATGGCGGCGGAGGTCGTTCGGGTTATAGTTGCAGTGGGTGTAGCTATGGATCATCAGGAGGTGGAGGAGCTTCCCATATTGCTTTAAAGAGTGGTGTATTATCATTACTAGAACAGGAAGTTGACAGTATTTTAATAGTATCTGGTGGTGGAGGTGGAGTTGGTTATACAAATGCTGGTTGGAATTTTAATGCCACTCAAGTTCCATCTGGTGGTGGTTATAAAGGAAATGTTGGACAAAACAATAGTGGCAGAGGTGGTGGAAGTGGCACACAAAACTCAGGGTATGCATTTGGTAAAGGTCAAAATTGTGGGAACAATGCTGTATGTGATGGCGGTGGTGGAGGCTATTATGGTGGCGGTTTAGGATTCAATGGTGGAGGTGGAGGATCTGGCTATATAGGAAATTCACTTTTGACTGATAAAGTTATGTACTGCTATAACTGTGAAGAATCCACTGAAAAATCTACTAAAACCATTTCTACTACTTGTACTAGTGAAACTCCTACTGAGAATTGTAGTAAACAAGGAAATGGTTACGCTAGAATTACTTATTTAGGAAACTAAAAAAATTAAATTTTATGTATTTTGATAAATTAAGATAAAAAGTAGAACTAATTTTAGATTTTCTTTTAGTGAATTTTTAAAATTAGTTTTTATTATGTTCCAGTTTTCTAAAATTAGCCATTTTACAACTCCCTCACTTTCTGTTATATTATGTTTAGTTGAAGTTATATTGGTAATTTTGAATTTAAATAAACCGTGAAAAAATAATTGCATATAACATTCAAACAAAATATAATAAAACAAGTCAGGAAGTGGTAGTATGTTAAATGTTGAATGTGAAAAAGATATTTATAATTTATTAGACAGAATAGATATTGAAAAAGGTAAAAATTATTATAAGAATTATATTGAATATATTGACTGTGATGAAAAAAATGATATTACTACTCATTCTTTTCTTGTAGAATCTGAAAGAACCTATGATTATTATAATGTTGAAGTGATAGTAAAAGATAATCATATCGTCGATCAAAGCTGTGACTGTCCTCAGCATAATCTTTATGGCAGTTGTAAACATGTTGCCGCTTGCATACTAAACTATCAAGATGACATTTATCAAATTACGAAAGAAGAAAAGGAATTTCAAATATCTAAATATATTTTAGATGAATTTTATCGCCCTGATAAAAAATCTGATATTCATTTAAAAAAGCAACTATTTTTAGAAATAGAATTAACCTTTAATGATGGTTATCGACCTAGTGTTTCAATGACATTTAAAATAGGCGAAAAAAGGTTATATAATTTAAATAATAAAATGAGTAGATTTTTAAGTACATATGAAGAAGGAGAAGGAGAAGTAGTTTTTGGAAAAAATTTTACTTATGATCCACAAATTCATTTCTTTTCTAAAGAAGATGAGCAGGTAATTTCTTATTTATTAAGTATTTATAAAGGAAATAGATATACAGACTTTAGATATTTTTCTGTATCAACTAAACTATTTGATAGTTTTTTAACACTCCTAAAAAATAGAAAAATTCTTATTGTAGGTCATGGTTATATTGATGAAATAAAAGAAGAAAATCCTATTAAGTTTACTCTATCACAAAAAGATGATATTTATAAATTGGAATATAGAAGTAAAGATTATGACTTCTTAATGGCAAATGGTTCTTATATAAAAAAAGATAATATCTTATATCATACTCCTGAAAAAGTATCTAGAATCATTTCTATTTTAAAACATAATAGGTTGAATAAATTAGTCTTTAAAAATGAAGACTTAGATAAATTTAGTAATGGCATTTTACCAGAAGTTAAATCTAATATAAAGCTAGATAAAACAGTAGAAGATAAAATCACGATAGGTGTAAAACCTACTACTAAAATATATCTAGATTTAAAAAATGCTCTTGTTATAGCTAATGTCAAATTTATCTATAATGATAAAGAAATTTCATATTTTGATACTAATAACAGTATCATAAGGGATAGTGAATATGAAAATGAAGTAATAGAAACTATGTTACAGTATGGCTTCATTATTGATAAAAATACCATTTATATAGATAATTTAGATACTATTGGACAATTACTAGAAGAAAATTTAATAGAATTAGCTAAAAAATATGAAGTATTTACATCAGATAAAATGAAAGATACGAAAGTATTAAAAGATACTAAAATTCAGTCAAGTTTTTTTATCGGTCATGATAATATCATGAAGTATGAGTTTGATTTAGGTAACATTAAAAATGATGAAATTGTGAATGTATTAGAAAGTCTAAAAAATAAGAAAAAATATTATCGTCTTAAAAGTGGTGACTTACTAGACTTAGAAAATAATGAAGAATTAACACAACTAGAAAATTTAATGGAAGATATGGAAATATCTAATAAAGATTTAAAAAATGGTAGTGGAACAATTCCTAAATATAGAGCAATTTACTTGGATAGTGTAAAAAAAGATAAATATGATATTATAAAAACGAATAATTTATTTGATGAATTAATAAATAACTTTTCATCTTATCGTGATGCTAACATTACTTTATCATTAAAAGATAAGAAAGTCTTAAGAGATTATCAATTACTAGGTGTAAAATGGTTATATAATATTTATAAGTGCGGCTTTGGTGGAATTCTTGCTGATGAAATGGGACTTGGTAAATCAATCCAGTTAATTTATTTAATTAAACAGATATTACTAGAAAAGAAAGATGCCAAAATCTTAATTGTAGCTCCTACTTCATTAATCTATAACTGGAAAAATGAGTTTGATAAATTTGCAAGCGATATATCATATAAGGTATTAGCTGAAAACAAAACAGTAAGAAAAGAGGAATTAGAACATCTAGATGATTATAATGTACTAATTACTACTTATGGTCTAGTAAGACAAGATCAAGAAAAATATAAAGAGATGAATTTTGAATTAATAGCTATTGATGAAGCACAAAATATTAAAAATCCAAATGCCCAAATGACGAAAGTAGTAAAATCATTAACTGCAAATACAAAATTAGCATTAACTGGTACACCACTAGAAAATTCTGTTTTAGAATTATGGAGTATATTTGATTTTATTATGCCAGGTTATTTAGCAAATATGGTTAACTTTAGAAAAAAATATAATATTAAAAATGTTGATGATGATAGTTTAAAACAATTAAATCACTTAAATGATCAAATAAAACCGTTTATATTAAGAAGAAAGAAAAAAGATGTAGTAACAGAATTGCCTGATAAAATAGAAAACAATATTTATATTGATTTAAATTCTGAACAGAAAAAATTGTATGTAGCTCAACTTGAAAAAACCCAAAAAGAATTGGATAATATTTTAAGTACAGAGGGATTTAAGAAAGGTAATTTCAAAATACTTCAACTTCTTACTAAATTAAGACAACTTTGTATAGACCCTAGAATCGTTTATGAGAACTACCAAGGTGGAAGTGCCAAAATAGAAAACTTAGTGTCTATTGTAAAAGAAATTATTGAAAACGGACATAAAATTTTACTATTCACAAGCTATAAAACAGCTCTAGATATTGTGAATAAAGAGTTTACAAATAATAATATTTCCACTTATGTAATCGATGGTAGTGTTTCTTCTAAAAAAAGAATGGAACTTGTAAATAAATTTAATGAAGACAATACGAATGTTTTTCTAATTACTTTAAAAGCAGGAGGAACAGGATTAAATTTAACGAGTGCTGATGTCGTAATTCATTTAGACTTATGGTGGAATCCACAAGTAGAAAACCAAGCTACTGATAGAGCACATAGAATTGGACAAAAAAATAAGGTAGAAGTAATCAAGTTAATTTGTAAAGGAACTATCGAAGAAAGAATACTAGAACTTCAAAATAAGAAAAAAATACTAAGTGATAAATTAATTGAAGGAGAAGATAGAGATCAAAATATTATCTCTCAATTAACAGAAAAAGATATTAAGAAATTATTATCAATTGATAATGAAGAAGAGGAGTAGGAGAACTTCTTTTCTTTTTTCTTGAAAAAAATCAAGTTTTATGGTAAAATACAGCACATATTGAAAAGGGGTGTTGATAATGTACGATATATTTTTAAGCATTGATGAAAATACTGAGCTTGAAGAATTAGAAAAAATAGTTAGGTACAATATCGGAAAAGCAAATATTTTAAGAGAGAAAATTAAAGAACTTGATAAAGTGGAAATTCTAACAGAAAAAAGAAGTAATGAAATAAAAGAAATACAAAAAGAAGAAGAAGTTGATAGTGAAGAAATAGAAGAAGAAGAGTACATATATTACTATCGAAATATGAAGAAAGAAATAAAAAAGGCTGCTAATCAAGAAGAAATAATAGACGCTATTTTAGATACTCTTCCTAGTTGTGAAAATAAAAGCTATTCTAGTATTGTAAATAGAATAAAACTTGAATTATTAAAAGAAATTCACGACTTAGATATGATGTTAACTGAAGAAGATACTAAAAATGATGTTGATTTGATAGAAGAAGTAAATAAAGAAAAGTCACGAATTCAAGGTTATATAGATACTATTTACTATATTCAAACAGAAAAAAAAGAAATTCAAGTAGAAAAAGCTATCAATACAGAAAATAAATTAATCTTTTTAGAAACTGCAACAGGTTCTATTTATGCTGAAAATGATTTATTTTCAATACCAGAAGAATACTATCAAACTTTTAAAGAACTATTATTAACAATTAAAAAAGGAACTTTTAAAAATGTAAGAACTTTTAGTAGTAATCATAAAACATTAAATAGTATTAGTGAGGTAAAAGATTTTAAAACTAGAGTTGTGTTTGAAAGATTAGGAAAGAATACTTACGCTATTATTGATATCTTTGTTAAGAAAAGTGATAATGATGCGGGATATCGAACTGCTTTAGTAAATAGAGTAGATTACTATAAGAAAACTAAGTCTTACTTACAAGAAATGATAAAAGATGATGCCTTCTTAGAGAAGAATAGGAAAATTGAAGAGAATTTAATAAATGGATTAGAAAATAAAAAATTAATTAAAACTGGTAAAGGGGGTAATCAGAGTGGAAAGTAAATATCAAGAACTATTAATAAAAATTGATGGAAGAATAAAAGAACTTTCTTATGAATTAGAAAATGATAATAATACCAGGACTGAATACTTAAGTACCTTTTTTGAAAAATGTAGTCTTAAAGATATGTCAACTATTTTCAATATTTCAAGTAGTGAATTATTATTAGCTCTATTATTAGAAGCAGATAGAAAAACAGATGCAAATGAATTAATAGATAAAGTAAAAAAAGTAAAAGATTATATTGATAATATGACTCCAAATGCGTTGATAGACATTTACAATATTCACAATGATAAAAAAACACGTGAAACATTAAAAAGAATAGAAAAAGATATGCATTCCTTAATAAAAGAAACTGATGACACAAATCTAATAAATACAGCATTAATTAACATTGTTTTGGGTATAAAGGTAAAGGATATCAATGAGTCTCTTGGATTAAAACTTAGTGGTTATGAAGAATTCTTAACATTTATGAAATTATTAAAAATACTAGAAATAATTGATAAAAATGAGAATTTATATATATTATTAGGAATTACTGATGTTTGCGAAAGGAAAGAGGTCATAGATAGAGTTACAGATGCACGCGAAAAAATATTAGGTAAAATAGATGACCGAGCAATGATTAATAAAATTTTAGCTACATGTATAAACCAAAAGAAAGTTGAAAAATCTTTAACCGATTTATTTAGCTATTATAGAGAAATAGAAAAAGAAGAAAATTTTAAAACTAAAACTCGTACAAAAAAGATTTATCGTTATATAGAGTTAAAAGAAGTTTTGGAAAAAGAATCTAAAAAGAAAGAAATTACGAATATAGATTATATTCTTGATAAAGTATTAGATGATGATATTAAAAGATTATGTTTAGAGTACATATATTCACATAACGAAAAGTATTATGAAGAACTATATCAAGAATATTCCTATAAGAGTGAAAATCCTATTAAGAAATATATTAGTTACTTTAATACACTAGGAATAAACTTTTTAGAAATCGAGGAACAAACACAAAAACAAATTATGGCATTTTCATTAGAAATATTAAAAAATCAAATCAAACAATTACCGAATATTTCTTTTGATAAAAACATATTAATAGCAATTTCTAGCAGGAATTCATTACCAGTTATTGAAGAATTAAACAAACTGTTAAAAACAAACTATATTGATTTAGCTTTATTATCTATGAATCAAAATATATACTGCGATGAAAATATCTTTAAAAACCTAAAAGCAAATATTAGAACCTTAGAGAAATCAAAAGTAAATATTAGAGAATTAGAAAATAAACAGATTTTATTAACATCAAATGCCATTCTATCAAAAAATCTAGAATTATTAAAAAAACTAGACATCTCTTTAAAAGGATTAAATAATTTAGACATGTTAGCAAAAGAAGATTTAGTAGAAGAAATATCATTGTTTGTAGAAATCGGTTTTGAAACAGAATTAGTAAAACAACCGGCCTTATTAAATAGTGATAAAAATTTAGTAAAGCGTATCTTAATATCTGAATCCGTTGGAGAAGACATCTATGATAATGGTTATGTAAAAGAAAGTATTATAAATAAAGATAGCTTCTTTGTATCAGATAATGAAGTAGATCAATATCTATTTGATAGAGATAATAGTAATTATCATTCTAACCATGTTATTATATTTGAAGAAAACTCTAAATCACCATTTAGTTATGATATTGAAGGAATCAAAGTACCTAAATTAAAAGTAGAAAATTTAAGTATTTCACTAGAAAATTTAGTTTGTACTTCTATGTACTCAAAAGAAGAAATAAAAGTATTAGAAAAACACAGTAAAAATAAGTAGAGAAACTAGACTTTTCTCTACTTATTGACTGAAAAAATAGTAAAAAATGCTTGCTTTTCTTATAAATACTGTGATATACTTTTAACTGTGTGGCTGCTTAGATGTGTGAGGTTGCTGATACGCCAGGTTAAGTTGTTAAAATTTACTTAGTGAATTCAGGTTTTTACACGGAGCAAGTCTATACTAGATATAGGCGAAGGGAGGATTCAAAATGTCAAAAGACAAAGTTCGCATAAGATTAAAGGCATATGATCATAGAATTCTAGACAATGCTGCAAAGAAAATAGTTGAAACTGTAAAACGTTCTGGAGGAGAAATTAGTGGACCAGTACCACTTCCAACAGAAATCGAAAAGTTCACTATTTTACGTGCTGTACACAAATACAAAGACAGTCGTGAACAATTTGAAATGCGTACACATAAGAGACTTATTGATGTCAAGAACCCAAGCAAGGAAACTATTGATGCATTAGCACATTTAGATTTACCAAGCGGTGTTGATATTCAAATCAAAGTTGAACAAAATTAATTAGGAGGAAGAAAATGAAAGGAATCTTAGGGAAAAAGATAGGAATGACTCAAGTTTTCACAAAAAATGGTAAGTTAATTCCTGTTACAGTCATTGAAGTTGAACCAAATGTTATAACTCAAATTAAAACAGTTGAAAAAGACGGATATGATGCAATCCAATTAGGATGCGAAACAGTAAGAGCAAAAGTAAGCAACAAAGCTAAAATTGGTCATACAAACAAAGCAAACACTGAACCTAAGCGCTTCTTAAGAGAAATCAGGGGAGTAAATGTTAATGATTACACATTAGGTCAAGTAATTGATGCAAGTCTATTTACAAAAGGAGAAATCGTTGATGTAAGTGGAGTTAGCAAAGGTAAAGGTTTCCAAGGTGTTATCAAACGTTATAACCAATCTCGTGGACCAATGGGACACGGTTCTCAATATCATAGAGGTGTTGGTTCATTAGGTACAATGTTACCAATGCACGTTTTAAAAGGTAAAAAATTACCAGGTCATATGGGTAATGTAGCATGTACAATTCAAAATCTTGAAGTTGTAGATGTTGATTTAGAAAATAATGTTATCTTAGTAAAAGGTAACGTACCAGGTCCTAAAAAATCTTTAGTTATGATTAGAACATCAGTTAAAAAAGGTGAAAAAGTAAATGAAACAGAAGAATTAATTTCTTATGTTGAAGTTACAGAGACACCAGTTGAAGCTGCTAGCGAAGTTGCATCAACTGAAGTAACTGAAGAAAATCAAATAGAAGTAAACGAATAATCACTGCATATTAAAACAAACAAAAATTTTAAATTGTAGTGAAAGGAGGAATTAAAGATGGAAAAACTAAAGGACATTAAATTAAATAAAGAATTACTTAATATTGAACCAAATGAAAAAGTTTTATATGATGCCATCATTTTACAAAGAGCATCATTAAGACAAGGAACTCACTCAACAAAAAATCGTAGTGAAGTAAGCGGTGGTGGAAGAAAACCATGGCGTCAAAAAGGAACAGGACATGCTCGTCAAGGTTCTATCCGTGCAGTACAATGGGTAGGCGGAGGAAGATATGGTACTCCAGTTCCAAGAGATTACTCAAAGAAACAAAATAGAAAAGAAAGAAGATTAGCTTTACAAACAGCTTTCTTAAATGTATACAACAATAAACAATTAGTAGTAGTTGATTCTTTATCTGTAGCTACACCAAAAACGAAAGAAATGACTACTATGCTTAATACATTAGAATTAGCTGATAAAAAAGTATTAATCGTCGTAAAAGAATTAGAAGAAAATTTAATTTTAGCTTCTCGTAACTTAGGAAATATTGCATTATTAGAACCAACTGAGTTAAATGTATTAGATTTAAGTTATGCAGATGTTGTATTAACAACAAAAGAAGCATTAGAACAAATTGAGGAGGTGCTTAGATAATGGATACTAAATATTTAGAAATCATAAAAGCGCCAGTAATTACTGAAAAATCAGCTAATTTAGGTCAAAATAAAGGACAATATGTTTTTAAAGTTGATTCTAGAAGTAATAAAACAGAAATCAAACAAGCAATTGAAAAATTATTTAACGTAAAAGTAGAAGAAATTCGTACAATCAACGTTAAACCAAAGAAAAGAAGAGTTGGACGTTACGCTGGACTTACAAACCGTACTAAAAAGGCAATTGTAACACTAGCAGAAGGACAATCAATCGAACTTAATTAAAAGGAGGGTTACTCATGTCAGTAAGAAACTATAAGCCTAATACTCCTGGACAAAGAAAAAGAAGTACATTAGTGAATGAAGAAATTACTAAAAGTACACCTGAAAAAAGTCTAGTAGTAAGCTTAAAGAAAAACGGTGGTCGTAACAATCAAGGAAGAATTACTGTAAGACATCAAGGTGGCGGAGCTAAAAGAAAGTATCGTATCATTGATTTCAAACGTAATAAATTTGATATTCCAGGTACTGTTGCTAGTATCGAATACGACCCAAATAGAACTGCAAATATTGCATTAATTAATTATAACGATGGTGAAAAGAGATATATCATCGCTCCAAAAAAACTTAGTGTAGGAGATGTTATCGTATCAGGAGAAACTGCTGATATTAAAGTAGGAAATGCACTTCCTATTATGAATATTCCAGTTGGTACTATGATTCATAATATCGAACTTCGTCCAGGTAAAGGTGGAGAATTAGCACGTAGTGCTGGTGCTTCAGCTCAAATTCTAGGACGTGAAGGAAACTATGTAATGGTAAGACTTTCAAGTGGTGAACAAAGATTAATTTTAGGAACTTGTTATGCTACTATTGGTGAAGTTGGTAATGAAGATCAAAGCCTTGTAAGATTAGGAAAGGCTGGACGTAGTCGTCATTTAGGAATTCGTCCTACAGTACGTGGTTCAGTTATGAACCCTAACGATCACCCACATGGTGGTGGAGAAGGTCGTGCACCAATCGGTCGTAAAGGACCTGTTACTCCTTGGGGTAAACCAGCACTTGGATATAAAACAAGAAAGAATAAAGCGTCTGATAAATTTATCGTTCGTCGTCGTAATAGTAAGTAAAGGAGGAGATTATTATGGCAAGAAGTGCAAAGAAAAAGCCTTATGTATTTGAAAGATTATTAACTAAGGTTGAAAAGTTAAATGAAACTGGAAAAAAAGAAGTCATTAAAACATGGTCACGCCGTTCAACAATCTATCCTGCATTTATTGGACATACATTCGCAGTACATAATGGAAAAGAATTTATTCCAGTATATGTTACTGAAGATATGGTAGGACACAAACTTGGAGAATTTGCATTAACTCGTAAGTTTGGTGGACATGGCGACAATAAGAAAAAATAGTGACTAGGAGGAGAAAAATATGGAAGCAAGAGCAATCGCAAAGACTCTTAGAGTATCACCTATTAAAGCTCGTTTAGTAGTAGATTTAATTCGTGGTAAAAATGTTAACGATGCATTAGACATCTTAAACAATATGAATAAAAAGCCTGCTCGTCTTACAAAAAAAGTTCTTGAATCTGCTATTTCTAACGCTGTTAACAATAATGGCGCAAAACAAGAAGAACTTTATGTAAAAGAAGCAAGAGTAGATGCTGGTCCAGTGATGAAAAGACATATGTTTGACTCACGTAGTCACATTGGACATAACGATAAAAGAACAAGTCACATCGTAATCGTTGTGGCAACTAAGTAGTTAAAGGAGGGTCAAGAGAAATGGGACAAAAGGTAAATCCTAATGGACTAAGACTTGGAATTAACAAGGATTGGGACTCAAAATGGTATGCTAATAAAAAAGATTTTTCTAAATATTTAGCAAACGATGTTAAAATCCGTAACTATTTTGAAAAAAATCAAAAGTCTAATGGAATTAGCAAAGTTCAAATCGAAAGAAATTCTAAGAGAACAGAAATTATTGTTCATACATCAAAACCTGGTGTTATCATTGGTCGTGGTGGAGAACAAATTGAAGCAATGAAAAAAGATTTATCTAAGTTAGTAAACGAAGATATTCAAATTTCTATTGTGGATATCAAGAAACCTGATATGAACGCACAAATCGTTGCTGACTCAATCGCAGCACAAATTGAAAACCGTGCATCATTCAGAATGGCTCAAAAAAGAGCTATCCGTAACGCTATGAAATCTGGCGCTAAAGGTATTAAAACATTAGTATCTGGACGTTTAGGTGGAGCTGATATGGCTCGTAGCGAAGGATATACAGAAGGAACAATTCCTCTACATACTTTAAGAGCAGATGTTGATTATGCTACAAGTGAAGCAGATACAACATTTGGAAAAATTGGAGTTAAAGTATGGATTTATAAAGGAGAAATACTTCCTTCAAAAAAGACTAAAGGAGGTAATTAATTATGTTAATACCATCAAGAACTAAATATCGTCGTGTTCATAGATTACCTTACGAAGGTCATGCTAAAGGAAATACAACTCTAACAAATGGAGAATATGGACTTATGGCTAAAGAGGGTGCTTGGATTACAGCAAACCAAATCGAAGCAGCTCGTGTAGCTATGACACGTTATATGAAGCGTGGTGGAAAAGTATGGATTAATATTTTCCCACATATGCCATTAACAAAGAAACCTATTGGTACTCGTCAAGGTAAAGGTAAAGGTAACGTTGAAGCTTGGGTAGCAGTAGTAAAAGAAGGAAAAATTATGTTTGAAATTTCTGGAGTTAGTGAAGAAGTAGCACGTGAAGCATTACGTTTAGCTTCTCATAAATTACCAATTCAAACTAAATTTGTAAAAAGAGAAAATGGTGGTGAAATAAATGAAGGTTAAAGAAATAAGAGAACTAACCACTGAACAAATCGTTGCTAAAATCAAAGAAAGCAAAGAAGAATTATTTAACTTACGTTTTCAACAAGCAACAGGAAATTTAGAAAAGCCTTCAAGAATTAGAGAGTTAAGACACGATGTAGCACGTTGTAAGACTGTTCTTCGTGAACGCGAACTTGCTGGGGAGGTTAAGTAAAAATGGAAAAAGTACAAAAAGAATTGGTTGGTACAGTAGTTAGTGCTTGCAACAACAAGACAATTACTGTTAGAGTAGAAACTTATAAAAAACATCCAAAATATGGAAAAAGAGTGAAATATTCAAAGAAATATGCAGCTCATGATGAATCAAATAAAGCAAAAGTAGGAGATACTGTTAGAATTGTAGAATGTAAACCAATTTCTAAAACAAAACACTTCTATTTAGCTGAAATCGTAAAAGAAGCAGTTATTTTATAACTCTTAGGTGAAGGAGGAAATAATTTATGTTACAACAAGAAAGCCGTTTAAAAGTTGCTGACAATTCAGGTGCAAAGAGTTTATTAGTAATTCGTGTACTTGGTGGAAGCAAAGTAAAAACTGGTAATATCGGTGACATAGTTGTTGGTACAATCAAAGATGCCACACCTAATGGAACTGTAAAAAAAGGAAAAGTTGTGAAAGCAGTTATCGTAAGAAGTAGACAAGGTCTTCGTCGTGAAGATGGTAGCTACATTAAGTTTGATGATAATGCTTGCGTAATTATAAAAGATGATAAGAGTCCAGTTGGAACTCGTATCTTCGGACCAGTAGCACGTGAATTACGTGACAAAGATTTCATGAAAATAGTATCTTTAGCTAAAGAAGTGCTATAAAGGGAGGATATTATGAAACTTAAAGTTGGAGACAAAGTAGTAGTAATAGCCGGATCTAGTAAAGGAAAAGAAGGAAAGATTACTAAGACTTTCAAAGATGAAAACAAAGTAATCGTTGAAGGCGTTAATATTGTTAAAAAACACAAAAAAGGAAATGGCCAAGAAACTGGTGGAATCCTTGAAGTAGAAGCACCAATTCATGCTTCAAACGTAATGTTAATCGACACTAAAACTAAAAAAAGAACTAGAATCGGTTACACTATCGATGAAAAAACAAATAAAAAAATTAGAATTTCAAAAAAATCAAACGAAAAGATTGATTAGTTGGAAGGAGGGTAATATATGAACCGCCTAAAAGAAAAATATCTTAATGAAGTAGTTCCAAGTTTAAAAGAAAAACATGGTTATAAGTCAATCATGCAAGTTCCAAAATTAGAAAAAATCGTAATTAATATGGGTGTAGGAGATGCTACATCAAATTCAAAATTACTAGAAGCAGCTGTAAAGGATCTAGAAGTAATAGCTGGACAAAAGCCAGTTATCACAAAAGCTAGAAAATCAATAGCTGGATTCAAAGTAAGAGAGGGTCAATCAATTGGTTGTAAAGTAACATTACGTGGAGAAAACATGTATAACTTTATGGATAAATTAATTTCAATTGCTCTTCCTCGTGTACGTGATTTTAGAGGAGTATCTTCTAAAGCATTTGATGGTAGAGGAAATTATACAATGGGAATTAAAGAACAATTAATCTTCTCAGAAATAGATTATGATAATGTTGTAAAAGTACGTGGAATGGATATTGTATTCGTTACAACTGCAAAATCTAATGAAGAAGCTTTTGACTTATTAAATGAACTTGGAATTCCTTTTAGAAAGTAATAGGAGGATATTATGGCAAAGAAAAGTATGATCGTTAAAGCTAATCGTAAGCAAAAATTTAAAGTTCGTGAATATACTCGTTGCGAAAGATGTGGTAGACCTCATGCAGTAATGAGTAAATTCGGAATTTGCCGTATTTGTTTTAGAGAATTAGCAAGTAAAGGACAAATACCAGGTGTTAAAAAATCAAGCTGGTAGGACTTAGGAAGGAGGATTTATTATGGCTGTAGTAACAGACACAATCGCTGACATGCTAACTCGCATTCGTAATGCAAACAGTATGCGTTATACTGAAGTTAAAGTACCTGCTTCTAAACTAAAATTAGAATTAGCTAGAATTTTAAAAGAAGAAGGATTTATTAAAGATTATAAAGTATTAGAAGAAACTGCCCAAGGCACAATCTTACTTACTTTAAAATATGGTGAGAAAAAAGAAAGAGTTATCACTGGATTAAAACGTATATCAAAACCAGGCCTAAGAGTATATGCAAAAGCTGATGAAGTTCCTAAAGTATTAAATGGTTTAGGAATCGCTATCATTTCAACTTCAAAAGGAATTATGACAGACAAAGAAGCTAGAAATCAAGGTTTAGGTGGAGAAGTTTTAGCTTATATTTGGTAAAAAACATTATATAAGGAGGTGCAAGTATGAGCCGTATTGGTAATAGAAAAGTTGTAGTACCTGCTGGTGTTACTGTAACAAACGAAAATAATGTTGTTACTGTAAAAGGACCAAAAGGAGAATTATCATTAGATTTAGTAAAAGGAATTGAAGTAAATATTGAAGAAAATACTTTAACTGTTACTCGTCCAAATGATGAAAAAGCTACAAAAGCAATGCATGGAACTACAAATGCTAATATTCATAACATGATTATGGGTGTAACAGAAGGTTTCAAAAAAGGATTAGAAATTATTGGTGTAGGTTATCGTTTCAATGTAAAAGGAAATACATTAGTAATTAATGCTGGATATTCTCATCCAGTAGAATTATCAGTTCCAACTGGCTTAACTGTTGAACAAGTATCAAATACTGAAATTACAGTAAGTGGAATTGATAAAGTTTTAGTTGGTAAATTTGCAGCTGAAATTAGAGACGTAAGACAACCAGAACCATATAAGGGTAAAGGTATTCGTTATAAAGATGAATTTATTCGTCGTAAAGAAGGAAAGAAAGCTGCTTAATAGATAAGTAGAAGGGAGAAGTTACTTATGATTAATAAAGTATCTCGTAATCAAATGCGTGTAATGAGACACGAAAGAGTTCGTTCAAAAATCTCAGGAACTACTGAAGTACCAAGATTATGCGTATTTAGATCAAACAAAAATATTAGTTGTCAAATTATTGATGATGAAAATGGTGTTACTTTAGCAAGTGCTTCATCATTAAGCTTAAAGCTTAAAAATGGTGGAAACATTGAAGCAGCTACAGCAGTAGGAAAAGCTATCGCTGAAGCAGCTAAAAAAGCAAACATTACTAAAGTAGTATTTGATAGAGGTGGATACCTTTATCATGGACGTGTAGAGGCATTAGCTAACTCAGCACGTGAAAATGGATTAGAATTCTAATAGGAGGGTATTTATGCAAAATAAAAACATTGACCCTAAACAAAAACAATATGAAGAATTAGTAATTGAAGTAAAATCCGTTGTTAAAGTTAACAAAGGTGGACGTCAAAGAAGATTCTCTGCATGTGTTGTTGTTGGGGATAGAAAAGGTCAAGTTGGATTAGGTATCGGAAAAGCAAATGAAGTACCTGATGCAATTAAAAAAGCAATTCAAGCTGCCAATAAGAATATCGTTAAAATACCTTTAGTTGATGGACGTACAATCCAGCATGAAATAACAGGTGTAAGTGGTGCTGCTAAAGTATTCTTAAAACCTGCTACAGCCGGTACTGGAGTTATCGCTGGTGGAGCTGTTCGTGCTGTATTAGAGCTTGCTGGAGTAAAAGACATTTTATCTAAATCACTTGGTTCTCGTACTAAATTAAATATGGCTACTGCTACAATTAATGCTTTAAAATCTGTTAAATCAGCTGAAGAAGTTGCAAAACTTAGAGGCAAAAAAGTAGAGGAGATTTTAGGATAATGAAATTACATGAATTAGTAGCAAATGAAGGCGCAACTCAAGCTAAAAAAAGAGTTGGTCGTGGTTCAGGTAGCGGTTTAGGAAAAACAAGTGGAAAAGGACAAAAAGGTCAAAAAGCACGTAGTGGTGGTGGAAAAGGAGCAACCTTCGAAGGAGGACAATTACCTTTATATAGACGCTTACCAAAACGTGGATTCTCAAACAGTGAGTTTAAAACAGTTTATGCTGTAATTAACTTAAGTGATTTAAACAGATTCGAAGATGGTACAGTAGTTACCACTGCTTTATTAAAAGAAGTAGGATTAGTTAAAAAGGGATTAGATGGAATTAAGGTACTAGGAAATGGAAGCTTAGAAAAGAAATTAACAATCCAAGCTAACAAATTCTCAACTAGTGCGATTGAAAAAATTGAAAAGAGCGGAAGTAAAGCTGAGGTGATCTAATGTGTTTCATACTATGAAACAATTATTTGCACCAACTAATAAAGATTTAAGAAAAAGAATTTTATTTACGCTCGGTGCATTAATGATCTTCGTGATTGGAACTTCAATTAGAGTTCCTGGTACAGATGAAATTACAAAAAATCTAGGATTTCTAGAATTAATGAATGCTATGGGTGGAGGAAGTTTGAAGAATTTCTCAATCTTCGCTCTAGGCGTTATGCCATATATCACAGCATCCATTATTATGCAATTATTACAGTTAGATATTATTCCATATTTTAGTGAATTAAATAAAGAAGGCCCTGTAGGAAGACAAAAGATAAATCAAATTACTCGTTATATGGGTATTATCTTTGCTTTCATTGAAGGATTTGCTTTTTCATTCGTATTCTTTAGCGCATCTAGTGCTATTGAACACTTATATATAGCTACAATCCTTACAGCTGGTACTGCTTTCACATTATGGTTAGGAGACCAAATTACTCAAAAGGGTATTGGAAATGGTATGAGTTTAATTATTATGGCTGGTATCATTAAAGAACTTCCAACTATGTTTGTGTTGGCTTTCCAAGGACTAATATTAAAATCTTCACTAGATTTATGGCTTGGAATATTATTATTTGTAGTATTTGTAATTGTATATTTCTTAATTGTTATTGGCGTAATTTGGGTACAAGAAGCGGATCGTAAGATTCCTATCCAATATGCTAATAAATCAACAAGTGCATATGGAAATCAGCAATCTTATATGCCAATTAAAATCAACTCAGCAGGAGTTGTACCAGTAATCTTTGCATCAAGCTTTTTGATGATACCATCAACAATAGCGCAATTTACTGGAAAAGAAGGATTCATAAATTTCTGTAATAACTATTTAAGTTATTCAACTCCAATCGGTTTCTTAATTTATGTATTTTTAATATTCTTCTTTGGATATTTCTATACATTTATTCAAATTAAACCAGAGGAATTAGCTAAAAACTTACAACAAAATGGTGGATTTATTCCAGCAGTAAGACCAGGCAAGGAAACAGAAAATTATGTATCTAAAGTATTATCAAGATTAACTGTAGTAGGTTCCCTATTCTTAATCATAATTGCGGGACTACCAATACTATTTACTGCTTTAGTAAACTTATCTGATAAAGTAAGTTTATCAAGTCAAGTTACAATCGGTGGAACAGGATTATTAATCGTAGTTGGTGTTGCACTAGAAACTTATAAGCAATTAGAAGGTAGTCTTGTAACGCGTAGTTATAAGAAAAGCTATAGGAGAAGATAATGAATATCATTTTACTTGCTCCACCAGCTGCTGGTAAAGGAACCCAAGCAGAAATTCTAACAAACAAATATAACCTAAATCATATTTCAACTGGAGATTTACTTAGAAGTGCATCAAAAGAAGAAAATGAATTTGGAAATAAACTAAAAAGTATTATGGAAAGTGGTAATCTAGTAAGTGATGATATCGTTTTAGAAGTATTACAAAGATACTTAGAAGAGAAAGATAATTCAAATCTATTACTAGATGGCTTTCCAAGAAATATCTATCAAGCAGAACAGTTAGATAAAATACTAGCTAAGAAAAATCAAAAAGTAGACTATGTATTTTTACTAAATGTTGATAAAGACACATTGCTTTATAGAATAACCGGTCGAAGACTATGTAAAAGTTGCGGAGCAATCTACAATGTCAATATTGACCCGTTAAAACCAAAAATAGATTCCATTTGTGATAAGTGTGGCTCTTCTTTGATAGCACGTAAAGATGATAATGCTGAGACTTTCAAAGTTCGCTATCAAGAATATGAAACACAAACAATGCCTTTAATCAATTACTATCAAAATCAAAATAATTTATTTGAAATAGATAGTAGTATTAGTAAGGAAGATACATTTAAGCAAATAGAGTCAATCTTAGGTAATAAGTAATCAAAGTGATAATAAATTGAGTAGCAAAAATTTTGCTTTCCTTATATCAATAGAATACCTTAACGAAGAATGTTCTTATGGAACTTTCTTCTGAAAAGGTAATGGTTTACCATCTGCCCACTTTGATAAAGATGGTTATAATATTTGACGGGAGCGTGATAAAATGGCTAAAAAAGATGATATCATTGAAGTCGAAGGAAAAGTATTAGAAATCATTCCAGGTGGAAAATTTAAAGTTGAACTTGAGAATGGTCACATTGTAGAAGCCCATGTTTCTGGTAAAATCCGAATGAATTACATTCGCATTTTACCAGGTGATACCGTAACTATAGAGTTATCGCCTTATGATTTAAAACATGGGAGAATAACCTATAGAAAGTAGGAGGGAATAAAAATGAAAGTAAAACCATCAGTAAAGAAAATGTGTGCTAAATGTAGAATAATCAGACGTAAAGGTAAAGTTATGGTTATTTGTGAAAATCCAAAGCACAAACAAAAACAAGGATAATAAATAGGAGGTGTATTTATGGCACGTATTAAAGGAATTGATTTACCAAATGATAAGCATGTATCAATCGCATTAACAGCTATCTATGGTATTGGAAGAAAGTTAGCTCTTACTATTTGTAAAGATGCAAATGTTGATCCAACAAAAAAAGCTAGAGATCTTGATCAAGATGAACAATCAAGACTTCGTGATGAAGTAAACAAATATTTAACAGAAGGTGATCTTCGTCGTGAAGTAAATATGAATATTAAGACTAAAATGGAAATTAATTCATATCAAGGAACTCGTCATAAAAGAGGATTACCAGTAAGAGGACAAAGAACAAATAGAAATGCACGTACTCGTAAAGGTAAACCAAAAACAATAGCTAATAAAAAGAAATAATAAACTATAAATAAAGGAGGAGAGACTATGGCCTACAAGACTAGAAAAAGAAAAGTCAAAAAGAATGTACCTGAAGGAATTGCACATATTCATTCAACATTTAATAATACAATCGTAACTTTAAGCGATAAGGAAGGAAACGCAATCAGTTGGGCATCAAGTGGAGCAATTGGATACAAAGGAAGTAAAAAATCTACTCCATTTGCAGCAGGTCAAGCAGCTGAAGCAGCAGGAAAAGCAGCATACGACATGGGAATGCGTAAAGTTGAAGCAAGAGTAAAAGGTATGGGTCCAGGACGTGAAACAGCAATTCGTTCATTACAAACAGCTGGATTAGAGGTAACTTCTATTACAGATGAAACTCCAATTCCACATAACGGATGTCGTCCACCAAAACGCCCTCGTGGGTAATTAAATAAGGAGGTTAGTTTCATGTTACAATTTGAAAAACCAGTATATAAAATAGTAGAAAATGTAGAAAGCAATTTCTATGGAAAATTTGAACTTGAACCATTAGAAAGAGGATTTGGTAATACAATCGGTAATGCTTTAAGAAGAGTAATGCTATCAAGTTTACCAGGTTCAGCAATTACTAGTGTAAAAATTGATGGTGTTAGCCATGAATTCCAAACTATTGATGGTGTAAGAGAAGATGTTGCATTAATCGTATTAAATTTAAAAGGAGTAGTTATTAAAAACCACTCAAATGAAAATAAAGTAATTCGTCTTAATGCTACTAAGGAAGGTGTCGTTACCGCTGGTGATTTCGAGTGTGATAGCGATATCGAAATTTTAAACCCTAATAAGGAAATTGCCACTTTATCAAAAGGTGGAAAACTAGTTATGGAAATGACAGTAGGAAATGGTAGAGGATATGTTAAGAGTGATGACAACAAGAAATTATTGACAGACAAAAAAGCTGGTGTTATCGCAATTGATTCTCTATATTCACCTATTGAAAGAGTAGCTTATGAAGTAGAGCCAGCTCGTGTTGGTCAAAATGAAAGCTATGATAAACTAGTATTAAGCGTATGGACAAATGGTTCAATGAGACCAGAAGAAGCTGTTGCTTTAGCATCTCGTATTTTAATCGAACATTTCGAAATATTAACAGACTTAAGTAGTATTGCTGATATGAGTGGAATTATGATTGAAAAAACAGAAGATCCAAAAGTAAAAGCATTAGAAACTACAATTGAAGATTTAGACTTCTCAGTACGTGCTTACAATTGTTTAAAACGTGCTGGAATCCATACATTACAAGACCTTGTTAACAAATCTGAATCAGATATGATGAAGATTCGTAATTTAGGCAAGAAATCATTAAAAGAAGTATTAGACAAAGTTAGAGACTTAGGACTAGTACTTCGTGATGAAGATTAATAATAAGGAGGATTTACATGGCTTATAGAAAATTAGGTCGTGATAACAAACATAGAAGAAGTATGCTTGCTAACCAAACTAAAGATGTTATCATGAATGAAAAAATCGTTACAACAGAAACAAGAGCTAAAGAAGTTCGTAAATTTGTTGATAAAATGATTACTTATGGAAAAAATGGAAGCTTAGTATCTAGAAGAAAAGCATTAGCTTTCCTACAAAATGATACAGAAGCTGTAAAAAAAGTATTTGACGAATTAGCTCCACGTTACAAAGACCGTAACGGTGGTTATACTAGAATTTTAAAACTTTCTGAAAGAAGAGGAGACGACGCTTTAGAAGTTATTCTAGAATTAGTTAAATAATTGATTATAAGGCACCAATTAGTTATTGGTGTTTTTTGTATGGAAAAATGTAAATTAATCTGTAAATTTAGATTCACCAATATTGACAAAAATGGTTGGGGGGGAGGTAGAATTAAATCAGAAAGAAGGGAAAATATATGAATATTTTAAAATTACAGGAGTTATCTAGAAAAAGATTAGAGGCTTTATCTCCAGAATATCTAGAATTAAGAAAAAGAGATACCATGGAACAGGAATTGGGAGAAGAATTAAAAACTCTTACTCAAGAAATAGAAGATTTAAAATCAAGGGAAGATTTTGAACATGATTACTTTGAGGCAATTGATAGAAGAGAAGTAAAAAAAGAAAAGTTAGAAGAAAAGTTAGAAAATCTAGAAAATTCTTCTGTTTCTATTTCTTATGAAGCTGATGTTGAAGAAACAGAAGATAATCTAGAAAGTGCCATTCAATGTATGGAAACATATGGTATTATAGATTTATTAAAAGATGAAAATTATAGAGAAATTTTAAAGACAAATGCTGAAAATATAGATAATAAAGAATTAGCAGATGATTATTTTATGACTAATTTACAACTAGTATTAAATAATACTAAATTTCAAATGACAGATATTGTAGCTACTAATTATGATGATGAAGAAAGCTATATTGCTGGTGTAAAAGAATACATAAGTGCATTATTCTATATAGCTAGTATTGGAGTAGAAAATTATATGAAACTTCAAGATAAGTATAAGAAAGCAGGTAATATAGTTGGCAATTTAAATGAAACCGCAATTTCTGGAATTAATATGTATCAAGATATTTGTAGTACTGAATATTATCCTGATAATCTTGGAACAGAATTAGGTAGAAAATTTATATTATCATTACTAGAAAATGATTTATACCAAGAAATAGATCCTATGCTTGCTTTTGCTTTGTTTCAAGTAGATAGTGATAGTTTATTAGAAACTATAAATGGAGTTAAAACACTAAAATCTCCTGAAAAAATCTGGGCAACATTTATTAAAGCAGAAAATGAAGATATTAAAGAATACAATTTATCAACTCCAGATGAAGATAAATTAGATTTAAAAGATTTAGATTTTATCAAAAATATGGCTAATATGGACAATTCTAATTTATTTTACTGCTTTGAAACTTATTCAAATAGAGTAGATTCTATTAAAGACACCATTACTGATGAAGAAGTAGAACAGATAATGAGTGGTAGTAAAAATATATAATTGTTTGATAAAATAGTTTAGTTACTTTAATTAAACTATTTTTTCTTATTATTTTTCATCTTTTCTAAGAAAAAAATGTTTTAAAAATACACAAATGGGTGCTATAATGATAGTAGGGTGGTAATATGAAAGCTTTAGTAACAGGAGCATCTTCCGGAATAGGATTAGAAATTTCAAAATATTTAGATAGTATTGGTTATGAAATTATTTTAGTAGCACGCGATAAAGAAAAACTAGAAAGTGTAGCCAAAACACTAACTCATAAACCTAAAATTATCGTTATGGATCTTCAACAAGTAGAAGATATAAAGTCTTTATATGTATTAGTAAAAAATGATGACATCGACATTTTAGTAAATAATGCAGGCTTTGGTCTATTTGGAAATTTTACAGAAACAGATTTATCTAAAGAATTAAATATGATAGATATTAATATTAAAGCTGTTCATATTCTAACAAAATTATTTTTAAAAGATATGAAAAGAAAAAATAAAGGCTATATTCTAAATGTGGCATCATCAGCTGCTTTTCAATCTGGACCATTAATGGCTACTTATTATAGTACGAAATCTTATGTTTATCGCTTAACAGAAGCTATTAACTATGAAAATAAAAAAGACAAAGTAAATGTACAAGTATCTTGTTTATGTCCTGGACCTGTTGATACAAACTTCAATAAAGTAGCAGGTGTTAGATTCTCAGTAAAACCATTAAAAGCTGATTATGTAGCTAAATATGCGATTGACCAGATGTTAAAAGGAAAAATGTTAATTATTCCAGGATTTAAAATGAAATGCGCTAAATTCTTTGGAAGATTTGTATCAGATAAAAAACTTATGGCAATTACTTATAGAATTCAAAAGAAAAAAGTAAAATAGAACCCTAAAAATACTAGAAATAGTATTTTTTTCGTTGAATTAAAACAAATAATCGAGTATAATAATAAGGCAAAATGAGGTGGTAGAAGTGTCAAATATTTTAGAAATAAAAAATTTAAACTATAAATACGATAAAACTACCATTTTCAAAAACTTTAATCTTACCGTGAAAGAAAATAGTTATATTGGCATAGTTGGAAATAATACAAGTGGTAAAACTACATTAACTAAATTAATTGCTGGTATACTTCCTAGTAAAGATAGTATTATTATAGGTTATTCTTATGTAAATGATAAAAGATTTCAAGATCATTCAAAAGAACTTGGTATTGTGTTTGGAAATAGTCTTAATCATTTTTTATTTGAAGATGTCTATAAAGAAATGGCTTTTCCTTTAGAAAACTTAAATATGGAACCTAAACAAATAGAAAAGAAAATATTAGAGCTTGCTAGTTTATTTGATATATCAAAACTATTAGATAAAAAAACTAGTGATTTAACTAATTCAGAAAAACAAGAACTTTTATTAGTGATTTCTCTACTTCATGAACCAAAAATTCTAGTCCTTGATAATGCCTTTTCTATGATGAATAAAAAAACAAAAGAAAAAATGAAAAAAGCTTTGACTGATTATAAAAGCAAGTATAACTTAACTATTATTTTAATGTCTACCAATTTAGAAGATGCACTAGATACTGATTATCTATATATTTTAAATAAAGGAAATATCGTAGTGGAAGGGCTTCCTAATGTAGTAGTAAAAGAAGATACTCTATTAAATCGCTTAGGAATTAGTCTTCCTTTTATGGTGGATTTATCATTAAAGTTAGAGTTTTATGAATTAATAGACCATATAGAAATGGATATAAACAGGTTGGTGAATGACTTATGGAAATAACTTTAAAAAATGTTGGCTATCGCTATAAAAATAAAAAAGTATTAGATCATATTAATTTAAAAATAGAAGATAATCATATTACTGGTATTACAGGTGAATATAAAACACTTTTATGTGAAATAATAGATGCTGCTAGTCTTAGTTTTAATGGAAATATTATAGTAGGAGAAATACCATTAATAAAAGAAAACTTAAAGGTAATAAGAAAAGAAGTTTCCTTAATTCATCAAAATGCTTTTGATCAATTCTTTACAGATAATGTGATAGAAGAATTTACATTTTTAATTTCTCGTTTATCATATCAACCAAAAGATATTACGAAGAAAATAGATCAGTCTTTAGAAATGGTAGGACTAAATAAATCATGTCTAAACAAAAAGATAAAAAGTCTTTCTAGTGGTGAAAAGAAATTACTTCAAGTAGCAATTAGTTTAATTTATAATCCAAGTATCATTATTTTTGATGAACCATTTGTGGAATTAGATTATAGTAATCAAAAAAAATTAATAAAGTTGATAAAAGCCCTAAAAGAAAAGTACCATAAGACTGTTATAATTGCTAGCAATAATGCGAATATTTTATATGAAATAACAGATGATATCGTAATACTTAAAAAAGGTCGTATTTTAGCAGCAGATAATACGATAAAAGTATACCAAAATACTAATCTATTAAAAGAAAATGAAGTAGATGCACCAGATTTGATAAAATTTACTATGCTTGCGAAAGAAAAAAAAGTAAAGTTATCTTATCATCGTGATATCAGAGACTTAATAAAGGATGTGTATAAGCATGTTTAATACAGATTCTATTATAAAAGAAGTAAATATTATAACGAAAACAATTTCTTATCTAATGATAATGCTTGCTTTGGTGTTAGTAAATGAGCCATTATTTATAATATTTGTCAATGTATTTTTAGTAGTAATAACGAAACAATACCCTAATATATTAAAAATAAATCTTATTTCACTAGGAATGAATATCTTGAATATATTTTATCCACAGTTTTTGTGGATAACTAAAATTTTAATTCTGATTATTTACACAATGTTGTTGAAAAAGGTAACAAAAGCGACTGAACTAAGATACATACTAGAAAGTACACTATATCGTTTTCAACAAAAACAAATTACATACAAAGTTTTATATATAATCTATTTTGGAAAATATTTTAAAAATAATATTAAAAAACTATGGTTATTAAAAGATGACTATGCTATAAAGTATAATTTTAGCTTTCTAAATTTTATATTAAAACAATCTTATCGTAAAACGAAAGATCAAATGCAAGATTTTATGCAGATGAATAAGCTAAGATTTTATAATAATTCCAGTGAAAGAACATACATGGAAAAGCCAAGTTGGGAAAGTTGGGATACTAATTACATTATTATTCATACCATTATCTTTTTCTTAGCTTGTTTTTATGGGAGGTAATCATGCGCTATCGAATTGATTTTTCTTATGATGGTACTAATTTTAATGGCTATCAACTGCAACCAAATTTAAGAACAATACAAAATGAGTTAGAAAAAGCAGTCAGTTATTTAAATAGGCAAACCTATACCACAGTTCAATCTTCTGGTAGAACTGATAAAGGTGTACATGCTATTAATCAAGTAGCACATTTTGACTTAGGTGTTTCCATTCCTATATATAAAATAAAAAGAGGATTAAATTCTAATCTTCCAGCTGACATTCATATTATTAATGTTAAGTTAGTATCAGATCATTTTCATGCAAGATTTTCAGCAAAAAAGAAAGAATATGTATATAAAATAAATATAAAAGAATATAATCCTATGATGAGAAATTATATCTATCAGTATAATAGACCATTAAATATTGCTGCTATGAAAGAGGCAATCCATTTTTTTGAAGGTACTCATGATTTTACATCTTTTGTATCGAGTGAAGATGAAAGAGAAAATAAAGTAAGAACCATCTTTAAAACAAATATTAAAGAGAAAAATGGTATCATTGAAATAACTTTTCAAGCAGATGGCTTTATGAAATATCAAGTAAGAAATATGGTTGGACTTTTACTATATGTAGGTAGTGGTAAAAAAGAGGTAAAAGAAGTACCTAATATAATTGATGCCAAAGATAGAACTAAATCAGTAAAAACAGCCCCACCAGAAGGCTTATACTTAAAGAAAGTATGGTATTAAAATGAAAAAATTAGATGTTAAACTAAATAACTTAATAGATAAAATAGTAAATTTATCACCTGGGTATAATAATCATATAACATATAGTAAGTATATTGAACTGTTAGAACAGACTTTAGATGTATATAATTACATTCAGAAGAAAAGAAGTAATGATCTAATAACTGATTATGATTACTATATTATAGGAACAATAATAAAGGATTTATTAAAACATAAATTAACAGGTGCTAGTCGTATAGACATTAAAAATAAATTAGAAAGTTTATATCATCAACTAGAAGAAGCCTTAGTCAATATACCTAAAATAGAAAGTCAAGAAGTCAAAATTACAGATATTAATAGTTTAATTAAATCACTAAAAATATATAAACTTAGTGGTACTAAATTATCACAAGTTACTTACCATTCTAGTTATCAGTTATATAGTGATTTAAGAAAAATAATTTTTAACAGAAATAGTAACTTGACTACTAGAGTATACGCAGGTAGAATAGCTAACAAACTATCATCAATAACCTGTATCGATATTAAACAGGAAGACTATGAATTATTTTGTAGCATGAGATTGATTAAAGAAAATCCTGACTTCGGTTATGGTTTTCCAATTCCAGCTAATAGACAACAGCAAATTGATATATTAACAAGATTTGACCGCAATGAAAGAGTTAATAACCTGCTAGAACTAAAAAAAGTTGTAAAAGATTAGAAAAAAGCGTGTTTTAATGTCAATAATTTAGAAAAAAGCACATTTTAATTGACTTTGACACCTGTTTATAATATAATTTTAACTGGTACATTTTATAGATTCCATATTTCTAATCAAGTCCTGGGAAAACTTAATTAGAACGGAAAAAATAAAAGGAGAAAAAAATATGACAAGTTTTATGCAAAAAAAAGAAACAGTTGATCGTAAATGGTATGTTATTGATGCCAAAGATCAACCATTAGGTAAAGTAGCTGCTAAAGCTGCTCACATGTTAAGAGGAAAACATAAACCTACTTACACACCACATGTAGATTGTGGAGATTACATCATTATCATTAATGCTAAAGATGTAAAATTAACTGGAAACAAATTAGATCAAAAAATGTATTACAACCATTCTATGTATCCAGGTGGATTAAGAGAAAGAACAGCTAGAGTAATGAAAGAAAAATATCCAATTGAAATGATGGAAAGAGCCGTAAAAGGAATGCTTCCACATAACCGTTTAGGAAGACAAATGTATAAAAAATTATTTGTATATGAAGGAGAAACTCATAATCAACAAGCTCAAAAACCTGTTGTGATTGAGTTAAAGTAGGAGGGTAATATGGCAAAAGATAAAATTTATACTGGAACTGGTAGAAGAAAAACTAGTGTTGCTAGAGTAAAATTAATTCCAGGAAAAGGTAAAGTAACAATCAATGGTAAAGATGTACATGAATATTTACCATATGAAACTCTTATTATGGATTTAATGCAACCATTAGTTCTTACAAATACAAACGAAATTTTCGATGTTGAAGTAAATGTAACTGGTGGAGGATTCTCAGGACAAACTGGAGCAATTCGTTTAGGTATTACTAGAGCATTATTAAGTTATGATTCAACAACTGCTAAAGATTCTGAAAACAGTTTTAGAAAACCATTAAAAGCAGCTGGATTTATTACTCGTGACGCTCGTAAGAAAGAACGTAAAAAACCAGGTTTAAAGAAAGCACGTCGTGCACCACAATTCTCAAAACGTTAGGATATTGGATAAGAAAAGAGACTATTTCAAAGATAGCCTCTTTTTTCTATAAAAAAACTACTAAATAGTAGCTATAAAAATAAGTCATTATTAAATGGTTTCATAATTTGAGTTTTAGAAGAAGAATCAATAATATAAAAGTCTCTAATGCCATTATCTTTGATAATACTAATTTCTTCAGAAGCAATATTGTAACAATGAGTGATTCTATTAATAGCAGAATTAGTTAAATCAACATCACGAACTCTTTCCTCTAAGTTAGTATGATATAATCCCATTAATTTACCCTCCTTTTAACGAACATAAAAATAATGATAGCATAATTAGAACTAGAAACAGAATAAAATTTGCTGAAACGTCAATTTTTGCTAGAAAATGGAAATATTTATTTAAAAAAATGTCAAAAATTAGCAGAATTTCACAAAATCTATACTAATAATTTTATGATAAACAAAAAAATATGCATATACTTTACCAGGTGATAAAATGACTATTAGAAAATACAGTATACTAATTATTTCTCTTTTTCTAATTAGTATTTCTCTTTTTTCAAAAGTAAAAGCCATTCATAACGACTTGCCATTATTCGGAAAAGTAATCTTTGTAGATCCAGGTCATGGTGGTAGAGACCCAGGAACTAGTTATGGAAAAATAGAAGAAAAAGATATTGTTTTAGAAATATCGAAAGAACTAAGAGATCAGTTAATTAAACAAGGTGCTATTGTATATATGACTAGAGAAAGTGATGAGGATTTATCTAGTAAATGGGACGAAAGAAAAAAAAGAGGCGACTTGTATCGTCGTATCTTAATGTATAAAAAATACCAAGCAGATTTATATCTTTCTATTCATATTAACTACTACAGTGATACTACCGAATATGGAGCTGAAGTTTTATATAATGGTATTAATCCACAAAATAAAATCTTTGGTACCATCTTAATGAATAATTTTAAAACAGCACTAGGTTCTAAAAGAAAATTAAAGAAAACAGACCTATATATGTACAGAAACACAACAGTACCAGGCGTACTAATAGAATGTGGCTTCTTATCAAACCCCAACGAAAGGTATCTTATGCAAAAATCAAGTTATCAAAAAAAGCTATCGAAAATTATTACCGATAGCGTAATTACTTATTTTCAAAATTAATCTTTTCAATATAAGTATTAGGATAATAATGATTAATAATCTCACGATAACTATAACCAGCTCTAGCCATAGCTTCAGCACCATATTTACTTAGACCAAGCCCATGTCCATGTCCATGAGTCGTGAAAGTAGTATATTGTTTATCAACAGTAACTGTAAAATCATTAGAATCAAGACCTAGACGATTACTAAGAATTAGTCCGTCAAACACCTTGTCACCAAATTGAACATACTTTACTCTGTGTCCAATAGTTTTCATTAAAATCTCTACCTTCATACCTTCTTCTATCTTGATATTAAGCAATTTGCTAAGATAATCATTAGGTATAATTCTACGACTAACCTTATCTTTATCAATGTCCCAATTACTACTAACACTAGTTAAGTAGGGGTAAGCTAACTTTAAAACATTCCTAGAATCTTCTGTCTGTCCATTACTAGATAAATGATAATAAGCATCAATATAATCACCATCAAATTTAATAACTTCATTATCAGTATCACGAATAGCCTTTAATATTTTACTACGATAATTCTCATAATTATTTCCCCATATTTCCTTTAAATAATGATTATCTCTATAAATTTGAGTAGAATTAAAATTTTTAATTGGTAAATTATTTTTAAGTCTTTTAATAGCATAAGTACGAGCAATTACAGCCTGAGCTTTTAAACTTTCTTCCTTAAAAATAGCTGGCATCTCCCCACTTACTACTCCAAAAATATATTCATTTAACTTCAACTTTTCAATTAAACCATTACTCTTTTCCATATCAATTAACTTATCACTACTATTGGCATCAATTATTTCTACCAAACGATTATAACTAAAATCATAATCACTGATATCAATCATACCAATAATAATTCCATTTTTCACAAAACATACTTTGTTACCAGAAAAAGAAATTCCCATTCTTTCCATATATTTTTTAACCTTTAAATAAATATTATCTTTATCTTTTTTATAATCCATACTACCAAACTCAAAATTATTATCAACATAAAGATATAATACCTTATTACCATCATCATTAATTAGTAAATATTTATAAAACATAGTATCACCCAATACTATTATTGGAAAAAAATAAACTTTTCATACCAGAAAAAAAGAACTAAAATTCAAAATATTTAAGTTCTCTAACCTTATCACAATCTTTACCAGTTTCATAACTAAGATTGCCAACTACCTTTTTTAAATTAATTTTTTTATCATAATATAGGTACTGATTAATTTCTTGAATCATATGACTAGTCTTTCCTAATGCTTTAGTATAAAGTTCTAAAATAGATTCATTACTCTTAGTACGTTTGTCAGTAGGATTATACCATCTTTTATGCTCTAAATTAAGAAAAGACTTTTTTCCTTTTTTAGAAATATGATAAGAAAGAGGTACCTTTCTAAGAAAAGATTTAGGAGATACAAAATCTACCAAACTATAAAAAGCTTTTTTGTAACCAATTGGATCATAACGAAAAACACGATAAAAAAACTTCATTTGCTTCATAGCTTTAAAATAATACTCATGAAAATTATGAATATGAAAAACTTCTTGATAAGTAAAGTCCATAACTTCTATCAATTCTTTATCAAAAGAATCTACATTAAAACAAAATTGATAACACTTAAACTTATGAGGATTCATTCCTTCTCTAATCGTCAATAAATAATTATCGAAGTAAGATTCCATTTCATTATGCAAATGATTATATTTATAAGTCTCTTTATTTTTTTTATTAAAATTACCTGTTTTATAAATAATAAAAGGGTGCACTGTACTATCTAAAACATAATGAGATAACATACCATATAAATAAGCCATTACTTGTGGATTATATTGATGATCGTTATACTTAATATAATTAATCAAAGTAGAAAAAAACTCATAAGTCTTAATTTTTTGTGAACGATAGCCAAATTCCCTAATTTTTTTTCCTTTTTTAAAATTCGTAATATTATAAAAAAATAAAACATCAGTGTTTTGTGCAAAAAATTTTAAATCTTCCTTATAGTCAACTAATAATTCTTTACTTCGAATACTAAGTTTATCATATAAATCAAGGCTAAAATAAGCATGCGTAATTGTACCAGCCATAATACCCTCCTAGTAATATTATTCTACCATAATTTTTCACATTTTTTTCATATATTTTACACAATTAATGTGCTATAATTTATGCTAGGTGAGAACAATGGGAATCAAAGAGTTTAAAAATCTAGAAGAACAAATTATGATAATGGAATATAAAGGAATGGAAATTCCAGATAAAGAGTATGCCAAAGAAATCCTATTAAGAGAAAATTATTTCTTTTTAAATGGATATCGTCACCTATTTCTAAAATCAACAACCGAAAAGCATTTTTTACCAGGTACTACTTTTGATGAAATGTATAGCTTATTTTTATTTGATAGAGCATTCCGTAATATTATTTTTAAAAACTTATTAGTAATTGAAAATAATATAAAGTCTATTATTTCTTATCAATTATCGAAGAAATACGGATACAAGGAACATGAATATTTAAAGCCTAAGAATTTTACAACAGCTCCTGATAAATCAAGACAAGTTCAAGATTTAATCAAAAAAATGAAAAGACAAGTAAGAGTAAATGCACCTCAACACAGTGCCACTAGCCATTATGTAAATAATTATGGTTATATTCCATTATGGATTTTAGTAAAAGTATTATCTTTTGGTATTGTTGGTGAATTATATTCCATACTAAAGAAAGAGGACCAAAAAATTATTGCAGATATCTATAATTTAGATATTGATACTTTAACTATGTATCTGCCTATTTTATCAAATTATCGTAATTTATGTGCTCATGAAGATATTGTGTTTGAAAATCATACGCAAAGAGCAATCAACGATACCATTTACCATAGTATGCTAGGTATTAATAAAATGGACGGAGAATATATTTATGGTAAGAATGATATTTTTGCCTTAATTATTATTATGAAAGAAATGCTTCAAGATAATGAATTTAAAGATATGACTCTAGAAATTGAACATATTATTAAAAATTTAGAGTACAATTTGAAAACAATTCCGATTGGAAAAGTATTAGATCGAATGGGATTTCCAGAAAATTGGCAACAAATAGCAAATATTACGAAGAAGGTGGAAGAATGAGAGGAAAAATAATATCACTTATTACAGTGTTAACAGCATTTTTACTAGGTGGTGGTACCATGTATTACTTTGTAGAAGCAAATGGTGAAAAAGATGCTGGAACAATTTTAAAAACTACCACAAATACAACAGGTGTTATTAAATGTAGTAATGACATAACAATTGATGAAACTGGAATTTCAACAGCAGTAGGTGAAATCTATGATGCAACAGTAACTATTCAAAACTATCAAAATGGAAAACTATCATCATCTGGAAGTGGTTTTATTTATAAAAAAGATGATAAATATGGTTATATAATGACAAATCATCATGTAATAGAAGGTGCAAGTAAAGTTATTGTTACTTTATCAAATGATGACCAAGTAGAAGGTGAAGTAACAGGAAGTGACAAGTATCTAGATTTAGCTGTTGTGAAAATTGATGCATCTCATGTAACACAAGTAGCTAAAACTGGTACTAGTCAAAGTTCTAATGTAGGAGATACTGTTTTTACAGTTGGTTCCCCAGTTGGTTATGAATACCGTGGAACAGTAACTAGAGGAACTTTATCTGGTAAAAATAGAATGGTAGAAGTAAGTATAGCATCAACGAATGACTTCGTAATGCAGGTACTACAAATTGATGCTGCTATTAATCCAGGAAATAGTGGTGGACCATTAGTAAATATAAAAGGGGAAGTAATTGGCATTAATTCCTTAAAATTAGTGGAAGATGAAATAGAAGGTATGGGATTCGCAATTCCTATTGAATATGCTATGAATTATGTTGATGAATTAGAAAAAGGAAACGAAATTGAAAGACCATTAATTGGAATCACAATGTTAAATTCTACAGATAGTTATCGTTTATATCAAAATGGCGTAATGCTTGATGATGATATTGACGAAGGTGTTGTAGTAATTAGTGTTAGCAAAAATAGTGGAGCTGATAAAGCAGGACTTAAAAAAGGTGATGTTATTCTGGCAGTAAATGGTGAAAAAGTATCAAATGCCGCATATTTAAAATATGAACTTTATAAATGTAATGTTGGTGATACAATTGAAGTAACATATATGAGAAATGGTAAAACAGCCAAAACTAAAGTAACACTTACCAAAATAGAAGAATAATGAAAAAGCCAGATATGGTTTTTTTCTTTATATTATTTACTTATTTACTTAATAGAAGAAAATATTGTATAATAATGTTGAAATCAAATAGAAGTGGAGAGATAACATGAAAAAATTAAAAAGTTTATTAGCTATTTTGTTAGTAGTAGTAACGATGCTACCATTTACTGCAAATGCTGAAGTAGAGGTAGAAAAACCAAAAACTGATAAAGAACCAGTAAAGGTATATGTATTCCGTGGTGAAACTTGTAGTTACTGTAAAGCAGCTTTAGAGTGGTTTAATAGCATCAAAGAAGAATATGGAGACTATTTTGAATTAGTAACTTATGAAGTATGGAATAATTCTGAAAATGCAGAGTTAATGCAAAAAGTAGCTTCTCATATGGGAGATACTGCAAATGGTGTTCCTTATATTATTGTTGGAAAATATACTTATCCAAATGGTTTTGGTGCTGATACTAAATTAAGTGATAATTCTGATAAAACAATGGGAGATCAATTAATTGAAAGAATCTTAGAAATTTACCAAAGTGATAATCGTTATGATGTTATGGAAGATTTAAATAATAAAAAAGATTATAGTGCTGTAGTAGCAACAGGAGCTATTATCATTATAGCTGGTTTAGCAGTAGTAGCCATTATTTCTAGAAAGCAAAACCAATAATTAAGGATTATAATTGATAATGAAAATTTAATAAAGCTATTAGGAAATGAATCATGAGTAGTTTCTAGATAGCTTTTTTAATTGTATAAAAATATATAATGAAATTGTTTTTAATAGGTAACTAATTTTTAAAATGATTTAAATTTAAAAACACTTTATGTTTCTTCTCATAGACTATTATGAGGAGGAATATAAATGGGAGATTATAAAATAATTGTTGATGCTGGTCATGGAGGTGAAGACCCCGGTGCAATAAGTGGTAATTTAAAAGAAAAAGATTTTAACTTAAAAGCTGCTAATTATATGTATAATCGCTTTAAGGAATTAGGGGTACCAGTAGCAATTACTAGAGATAGTGATGTTACTTTAACTAGACAAGAAAGATTAAATACAATGACTAACACCTTTGGAACTAGTCCTAATGTAATAATACTTGCTAATCACATAAATTCCGGAGGTGGCGATGGTCATTGTATAACAAAATATGTATAACAATTAAAGCCAAATAAATATGAAAAGGAATGGAGAACTGTTATGAATATTAGTTACATTAAAAAAGGTGATTATTTATTGCCAGATTTAATATTAGAAAATAAAAAACAATATAATATAGGAAAATATGGGTTATTAAAATTAAATTATATTAAGAAAGAAAAGTTAGGATTATATTTTGATTTACTGGTTAATGATAAACTAAATGAATATCTTCATAATATTGATACTACTGTTATGGAGATGGTACAGAAGTCAATTAAAGAACTCACTGAAAAAGAAAATATAACTGAAGAATTAAAGAATAGTAATCAAATGTTATGGATAGGTAAAATGAATAATATAAAAGATATAGCAGAAGAAATAGTTTTAAAGGAATATATCTATGCGTGATATAACTGATAAAGAATTTGAAAAAATATATTTACCTTTCTATAACAATGTTAATAATTATTTAAATAAATATGTTATACCTGATTTAGTAGCATTTTATTTAGCAAATGCATATAGTAGGCATTGTTTATCAGAATGTAATTTAATAAATTATATTAACTCTGCTATAGATATATTTAATTGTAGGTGTGATATTAGTAGACTTATACCTAAGATAAAAGAAATTTTAAGAATAAAATATAATTTAATAATAGTAAAAGATAGTCCAATGATATTAAAGAAATATTATTGAAAAAGAAGAACTCTGTCAGATAAAAATGATAGAGTTTTTTTATTGAAACGAATTGGTTTGGGAGTAGATTTATTGTCTAGCAAGCAATGAATTTGTACTCCCGTACGAAATTCGTATGTGGGAAATGTCCCAAGCCCTATTTTGAAAATTAAAATTTGTAAGTATTTCAATGTCAAAATTAAAAATTTGTCGAATTATATGTTATAATAATATTGATTTAAAACTTTAGGAGTGAAAATTATGAAAGAAAAATGTGGAGTAATTTATATATTAACTAATCCATCATTCCCAGAATATATCAAAATTGGATATGCAGATGATGTTGAATTAAGAGTAAAACAATTAAATAATTCTGAAGCGGTTCCTTTTTCATTTCATATTTATGCAACATTTGATGTTACCGAAAGATTGACTGATAAAAAATTACATAAATTTATAGATAATATAAATCCAGAACTACGAAGTAAAGAGAAAATAGGTGATAAAATTAGAGTGCGAGAATTTTATCATAAGAGTCCAGAAGAAATGTATTCTGCATTTGAAAGCATGGCTGAAATAAATGGAACAAAGGATAGGCTTCATTTATGGAAAGAAACAACAGAAGAGATAGAAGATAAAAAAGAAGCTTTAATGTTATCAAAAAATAGACATCATTTTAAAAATATAAGTTTTCATTCAAGCTTAACAAGGAAAGATTATTATTCTAAAACAAATGAAGATGGAACTTTGGGTATATATGAGAAAAATACGGATATTGAGGTACCAAATAATTCCAATCCATCAAAACGTCTAATATTATATTCAGCACTTGAAGATTTAGGTGGAGAAGTATCTAGCGGGAGTGCTTTATATCAATTAGAACACAAGTTAGAGAAAATTTTAGTTAGTAGGAAGTGATAATGTGGCTAATAAAAATACTAATTTACAAAATGCAAAAAATGCAAAAGATGATGAATTTTACACTAGATATGAGGATATAGAGAATGAAATAATGCAATACAAAAAACATTTTAATAATAAAATTGTATTATGTAATTGTGATGATCCGTTTGAATCAAACTTTTGTAAATTTTTCTTAAAGAATTTTAATATATTGAATTTAAAAAGGTTAATTTGTACAACATATTATTCTTCAAAAATAGCATCAAAAGAGCTTGAAATATTTAAAAATGATAAAAAAACATCTAAAAAAATTGGTTTTGTTTTAGATGTTACTAAGTTTTCGGATGTTAATGGTTTGATTTCTGATGAAATTATTCATGATTTTTTAAAAAAATCTAATTGTATAAAAAGACTAAATGGTGATGGAGATTTTCAAAGCAATGAGTGTGTTGAATATTTGAAATTATCGGACATAGTAGTTACTAATCCACCATTTTCATTATTTAGAGAATTTGTATCAATTATAACAAAATTTAACAAAAGATTTTTAATAATAGGAAATCAAAATGCTTTAACTTATAAAGAAATCTTTCCTTTAATAAAAAATGATAAAGTATGGACTGGATTTCAATTTGGAGAGATGAAATTTAGAGTTCCAAAGTCTTCAAAACCACGAACAACTCGATACTGGGTTGATGAGTCAGGTCAAAAGTGGAGAAGCCTTGGTAATGCTATGTGGTTGACAAACCTTGATAATGAAAGAAGACACAGACAGATAGTTTTAACAAAAAAATATAGTCCTAAAGAGTATCCTAAATATGATAATTATGATGCTATTAATGTTAAGACTATAAATGATATACCATATGATTTTTATGGAATAATGGGTGTACCTATAACAATAATAAATAGATATAACAGTGATCAATTTGAAATAGTAGGTGAAGCTAATCATGGTTCTGATAATGAATATGATTTATTTAAACCAATATTAAATGGCAAAGAATTATATAAAAAAATTTTAATTAGAAGAAGAATTAAAGATGTAAAGATAAAAGATTTTAAAATTTTAGATTTATTTAGTGGTGCAGGTGGATTTTCATATGGAATGGAGAAGAATAAACATTTTAAAACAGTAGTTGCATTAGATTTTAACAAATATGCCTTAGACACATTTAAAAATAATATGCCAGATTCAGAAATAATTTGCGGTGATATTACTAATGACAAAATAAAAGAGCAAGCTATTAAAATAAGTAAAGAAAAAAAAGTAAACATGATTATTGGTGGTCCGCCATGTCAAGGATTTTCATTGAAAGGAAAGAAATTGGGATTAGACGATCCTAGAAATTACTTGTTTAAAGAATATTTAAGAATTGTTGAAGAATTAAAACCAGAAGTGTTTATCATTGAAAATGTTAAAGCTTTATTATCCACATCAGCAGGATGGTTTAAAAAACAAATAATAGAAGAAGTTACTAAAATGGGATATTTTGTAGAATGTGGTGTATTAACTGCATCAGATTTTGGAGTACCTCAAGCAAGGCAAAGAGCAATATTTGTATGTTCAAAAAATAAAAATATATTGCTTCCTGAACCTACTTGTAAAAAAAATATAACAGTTAAGGATGCTATTTATGATTTGGCTTTTCTTAATTCTGGCGAAGGTGAATTTGAACAAGATTATAAAATGTCTGCTACTAGTAAATATCAAAATCAAATGAGAAAAGGCTGCGACAAATTATATAATCATCAAGCCTCTAATCATTCGAAAATTGCAATACAAAAATTAGAAATGATTCCACCAGAAGGTGGGAAAGAATATTTACCAAAAGAAATGTTGGGTAAACAGAAGTATAGTGGAACTTGGGGAAGATTAAAGTGGAATGATGTTTCTCCAACAATTGATACTAGATTTGATGCTTCATCAAATGGAACGAATAATCATCCATTTTTAAATAGATCAATAACGCCAAGAGAAGCAGCAAGAATACAATCTTTTGATGATAAATTTGTTTTCTTAGGTTCTAAGGTTCATGTTAGAGAACAAATAGGTAATGCTGTTCCACCGTTATTAGCAAAGGCAATAGCAGATAAGATATATAAGGAATTAGGTGATAAATAATGAATACAGAAATGGCATATTTATTGGGAATGATTTTAGGAAATGGTGAAATACAACAAGGTCCAAATGAAACCATTGTTACAATTGATATTCCGCATAAAAATTTATATACAGATGATGAAAAAGATGTTAGAGTTTATGTTAAAGCAAGTTTGGTGGATATAAGGCAAATATTAGAACCTTTGATTGGAACTGATATTACATATGTTCAAAATAGAAAATCAACTTCTATTTCATTTAAAAAACCAAATGCTGAATATGTAATGAGACAAATTTTACATTATGTAGGGAATGGAAGTAGACACGCATATATGGAGATGAATGATGATTTATTTAATATTACAATAGACGAGAAAAAAGCATTATTAAGAGGAATGGCTGATGTAACAGGATATATACGAAAAAGTAATTTGGCTTTCGGCGTTAAAGGATCACATCGTGTATACATTGAGATACCTTGTAATTGGAAAATGGTAATAGATGTTGCGAATTTATTGAAAGATGTTGATGTTCCAATTCAAAATATTGATTTTGGTCATCCAAATTTTAGAGATAGTAATTTAAAAAAATATAATGCTGGGAAAAAATTATATTGGAAAAAAGAACACCAAATTAAAATATATGCAAATGAATTTTTACCAATTGGCTTTAATATTAGCCATAAACAAGAAGCTTTGGAAAAATATAGTAGAGAGTTGCTTAATTATATGAACCCAGAGATGACACATAAGTTTTATTGGGAAAAGAATGTTAGAACAAGTAAAATTAAACCGTTACATCCTGGAGAAAATGATAATTCACTACCAATAGAGATACGTGGTAAACATTATAATTCATGGACTGAATTAGCAAAGGACTTAGGGTATTATGAGTAATGTTGCATTAGAAATAGAATTATACGAGCCAATGAGAATATGGCTACAACAATATTTAGAAGATAAATATAAAAATTCTGAGATAATTACGGTTGATGCTCATGCAAAAACATTGGATAGCTTTTTACAAGAATATGGGGTTTTAGAATATTATCCTTTAACTGTTGGGTTGGATATTCAAATAGATGTATTGGGTATTATAAAACAAAAAAATAAGGTATCATTAGTTTTTATTGAGGCTAAAAAAACACAGTTAAATCTACATGATCTAGGTCAGCTGTGGGCATACTGTAAGTTATGTGATCCTTTAGAAGCGTTTCTATTATCGTCACATGGATTAGGTAGTTTAAATAAGTTATTTAATAATTTATTAAGAGAAGATTTGCTAGATTTTGGGGATGGTAAATTAATTAAAAAGATGAAAGTAGGCAAATGGAATATTATGACGAATAGTATAGATTATAATTCGGTGATTCCAAAGATATAATTTAAATGTTGGTATAAATGAAAAGGCGCTAGTACAGGCTTAACTATATTTAAGTTTTTGTATTGCCTTTTTTAGTAGGAGGTATTTATGCAGTATAATATTTTTAGAATTAAGGATAAAGATGGATTATTTAAAGAAATGATAAACAATAATTATATTAAAAGTAAAGTAGAAAAACAAGTTGATGATTATTGTTTAAATTTGTATTATAGCAAGAAAGATAGTTCTAAAATATCATGGCAAAATATATTAAATGAATTTGATGTAGATATTACTGTTGATAAGGATAGTTTAAAAGGAATTCTTTTAATTGATTCAACTAGTGATTTTTATGCAGTTACATATGGAATGAGTAGTGCTCTTGTACAAAAATATTGCGATACAGATTTTGCTATGAATATTGCTAAGCGTGTAGATGTATCAAAAGTGAAAAGAAAAGCAGCAAAATTTTTAAATGGTAGTACAAGCAGTTTAGTTAAAACAATGTCTAACTCAGATATTATTGTTTTAGATAGAGGAGAATCAGTGGTAAATCTAGAAATAATTCCAGATGAAATAGAACAATTGGGGAAAAGTATAACTATTGGCAAGTCTTTAAAATTGAACTTAGATAAAAGTATAGATAACATTTCTGAAATATTATCAATTATAAAAAATATTGAAAATAGAAATGATAAAAGACCAATACCATTATTTGTTAAAGTTACTGATGATGAATTAAAGACAAGAATATGGGATTATTTAAATGCTAATTTTATGAATAATATAAAGGATGCTAATTTTTCATTAGAAGAAATGAATATATTAGGAAGCTCTATATATTTTGATGACAATTTCAGATTACAACTTGCTTATATCAATAAAAAAGAAGAAATATCAGTATTAAATACTGATGTTGTCAGAAATTTTATAGATAAAAATAATATTAAGACTGAAAAAATATTAGATTATATTAAAATTAAGTATATTTCGGATGGCGATGCATCTTTTTCTAGATTGTTAAAAGAAGTGGTAACATATGATTTTAGTTTTGAAAACACAAACTATGTAATATATGATGGTGATATTTATTATTATAATGATGATTTTTATCAAAATATAAAAGATGGACTAGAACTAATAGATTTTGTAGGTTATGATATGTCTAACGATAAATCTAGTCAATGGTATGAAAAGTATCTAAAAGAAAACAATTATGTAGATATTAAAGAAACAAAAGAAAATAAGGAAAATCATATTGTCACATATAGAGAAAAGGCCATAAATGATGTATTAAGCAAAAAATATGAATATGATAATTTAGATAGAGATCTTGTTGATATAAATAAAGGTTTAAACTATAAGATTGAAATAGCTGACTTAGGTAAAAAAGATAATATTATATATGCAGTTAAGATAGGAAGCCCAAGAGATTTTTGCTATGCTATTGATCAATCAAATTTAACTGTTGATGCTTTTATGTCTAGAACGTATAACAAAGATCCATTAATAGAAGAATATAAAGGAGTCAAAAAAATAGGACTATGGCTATATGTTAAAGGTAAGAAAAAAATTCATAACAGTAATAATGAGATAGATATATTACAGTTAGATTCAATAATGTTCTTAAATAAATTAGTTGATTGGGCTAATAAGGTTGTTTCAGCTAATTATAAGCCCGTTGTGATAATTAATTATTATGAATAACTGAATAATTATTAAATTAAAATTAGTATATTATAAACAAATTATTGTCAAATATTGTTGAACGATTATTTATTGAAGTAGAAGTAATTAGTGTTCTAATTATATTAGACATGCGAGAATGTGTCTAGTATATTTAAACATATATAGGAATAAAAAAATAATAGCTATTAAAAGAAAAATGAAATTATAAAAAGATTTTATTATATATTAAAAAGACTTGTAAAGAAAGAATTTAAAATCATTAGTACAGAATGAAATGAGTGGATAAGCATATATGAGAACCATATTGGTTATTACTTCAATAGGTAGATTATAGTTAGCATAAACAAATATTTTATAGTTGAATATGGAATACATTTTCTTTTTATTTTAATTTGTTATAAGATTAAGTCACCTAGGGAAAATAATATTTAAAAGTGCACTTTTATTATCTTGGGGATATATCTTATATATTGATTAATATGGATAAAGAAGAATTTATAAATGTATTTATTTTAAAATCCGTATTAAGAGATAATAGATTAACATTTTTAGAAAGATTATTATTAATTCATATAATAAGTCTTTGTAAGAAAAGTGGTTATTGTTGGGCTACTAATAGATATTTTTCTGATATTTATAATGTAACAACAGTAACTATATCAAAAAGTATAAGTAATTTAGCCACCTTTGGTTATATTAAGACTGAATATGATAATACAAGTACAAATAATTCTAAGCGTATAATTAAATTATCAGAGGTCTTAAATTTAAAATTAAAAAATATTAAAGATAATTTTAATACAGGCTATAAACAAAACTTTAAACAATATAATAATAAATTAAATAAAAAAGAAGATAGTATTTATTATAAAGATGAAGATGGTAATGAATACTGGCATGGTATGCTAATACCTAAAAATGAGGCATCAATAGAAGAACAAAAAAATTATTAAGTGATATATGCGAGGAGGAATAATAAATAAAATGAAAAAGACACTCATAAAATGTTATGAGGTGGCTTATGTTTAAAATTACGGAAACTTTTAATAAAGATGATAATGCTCTTAATTTGGTAGATTTGTTAAATAAATATATAAAAAGTGTGCTAATTAAAAATTAGTACATTCGCGAGATTTAAATTAAAGTGTTATGCTTTAACTGGCTTTGATTGTTATACAAAAAAGAAAGGAGTAGTAAATGTATAACGGACTAGCGCAAATGCCAAATAATATTTATAGAGCGGTCATATATATAAGATTATCTGAAGCAGATGAAGGAAAATCTTATGAATCAGAAAGTGAAAGTATTACTAATCAAAGAAATTTATTAATGAACTTTGTAAAAGAAAAAGGTTTTATATTTGTTGGAGAATATGTTGATGATGGATATTCTGGTACTAATTTTGAAAGACCTGGATTTACTAAAATGATTGAAGACATTAAAAACAAAATGGCCAATTTAGTTATAGTAAAAGATTTATCAAGATTAGGTAGAGACCATGTTATGACAGGATATTATATAGAAAACTTTTTCCCAGAAAATAATATAAGATTTATATCATTACAGGAAAATTATGATAGTGCAATTAATCAAGCAAGTAATGATTCATCGACATTTATAATTGCTTGTAATGATTATTATAGTAGGCAAAATTCTATTAAAATTAGAAGTGTTTTAAATGATAAAAGAAAGAAAGGAAAGTTTATTGGAAGTAATCCAAGTTATGGTTATATGAAAGACCCAGAAGAAAAAGGTCATTTAATACCTGATCTTGAATATGCTCCAGTAGTAAAAAAAATATTTGAAATGGCCGCCAATGGAGTAGGATTATCTGATATAGCTTCATATTTAAACGATAATAAAATTAAAACACCTAGTAGTTTAAAACGAAAAAATCCTAATTCTAAAATGAGATATAATGAACAATGGACTACATCATCGGTTAAAAAGATATTAAAGAATAGAATGTATACAGGTGATATGGTTCAAAGTACACAGACTAAAGTAAATTATAAATCTAAAAAGAAAAAATCTCTTCCAAAAAGCAATTGGGATATAGTTCCTGGAACACATGAACCATTAGTTGATAAACTAACATTTGAAAGAATACAAGGTAATGTCAAAAGGACTAATGTAAGTGTTAGTAATAGAGAAAAAAGATTATTTGAAAATTTACTATTTTGTAAAGAATGTGGTAATGCATTAACTATTACGTATCGAAAAAATCATAATTATTGGACTATTAATTGTAATAAATATGCAAGAGATCCAAAAAGAAGATTATGTGAACCGCATTTTGTGCCATATGATAAATTAGAAGAAGCTCTACTTGAAGTAGTAAGAACAACTTGTAAAAATTATATTAAGCAAGTTGATTATAAATCATTATCTAAAGAAATAGCAAATAAAAATAATAGAATAGAAGATAATAAAGAAAAGACAAAATATTTAGAAAATAAGATAAAGGAATATATCTCAAAAATTGATATGTTGTATGAAGATAAATTTAGAGGTAACATATCAGATGCTACTTATAAAAGATTATCACAGGAAACGGAAAGTCTATTAAATAAGGCACAATTAGATTTAGAAAATTATAAAAATACTAAAAAAGAATGTATTAAAACTAAAGAATTAGAAGAATATGAAAAAAGAATAATAGAATTAATAGATATAAAGAGGCCTACTAGGGAACTTTTACAAACATTAATTGATAAAATCGAAATTGATAAGGATAAAAATATTGAAATTTTTTATAGATTCATGATTTAAAAATTCTGTGCAAATGCACAGAATAGTACATAAAATTTAAACTCGTATATATCACAAATATAACTTCTGTTCAATTTGGTCAGAAGTTAAATTATTTATTAGATTTTATACTATCATAAATTAAAGGTATTAATATAACCGTTGATAAAAGAGTAAATATATCTTTTGTGTTTGCAGAAAAAATGTTGTTATTGTAAGTTATAATTAAATAAATAATAAGCAATGAAATTATAGTAGATATTTTAATTGTTTTTCTTATTACATTCGAACTATTATTAAAATAATTAATTGTTTTTGTATATAATGTTAGTATTTTTCTAATTAAAAACTTTATAGATAAGATAATTAATGCAAATATAAAATATAATATCAT